>Ga0056115_1002052_pt1 | contig 10107 bp, 3 predicted proteins | sample WorMetOlspDAHAB1_FD_77007 | JGI IMG/M metagenome (GOLD analysis project Ga0056115, IMG submission 77007) | Marine gutless worms symbiont microbial communities from Max Planck institute for Marine Microbiology, Germany - Olavius sp. DAHAB.1 ... | reverse complement strand
TAGCTATGTGAGTCTGTATCGTTTTTGCTGATGATTGACGTCGCTATCTTTTCGACGACGATGCAACGTATTCGATTTCCACTTTCGACGATTCGTCAACGATTTTCGACGACGTCGGATACTATTCACAACTAGGCTACACAACAGTACACAAATACTAAGAGTCGACTTTATCTTTAGTCTTTATAATGCTGAAGAACGGTATAAGCTACAAAGCATATCTGCCACTTTGTTTTATCGGTTTATGGCGTCCCACGATCGTTATAATTGTCATTATTATCGGGGCAATCAGTTAAATTATTAGTTAGATTATTTTGGTGTTTCAGACTATTAGAAACTAGCAAAATTCAAAATACTATTTTTTGGAGTTACGAACCTTTGTTGTCTGTAGCCTTGAAAGACCTATTAACTTTGCCTTTTCTCCAAGAAAATATCGAGTTTTCGACAAGAAATATAGGCCTACGGCATGAGCTGCATGTAAGCTATAGTCAGAAGTGTCGCCAGGTCAAAATGTGGGATGGACATACATGGCAAGCGGGGAGCAAGAGACTATAACGGGGTCTGGGGCGGAGGTCAGGGGGCTGCTATAAATACCTTTAAGCTTTTGGATCTCCTCATTCTCCGTATTTTGCAAATTGGCGAGTCAAGTTTCAAATATGACTGACCCATACTCCCCTCCTCAAAAACTCACCGGATTTGCATCAGTCTCAGGAGCAACTTCTGGCAAAACTGGGGTAGACATATCCACCTCAGTCCACCCAATGGCGACGCCCCTGTGCAGAGCTAGTTCCCATGCAAAATGAGTTCCGGAGCGGATTGAGCCCCCGGCCGAAAATCATTGTGAAAATTCCTTTGAGCAGATTTCGTGTGTTTTGCTCAATTTCATTCATTGTGAATTACCATACGTCGATGGAATTGTCAAAAAACACGTGAACAGTGTTATTGTGCCGCCTACATGAAGACGTTTTAGGGTGCACGCTGTTGATGTAAATGGCAGTGCACGCGACACGCAAAGAGGCCGTCGCGTTGAATTACTGATGCAGTGCAACCGAACTGACTGATGACACGAAAGAAACTTGTGCGACGGGCAAGCGCGATTTTTTTCACACGATTAGACACAGCAGCGGCAGTCATCGCTCTGTATGTAACTCTTTATGTCGAGCTGCCAAAAATAGCAACAACAGCCAACGGTCGTCGACTCGACACGTGCGCGCGCAGTTTCCCGTCGCGTGTGAAACTTATTGGCGGCTCGCAATATTATTATTATTAAAAAAAAGAAAAAGCTAATGCCCACCTAAAATACCATTTCGTATACAGCGATGCATCCTAATGATTGTCGCATGTTTTCAAAAGTTCATAGGCCTATACCAATTTCACCAACAACGATGAAATAATTTTCGAAACTTTTCCCGCGATTTTTATTTTATCCAAAACGAAAACTCGCTTAAAATACGTCTTTAATGTTTAAAGTGCTGTAAAAAATAACGATAGCAGCAGACATTCACCGAAAACTTACAGTGGTTACTGGTTCATAAAATCTGCAATCATTTGAAAAAGGCGAGAATCAATTAAAATAGAAAATAGCCTAGGAAGCTCTATAGCATTTGATAGAACATGTCAACAATTAGGGATTGCAGTCCAGGGGCCAATTTTCAATCCTGGGATTCGGGATTGAGGAATTTCTAATCCCGGATCCCTCCCGGTGGGATTACGGAATTTGCCGTTACACATAAAGTTATTCGAGAATAACCCAAACTGTGATTTAGTGCACCAACATTCAGGCGCTGCCCGTTCTTCCGTGCGCAAGAAAGTGTCTTAATTGAAGCAAACACGAAACAGTTAAAGCACTATACAGGCCTATCAGCAACGCGAATTTGCTTACTGACGCAAGCACAAGACTGTCGGAAATTTTAAGACTATACTAAATACACTAGAAGAAGGTCAAATGAGAGAAAACATTGATACTTATGACCTCGTATACGCCATAAAATTTACAACATAGGCTACAGTCCTATACAGTACAGTGAGGCCTATACTGGTAATTCACTATACAGAGTGAGTCAAAACACTACTGCACCGTTACTGTGTTTTAACGTAGTGACATATTCCGAAATATTATCATCTTTAAATCCTCTATTTTTGACGTTGGAATCCACAGACCTATTACGTATTACGTATAGGCAACTGGAATTTCTAAATACTGTAAATGGTTGACTGCTGCAGTGGTACTGCTGCTGTTTTGTGATTACGACGACATATTGGCCTATAGGCTATCATTTTTGACTGTACATTATTTTGCAGTGAACAGATTTTCAATACCGAACATCCTGGGATTTGGACGCGGGCAATCCCGGGATTCGAAATTGAGAAAAACGACCGGCAGTCCCTATCAACAGTTATTGCATATTCTTGTCGAATTTGGTGCATCGGCTCAAACAATTCACGTGCTGGTTTATACGACGCAGGACATTATGACTATTTGGTTTTCTTATGGTGCGATACTGAAAATGCATGAGTAGAAATTGCAGAATATGACAGAAAGTGTAGAACTTCAAAATCACTGAAAGGCACTAAAGGATGCAGGGTGACCAGAAAAGTAAGCCACTACCAAATTATCAATAAATAGTCTTAAATCATATTAAAGCCCGCCAATAAGATTAGGTTTGTTCGCCAAATTAAAATGTCAAACAAGCACTATAAAAGTATTATTAACTATTAAATGTTATTTTATATGCGTGGCCTAATTTACGACGAAAATAACTGTGTGAACCGCGAACTATCGACGTGCAATTCACATATGTGACTGCGCTCTCTTTGCTCCAATTCGCCTTAGCGAGCTATAAATTCCACTCCTACGCCTTCTTTTTAATGATAATCCCTGCTGATTTTATGGTTTTCATCTTTTCGCTTTTTCAGTTTTTTAATAACGGTTTTCAACATATAGGGTCTGCACTTATTTTACACATATCGCAGATTGAATCAAAGTAATTGATGACGTTATAAGGTCAAAGTTGATGAAAAATTTAGCCTCACTGACGGGTTTCAAAAAATGTAATAATGGGAAAATATTTTTGAGGCCACTGTATATGCTGATTATGAAGACTGTTATGTGCGTATGGGATGAATAAATGTAAAATTTTGCATTTAAATTCCAAACGATTGCTGAGAAAACTTTAAAAATCTTACTGGCACACTTTTTCCCGCACCCTGTACACTCTGCCAGCGTACTACAGGTACCAGTATACAAAGAGCCGACGAGCACTGGCTGTTTGTGCTCATAGTGTTATAAATGTAGCTCAGCATCTTGAAACACTCTTGAGACATGTTTGAGGCCAGAAGCAATAGTTATTATAGAAATCATATGACTAGTTGAATCGTGATAAAGAAACGTCAGCGTGTAACTGACAATACGGCGTGCACAATAGTATACACGGCGTGCGGCTATTACAGGTTTACTTCGCCATACACAGCAGTAGCTGTAGCCTTTATTTTTCGCTGCAAATCATTAATATTTTGTTGTTGTTGTTATTTCTCGAGTTTCGTCTAATTCTGTGATAGGCCCAATATGTCTCCTTTGATATCTCACATACCAAGCTATAGGCCTTATTATAGCATATTGCCTATCATAGAAGTAGGCCTAAGCGGGCATACTTTAGGTATGCTGATTTTTAATTATCTTTTGCACTTCGAAACGCATTCTGGTGGACACTGCGGCCAATTTTGTTTGGCTTTTTAGGAGGTTTCGCCCAACAAATAGGCACTTTAAGTATCAAACATTCTTACTCTTACACATACGCATAGTTCACACAGGCCTACCAATTTGCCAAGCCGATATCTGATAGTTTCGTGAATCTGTTCACGGGCAAAAAAATATAGGCCTACATGAGTACAACATTAAAATTAGAACTATTTTTGCGTGTTCTAGGGCTACTTAATGTATAAGCCCTACGAAGAGTGAAATTTTTTATGCCAAAGTTCTTTGCAGAGCGTTTATGTGTCAAACTTCATCTAAGAGACGGACGGACGGACGGACAGACAGACGCCGGGAATCGAATTTGGTGCATCTGTGACATCTGGTGGCAATAATTTAAATGAATTTAGATGGAGTGTGACACTATCTCAACTGGTGCTGATACGCCCAGCAACGGGCAGCCATAATGGAATACTACTACTGCTATAGAACGAACGCACTTTCCCCACAAGATGGCGACGCCCACAGTAGCATATTGCGTCATTGTCGTCCCACAGGGCGCTATAGCTTTTGTCTGCAGACTTTTTGTCGTCCTAACATTGAAGCCTCAGGCATGCAATGGAAGCATGCACTGACGTATTCGTGGTTGGCTTTTTTCGCCCACACCACACTTTGCAGATCACATTTCGTGGACACCGATTCCGATCGCGAGGAAACCGACGCACCTTGCTAATGCAACTGGTTAAAAGCAGTAATGAAAAACGCCACAGTAATCATCCCTTGCAGCGAATTATATATGCATATCCGAGTTTTCGTAGCAATATCATTCGCTCGTGGTAATGCCGCATTCTATTTTTGTTTAACCCGTTTAGATTTAATTTTCTGTACTTCTGCTTTAAGCGGATGATTAGAGAAAAACCACTGTTTTTTTTGCGTAATGAAAGTCTACAGGTCCATGTACGTATGATACGTATCCGAACAATCTTCATCTAAACTTTCAAGGAATTTTGTCGTCAATCGTCATGACTTTCAAATATATGGCTAAGCTTTCTGATCAAAAGGGCAAGCACTTACTCGTAAAATAGAGGTATAGGCCTACAATGACATTTTTGTGGGTGTGCGTCCAAAGATGTGACTGCGAGTCATGCGCCCTGTGGCCGTGGCGTAGTAATTATAAGTGTGGCAACTTTTCCAGACCGGTGACCACCCACATTAATATGACCCGATCCATAGCATTTTGCATGATTGTGAGTACAACGTGGGGCTAGCCTGTAAATATTAGGTTACGTCGAAATCGGTTGAACGTTTTGGAAACGTTGCAGGTCAACAGTATAGCCCTGCAGTGTACTGCAGTAGCTTGTTTAGCTTCTGCGTCCGCGGTACAAGCAGTGATCACGATGTGCGTATTTTTTAGTCATGGCTTGTACAGTATATACGGTACAATAAAACTGTATGCAGTTCGCTAAATATAGTAAAAGCCAGTGGTTTAAAATAAAAAAAATACAATTTTATACATGTAACTGTAATCGTGAATCTCAGATTACACATTTAAAGCAATAACAGTTGGTTTTTAATGTCTGGCGTACACATTTCAGTATAAATGTTTTTCTTGTTTCGGAGTTTTGGCTTGAAGAGCATTTCGGTGGACTGAATGGCAGTTTTTTTCTCGTTTTACTTTTGGATGGGCACTTTTAATGTGCATATTTGGCGTGCGAAGCATATACAAGACAAAAAGCAAGTCTTTAAGATGTTTTTTTATAATTCACGATGTTTTATGCTTTTGTGTGTTTGCTTATAGGAGAGGATTATGCTGGCTTATTAAAGGTAACATCGTCAGGATTTTGGGAGACGATTCCGGTATAAAGCTGCAAATGAACTTCAGAATCCAACGGTAGGCTCCATAGTGTATAGCCCTATTTTCCTCCAGGCCAGCGTTACCACTTTATTCGAAGACCATAATCACGTTTGATCAGTATATAAAATTATGCTGTTTAATAACAGGAGCCCCAGTAGTGTGTTTGTTTGTTTGTGTGTGTGTGTGTGTGTGTGTGTGTGTGTGTGTGCTTTGCAGCCTACAACGTAAGTCATCGAATGGCGAATCATAGTTTCTGTTGTCCCAGCAATTCGTCCGCAGCATTAATGCACTTAGCCGCGCAACGTTCAACGCCAGTTCAGCGACACTAACCTATGCAAAGTTGCTACACTGTCTTGTTGTCAGACAGCTCGACTTGACAACGAGCAAAGTTCAACACTGTTATGCGCTCAGAAACTGTCATTTGAACAACGGCAGCCTTCATTCAGCGGTAGACTTACATGGGCGCTGAAAGTGTATGGTACACTGGTGATAGCCTACTGTGATACTTAGTGCCCGAAGGCTGCCGTCGCGTTGGTGACGCTATTCATCTCGACTGTCACTATATAAGTTGACACTGTTTGACGCTGAACATTCTATTCTCTCCACTTCAGCATCTTGCAGGTAACTATTAAATTTTGTAATCTTTGTCAGTCATATTCAAGAAGTAATAATAGGCCTCAAGTAACTGCTTTTCTGCGATTATGAAGGCCATGATTTTGCGACTATATGCTATAGGTAGGCCCGGAAGCCTATATAGTAATAGTACTGATATATTATTCAGGAAATAATACACCTGGAAAGATCAAGGATTTTAATGAAATTTGTAACAACTTCGTGATCTTATAACAGTGATATTCACCATTGAAAACAATGAACAATTTGTGACACACAAATATTGTAGAGGAAATATTTCAAGATGTTTCCAAGCATTAAACTTAAGTCTTCGTGAGGATAAGGACACTAATCAATAAACTGTTTGATTCTGTTGATGGCTAAACTTTGTTAGCCGCAATAAAGACCACGGCCGTAGCCAGGAATTTCATTTGGGGCGGACAAACGAGTGAAATGGTACATTTTGGTGCAAAAGTAACTAATGCTGTACATCATCATTGGTTTTCGGGGGTTACAGTGAAAAGAATGACTTAAGACAGATCAATTTTTGTCATTATTTCTGGGGGGAGGGATGTTGAACCCGTAAAACCATCCCCTAACTACGGCCCTGATAATGCTGTGGTTGTTGAAAGTTTAAACGAAAATATCGCTTGACTTTTTCTGAAGTTGCAAGCTACTAACGCACGATTTCTCGCCGGACTTCGGCGCTTTATAAATCATTTATTTACTTACTAATTTAAATTGTGAGCTTGGGTGGCATCGTGAGTTGTGACCTGGTTTGATCTTTGACTATCAGTATCAGCGACTTTTAACCTTTATGAACCCAGCCCTCGATAGATCCAAAAATAAAGTTAAAATTGTGTACGAGATTTAATATGCATTCCTTATTCAACCATTGTGTTACCTCACAGGTAATTAAATAAGTAGTGAAATATAAACTACAACTAACTTGAACTAAGTAGACTCAACTCATAACAATTTAATGAACCACCATCGTGTTAAATGTCCTTTTTTATTCACGCAGGCATGACCAATTACATTTTTTTCCGGAAAACCCATTAAATGTTAATTAAATTTAATGGTTTTAATAGAAAATGTCCCTTAAATGTTTCAGCTCTACTTTGGGGTAAAAATTACATGAACTGTTGCGTGATGGATAATCGGGTGGCTTTGTGATGGAGCGAATGCTTGAGTAAATAGAGTAGTCGATCCTTCTCTGATTCACATCGTGGACCAGTCTGCCACTTGTCTTATGATGCATTTGATTCTCGTCTTAAAACTCATCTTTTCTTCAAGTCCTTTCCTCTCTAGGTCCGTTTCCAGTTTCACTCACTGATCAGCTGGAACATTTAACTGTCCGTTGTGTGGTAGGATCTGGCGTTTAAAATGTAGACAAGTGCGGCAGATTAAGTCAGCCCAGCTGGCTTTTGGGCGCACTATAAAATAGCCTATTTACTTACTTACTTACTTACTTAGAAGTAGCTCTTGCCTGCTTAGGCCTAGTTGTTAGTTATAAAAAAGTGTGTACAGCTGCTGTTTCGAGCAGCTGCTGCTTGTTTGCCTTTAGTTTCAGTCTTAATTATATGGTTGATTGCGATCCCGTTTTAGTGTTCTTTTCTATTATCACAATTATTAAGATCATTAACTAATCAACCATTCTGCACTGTGATCTCAGCTTCTATGTTGCAGCACGATTACTCTGGTGCGACTGTTGGTCGGCCATGTCGTTAAACAGAGGAGCCGGTGATCCGACGAGATGTGCATCATCATCATCATCATCACTGCATCTTCTGTTGCTGCTGCTGTTCATAGTTGGCATGGCAACTGCGACGCCGACATCCAAAACGAAGGACCCATTCGATCCGTCGTCTTTCTGCTCCGAAGTGTGCAGTCAAGGTCGCGGTGGTAACGCATGTCAGTGCAGCGCTTCCAAGTTCGTCGGCAAACGAGGTCGACAGCCGCTGCCACCGCCGCCGCCATCGTGGCCGCTGTTTCACAACAGAATTGCTGGAAGTGTGACGCGTTCTGGCGTTGGCTGGCTCAGCTCCAGACTGCCGGGAGGTCGCCTCGATATACGTCGCCGCCACGCAGCGCCACGTTGGCTCGGCAGTCGACATAGACACTTCAGCTCCAACAAGAATTTTAACTTTGTCTGAAATACATACGCGCTGAGAACGACTGAGCGCTCAGTTTGAGTTGCACGTGACTTAACAACTGCATGTGTCAAAATGTAACTGACGTATAGAAGCCACTTTAAGCGTCACACAGAGCAAATAGATTGCAGTTACTTGAATATTCGGCTACCTAGTATTCAGTATGTATCATTTCCTTTCGTATCATTCTGGCGAAATCATCCCGTCTTAATATAATCTCTGTTCTTTACCTCTTCAGAGGGAAATATATATTTAATAGATTTTGCACGACACAACCGTGTCAATAACGATGTGGCGAGTCTCGCAGAGATTGCCTAGTGTAAACATTTCAATTTTGAAATGTGGCGTATCCTCCGAAATTTAACGCTTATAGTAGGCATAGGTATATAATACTTGCACTTTCAAAGATAATTCGCAGTAGAGTGTTTCTGCCTGTAGCCGTACGTAATACAAAATGACTTCACGTCGGCTCGGCCCAATGTGCCTGAAACAATTAAGCCACAGTCAGGATGACAGTATTGATACGGACCGATATAGTTAATAAACTATCAATGTGAACACATTAAACGCATTTACTTGTAGGTTACGGCGCAAAGTCAAAGTAAAGGGACTCAAAACTTCAATGACATGTCAATGTCAACGTCATTGTGTCAATTTGTATTGCGCATCAAGGCGAGCCTCCCCCCCCCCCTGCGCTATAGGTGCGCTAGTACCGTGCGAACAAAAATTTCTTCAGCAGGCGCCTTAAAGCAGCTTCGTTGGAGTTCTGATTGCACATTACTATAAGCCCAAATTCTACTTTGCTCGTCACGTCACGTCACGTCTCGGCACGATTCGACACGTTCGACTTGTCGAGAACATGCATTTTGACTGTGTCGAGCTTGTCGAACAGCACGGCTCGAAACGCACGACACGACGAGCTTGACACATCGAACGTGTCGTGTCGTGTCGAAACGTGACGTGACGGGTGTCCGGACATAACCCCCCGGTCGTAATCCCCCCTAGGTCATAACCCCCCTGTTTTGACACAGTAGGACCGAACTCCCTAGGTCAAAACCCCCCTAGGTCATAACCCCCTCCCCATAGGAAATAGAAAGTGTAGTATTTGTGGTAGTATTATTATGAACAACTATCGAATTAATTGCATTTAATAATGAATATTTAAAAAAATTAATCTAAAAGTCAACACAAGCTTAACACTAGTCACAGCAGGCGGACGCAGTGGCCCAGGGCCGCTAATGTGGCGACGATTTTCCGTGTGAACGTCATATACAGGATGGCCCCAAAAAAGTAAGCCACTATCACGAGTCATCATTAAATAGCATTAAAACCCGCCATTAAGGCTAGATTTTTCATCAATTTCGACTACAAAATGTGCACAAGAATATAATAAGTATGTGTTAAATATTCTATGTGTGACCTAATTTGTGACGTCATCACCTGCTCAGTTTGAGCTGCGATATGGGTAAAATCGACGCATCTGATAAGATCATGGTATAAAACCAGAAAAAGTAGACAATATGGAAATAAAATAATTTTTTACATAAATTACCATCTAAAAGATCGTTTAGACATAGAATTCACAGCTTACTAAGCGAGCTGATGCCACAGGAAGCGCTGACATCATTTAGCGTATATGACGCATGTCGCTATTATGCGCGTCAGGCATAGTTATTGAGGTCAAAAAATAGGATAAAAATAGAATATCTAATACCAACGAATAATATTATAGTGCTTGATTCATGCTTTAATTTGACGAATAAATCTAATCTCATTGACAGGCTTTAATACGATTT
>Ga0056115_1002051_pt1 | contig 10107 bp, 9 predicted proteins | sample WorMetOlspDAHAB1_FD_77007 | JGI IMG/M metagenome (GOLD analysis project Ga0056115, IMG submission 77007) | Marine gutless worms symbiont microbial communities from Max Planck institute for Marine Microbiology, Germany - Olavius sp. DAHAB.1 ... | reverse complement strand
GCATGCTATACACGTCACGGGCAACACTAGATATGGCTGACTCCATTACGCCCAACTTCGATTTGAAGTGATCAAGCAGCGACATCAAAACTCCAAAATCCCCTTCATACAATCTGATTGATGGCATATTGTCAGGAGTGAGTGAGTAGAGTATAACGCCCCACCCGACACAAATATAGGTCATTTCGGAGGCGGAGAGAGCTGTAAGTAATGTAAACATGTCGTCGACCTCGCGTGTAACCCTGTTCTCGCCTTGCCTTTGCTGTGGAACGTGCGGAAAATTGAGAGAATTTACCTTTTGACTGTCCTTTAATAGCTGAATCTTTGCAGCAGAAAGATCATCAGGAGAATAAAAATCCATAAGAGCGCTTTTCAACAACTTATGCTGAGTTTTACCGAACTTATTAACCAAAAAACACAGTGGATGCGACAGTACGTATTGCACAGCTGCCATCTTGAAATCGTGGAACAATATGGTGTCCGAAATGACAAAGTCGCTGCACAGGCACTACTGGAGATTCAGGGAAAGAATGACTGAAGAGGTGAGTCTGCAAATGTTTCCTGAAAACAGACATCGATAAATAAGTTTTATGTCGCCAACTTTGAAAGTCGTGACAAGGCGCAGATGGCATCTGAGCCAGAGAACCCTGCGGTAGCTGTGGGAGGTTGGATTGGAGCATGCAGAGGCCAGTCCGCCGCGACGGCGACCGCCGGCGCGCAATATTTGGGGAGACAGCTCGCAGCGTAACGCCGAGCCAGAAGAACGCTCGCTGTATGTTTCGAAAGCTTAATGAATAACTGGTATGATACGTCGTAGGTCACTATGATAAATCTGAAAGAGTAATGGATATAAATATTCAAAACGACTTCCTAAAACCGAAGTACGTTAATATTAACCGCTACCGATATACATGTAACTACAGTTACTGCAATTATCACTGTTAAGCGTACCATAAATGCAGCAGAAAATGCGCCAACTGATGTGATGAAACATTTATTGAGCAGATTTTTCGTGGCTACTTGTGAGTGCTCCTGCGGGGAGCTCGTATCATTCCAACGTTGCGACGATCTAATACTCCTTAGAGATTTGTCGAAAGGACTTAATGTGATCCCGCGTGGCGCTTATTCAGCTGTTCACGTGCTATTCATTCATTCCGCTTTTCACCCTCTCGATGCTGCTATGCATATACGAGCGCCGTATATGAATTGGCCGCGTTTGACTGTCTGTCCTTCTGTCCATTTGTCCGTCTGTCATCGCCTACTCGCGAGTTGCGAAAATCATCTCATCATATCGTTTTTTCATCATCCTTTAATAATAGCTTTCTGACACCAAACCGTTTGCCAAATTCAGACTGTGTAAGTTTGTGTTACACCGTTACGCGTCCCGATGCTTACCAGAAGTTGGCATTACGTTACTTACTTACCATGGTCGGCACCAGGATTTTTGAGTAAGGGGTTGGCTAGGGGGCAAGGCGGAGGGCATAGGGGGCAATATAAAATTGTTGTTATCGGACTTTCAACTGAGGAAAACTAGCTGCAAATGCTTTGGCCGTTAACGACCGGAAATAAAAAAAGAAATTCAGCATTGACTATGCAGTGTTCTGACACACTTATTGGATTTTTACATAAAACTTTACGCTGCGACAATGGATGGGAAGGGTCGAGAGGGCACATATTATTTTTTCTCACGCCGACTGAGGGGGGCAGCCGGGAGCAGGGCATAGGGCACAGGGGGACGGCTGCCCCCCTGCCACCCGCTGGCGCCGCCCATGTTACTTACTTCACTTATGACCGAGGCAGCTACCACAAAACGCAGAACTCATTGTTTCATGCGATAGGAGTTGTCAAAATTTCCCTGTCGCACAACTTTAGGGAATACTCCCCAAACTTGAAATTTCCCTTAAGAATTTTCCAGTCAGTTGACACAAGAGCTCAAAATTTGTCGTATTCTTCGGGCCACATCATCGCCCCAAACAACCTCAGTTCCCCTCCATCAAACTCTATTGGGTTTGAATAAAGTACACTGCAGCTACATCTCACCGTCTTACGTTTTTATTTTACATATGTGTACAGACTGTGCAGTTCTTGCAGTTGTAAAATCAAATATTATGCAGTTTAAATGTATATTTTGTGTCTACATTTCTAAAAACCACAATTTTCAGCTTCAATACAGCAATAAGCGTTCGGCAGAAGGGAAAGTAAACGGGTTATGGAGTTATAACAAAAATTCCATTAAAATGACCTGCGTCTGCAGCCAACGTTGCGGTCATTCGTATGACTACGAAAACATTTCGACTGCAGATGGTGAAACTGATTTCGAACGCAGGATTGACGACGTTGACGATTTCCTTGACCCTTTCAGATCCGAAATATGAAACTTCATTGCTGTGTGGGAAACGCCCGCTCGATAGATATGGCCTATATACGCTCATCCATGAACCTGCAATCAAAGCAGAATTTATGAGCGACGACGAAGACTTTTCATTTTATCCCGTTCGAATTGACGCATCCACGTCGTCCGTCGGCGAGTGATATACAGGGTGGCACCCAAAAGTATGCCACTGACAAATTAGCAGTGAAGTCGTATTAAAACCTGCAATAGTTTCATCAAATGTCAGTGTTAGAGAAGCACAAAAATGATACAAATTGACACTAAATATTTTACGAATCACCTCGTTTGTCACGTCATGAAGTACTGTGCTTGGACGGTGTGATATATATAAAATAAGGCAATATAATATAATCTTAATAGAAAAAGTGGAAAAGGGAGAAAAATAGAGATCAAAGAAATTGTTACGTGAATTATCAGATAAAATATTGTTTAGGAGCGAAATTCATAGCTTGTTTAGGTGAACTGATGCAATAGGAAGCGTTGATTATTATTTTATGATTTATGCGTCCGGATTCTTGTCAGAAGTTGGCGCATCTACTTTCTTACTTACTTACTTGACATAATTTACCTTATTGGCGCATATATCGAAACTTCGCGGCTCACGCATGATATTTTATAGCATAGGTCACGCATAGAATATTTAATACCAAGTGATAATATTATAGTGCGTGTTTGGCACTTTAGTTTTACGAAAAAAACTATAATCCCGTTCACAGGCTTTGATACGATTTGTTTATAATACGGTAGTGCATAGGCATACTGTTGTGGCCACCCTGTAGATGTGTTCTGCTTACCATGACGCTGTCTGTCTGTCTGTCCGTCCGTCCGTCCGTTGGTCAATGTGGTGTCAGTCGATTGAGCATGACGTTCGCTTCGCTCGTCGTCGTTGTAAACCCGCTATTTACGGTTCGACGTCGACAAGCAATATTCACCATCTCGACAACTAATTGCGGCGACTGCTCGATCAAGTGAAGCGGTGGGGCAACGCCTGCGTTAATGTTTGGGTTGTGACAGTTCGAGGACCGTCATGCCGAAACATACGCCTACCTACATATTCGTGTTGTTGATCACAAATGAAAATCCCCGCCTTGGCACAAAAACCTAAATACCATTTAACACTCAGGCCGGCTACAGAATTTGGACGACTTACACCGGCAACGGCGAGCGGGGCTATTTGCCTTCCTCCCCAGAATACTTGCACTGCTGTAACTTTTGAACCGTTCAAGATCTTAACACGAAATTTTTTCACTTGATGTAGGAATAAATTTTCTATGCGATTGTCGCACTGTAACTATCACGCGACCTCCACGTCATTTATGACGTCACCGGAAATGCTAAAATCTAATCGACAACTAACACAACCTACAATTAGCTGCGTTTTAGTCACCATCTCTCTGTGCATGGTACAAAACTTAAAACGTTTACGGCTGACTGTAAAATGATCATGTTAGTGTACCGTGTTGTGCTTAATATCCAAGATGGCGGGCAGTGACCGGAAGTAGTGAGGATCTTAGCTATTTCACAGAATATAGTCGTCGTTCTAAATGAAACACAGGCTTATGCGTAAAGCTATACACATACTACCTTAAGCGACAATGGACGATAGCATCTTCTTCCGTTAAATCAAACTACTTCCGGTTTGCAGCAATCACGCTTAATTTCACGCATAAGTTGTCGAGCATTGTTGATTTACAAACTGTCTGATTATAATGTGGTTGAGCTTTAACCTTGCTGTTTATACAGCCCTGGTAAATGCTAGCGATTGTGATATATTATTCTAGTTCGTGTCTGCCATGTTGAAAATGCGCGAACACTATTATGTACTTTTCTGCCGCTAATAACATTCAAAGCAATTACATTTATCAACTTTACATGCGCGTTTCATGGCCAGTCTCGTCTGTAGCGGAAATTTTCGTTTTTACGATTTACAAAATTTCACTTTAGAGACCTGTAGCGAAAAACCGGAAGTAGATATAATGATGCCGTCACTTGCCTCCGACGCCCAAGTTATTCAGTGACAAAGCAACAAAAAAACCGTCATATTCCTCAGACAAATAGGTGAGATTTTGCAAAAACCATGTCTTGTAAATTACCCCCTTCCCGTTGCCGGTGTGAGGGTTAAAAAGTTTGGAAAGTTGAGACCAGAAATTGTTGTTGACTAGTATCCATCGGACTGAAGATATGCGCGCTGGAAGTCTATCAAGCTGGCAGTATTTGTATTATTGCTAATATTATATTTTTTAGTTATTTTGGCAGCAGACGACGAAAGCGTATATCGGGCAGAACAATAGCCGATAATTCAAGCAATTGACACTAAATATCAAACATTAAACACTAGCAACACACTCAGAGATCATAAAACGCTTTAAACGCAAACACAAACTCTGTCGATAAGGGAAGTAGTTGTGAGTGGCCTATACTTGTGCATTTCGTTGGCAAACTACGTTCTACTTGGTCAACAATCGAACAATTTCTAAAGGAAACTAGAATTCCGGAGTCGAGTCGTACACGCTTGTTTTTGTAATGACTGTGAAAAGTGATTCATATGCATAATGTGTCATTTGACAAACTTGTGCTGCTTCACTATGTTAATTTTGTTAAGCCAGTTTGATGCTAAATCGCGCCTTTGGCCTCCAAGGCTGACGGTGTAATAAGGCCAGAATAATACAGAGTAATACAGAGTAGTACAGAATTGTAGCGCCGGTATAGAGACGTAATATACATTGTGTTAAAAAAACGGTCACCCTTGTTATTTTTGCAATTACTTTGTGTGTTCTTGACCGATATTTAAAATATTTGTCAGTACTGTAGCAAAGGAAATTTGCAACAAAACACACATTTCAAATTTCATATTCATGCGTGGTATTTAATTGTAACTCAAGCAGAAAACACGCTAAGTATACCCCCTACGGCCACTGTTGACATAAACATAACGCAGCGTAATCCGACGCTAAAGTTAGTCAATTCGAAATGAACGCAAACCACAGTAAAAGACATTCAGATCAGGTGTTCAAAAAGTCTTCCACTAGCTTTCACACAACCTCATCAGTGAAAAATACAAGTCCACAGCGGATGCTGGGAACGACATAGCAGTTTTCGTGCGCGAGTTCGGTGCAACGCACAGTTTGCACAATGAGTTGTTGCGCACGACGCTTCTTTAAGCATTTCAACTTCAAATTCTGACGAACGATTCTGTGTACCTAATAGTGATGAATTTCTGTCTCTTTTGTGAAATTTGACGTTTTGTTCTGTGACTACTTTGTGCAACTGCGTGACTGAAAATCAATTCATTGACAGAATCAACGTTGTCATCAGTGTGCAAACTGCTATAAGTCGCCCGCTTCAGTGACGCCTTCTCGTAGGCCTATTGTCGGTGTTTTTCAATTTTCTTTACAACTTATTTAGACCAGAAACCATCTAGCCTTTGCTAGGAAATTCTCTAACAAGTTTTTAGCACTGTAATTCTGGAATTTGAACAAATTTTCAATTAAAATTCGATCATCAACACTGTACATCATATTTACACTTTAAGCATCATCTGCTATCTTGCAATGCCTAAGCTGGTTCTCGACCTAATGTAATACGCTTGCAATTTTTTTTATATCAGTAAGAAATGTTCGGTTGCAAATTTCCTTGGCTACCAAATTGCCAAAAATTACTAAAATCTGATCACGACTAACAAAGCTACAGCAAAAACAAAAAGGGTGCCCTTTTTTGAAACACAGCGTATAGACATATTGATCGATGGACAGCAGTGCGGGGCGTCGGTCTTTAGACTCACAGTTTAGTCACATAATTGCGTATACTGTGCAACTAATTAATGTAATTGTGCAAATGCAAGTAAAACGACTGCAGCACAAAACGTTGCGTTCAGTTTGAAGTTGCGTGAATTATGACATTTGTATTGTGGAACTCATAAATAATTTTGCTGCTCCACTAACCAACTCCTTTTTTCTATTCTACGGCCGAGTTTTCAACCCTGCAGTTTTACCACCCTTTATCAATATACAGGGTGCTCCAAAAAGTAATAAACTGCGGTACCAAATTATAAATAAATCGTGTTAAATCGTGGTAAAGCCCGTCTATGAGATTAGATTTATTTGTCAAACTAGAGTGTCACACAAGCACTATAATTTTATTAGGCCTACTTGTTGTTAAATATTCCATGCCTGACCTAATTTTAACGTCAATTTGTGTGCTTGAGCACCATCGACGTTGCGGTATTGACAAAATAAAATGTCAATGATGCCAGCGCTCCGTTCAGCCGCTCTTGCATCATTTGCCTTAGCAAGCTATGAAATGCACTCATAGACCATCCTCTATTTCAGGTTTGCAGTTACGATTTTATCATGTGCACTTATTTTACCCATATCGCTGCTTGAAAGCACAGTAACTGATGATGCCACATATTAGATTACGCATAGAATATTTAATACCAACTTATATTATTCTATTGCTTCTTTCTACCCATATTTCATTGACGGGTTTTAGTACGATTTTATTGATAAGTTGGTAGCGCCTTGCTTTTTGGAACACCCTGTAAAGTTCGCAGGAGCGGCAATGGAAGGCATGTAATGTTACAGCATTGCACTGCCGCTCACGAAAAGTCAATAGAACGTTTCGATATTCCGGGAAGCAATGTAATGGAGTTTGAGTTGGTGGCTATAAAGTTTTGCTTTCGAGTCGTGTGATTGGAGATGAAGATGGCACTTTGAGATCACAGGTTAAAGGTCAATGTCAAATGCACCAGTGACTCGTGGCGCGCACGGCGACAGTTCTGTTTCTGTAGACTGCATTCACCACTTTGTTGCCACCTGCTTTCGCACCCAGGAAATTTGGCTACAAAAAATTGGTCAACAGAAACTCAAAAATTCGAAAAAGTGCACAGTAGAATTCAACCACACAAGCGGCAACTGTTTAAAAGTCGTCCAATACTGATCCGGTCAAATGAACAACCAGCCAGCAACCGATGGAAGACCCCGTCTCGCTGTTACTCAAGTAATACGGTTACATCATCATCGTTAATTAGTAACACATTACATGTAGTTATATAGTTGTCCAAATTTAATGCGTCAACATGCAACTGCGTTTTTACTGCTTCTGCATGTAGCATGTATGTAACTATGTTTGCATGTGTGTGCAAACTGCTTTCAGGCCGATTCTGTTCTGTTGTACTCTTTTATTATGTTTATTTCTACTTTTTAACAATTCTGAAGGTTTTCGACATCTTCGTGTTCGATGTATTTTATTGTTTACTTTTTTCTCAATTGACCTTATTTTTAATATTACATTTTAGGCTCTTGTATATATACTGCGTGCACGAAACGCTACAACCGCACAAGCGAGCCGAAAATGTCATGACGCAGCTGCTGGCGTCAGTGTTGTTCGTATGCACGGCAGCACACAAGCACAGAAAGATGTAGTCACTATAGCTGTATACAAGTACCTCGTAAATCGCTGTCTTGTCTTGTATCATAATCGCCTGCTTAGCTAGCGACGGAAGCACGCCAACAATTTCAATTGGGTAACAAAGTCACTCTTCGGGTCATCAAGTGCACGACGTGTGAAACAAGGTGTCAGAGTCACGTAGGCTGACAAGATGTGGGTCATTTCCAACCCGGTAGTTTTAAAGCTTTACAATTGAGATGGATACTGGAATTTCATATGTTTAATGAAATTTATCATGAAGCCTGATTTAGAACCGAAAACTGTACAACATAAAGAATGTTTTTCTTCGTTTATACGAAATGCGCCTCGTGTCTTCGTATGTGACAAAATTGTGAATTATTTAACGTTTACACAAGTTTTAGATACTAGTTACTACTAGAAATTTCCTAAGTGCGGCAGACTAAGTAGGCCAGTCCTCTGGTCAACTTTCGGGCGCACTATAAAATAGTTTGACTTTACTTTTTTTTACTAGTTACAAATTACGTCGAAACATCTCTAAAAACCGTCAAAGCTAATGAGTAGCTTCGACTATTGGAAGTTGTGTGGAATTTTCATCGAAACTGTCAGTGAATTTTTAATCACAAATTGTTTAATGAAATTTTCCGATCTCTAAGACCAAGTGTTTGAGGCCGTTTGACATTTAGATTCCAATAGGCTACTTATTTGCATGTTTATCGTGAATTAGCTTCCGGTTAGTTTTTGGTTTGCAACAGTTTTCGCTTTCTACAATGTGGCTCAAAATAGTAAGCCACTATCATTCATCATCATTAAATCGTATTAAAACCCGCCATTAATGCTAGATTTTTTTTATCAATTTCGACTACAAAACGAACACAAGAATATGATAAGTCTGTATTAAATTCTGTATGTGTGACCTATTTAGTGACGTCATCACTTGCTGTGTTTGAAGCTGCGATACGGCTAAAATCAACGGATCTGATAGTCATGTTTGAAAACCAGAAAAAAAGAAAATGTGGAAATAAAAGATATCTGTATTTAAATCTCTATCTAAAAGATCGTTTAGACATAGAATTCACAGCTTGCTAAGGCGAGCTAATGCCAGAGGAAGTGCTGACATCATCTATGTGTCTGACGCGTATTGCTAGTGTGCGGGTCAGGCATAGTTATATACTGAGGAAGAAAGTAGGTCACGCATAGAATATCTATTACCAGCGAATAAGATTATAGTGCTTGATTCATACTTTAATTTGACAGTCTTTAATACGGTTTTATACGATTTTTGATCATTTGGTAGTAGGCTTACTTTTTTGGGCCACCCCTGTAGATGTGGACATTGTATAAGACCAAGCAGCATAATCTGAAGTATGGCTATTGAGTGGGTTGTAATCGGGGTCTGTAGGCGAGGGAAGTAAAAAACGGCTAAAATTCGGCTGACTACCAACATTTACGGCTGAAATACGGTTGAAGTATTTCACTTAACAGAATAAACAAGAAAAGAACTGTCACTGCCAGTCAACAACAGTCATGAACAAAGCAGGCAAGTGTTCTGCAGTCTGTACAAAGCACACATGGGTTGCTGTTAGTTCTGCACAACAACAGATTTCTTCGACGTCATAAGTCCACAATTTATGCATATCTAAACTAGTTATTGTCGTGCACAAAACAGACAAGCTAGCCGAACTTTTGTTCGGCGGATTTTCGGCCGACGAAAATTCGGCGGCGAATACGGCTAACGGCGCCGGCTTGGAGGTCTAGGACGAGGTAAGACAGAATACAGACAGACAGTATGCCTACTACGTAATGGGATAGACACGGTCATATCATCAGCGATATCTATGGGGATCACTTTTTCAATTAACACTCTAAGCCATGAGACGTGCCAGCGAACGAATGACAACATTCTAGTGCGTGCAGAATGTACCTTGTCGCAGGCATATCACACACTCGCACGGTAGTGCGAGAGTGTTTTAAAGGCAACGAAACAAGTCAATGGAAAAGGCCAAAATTCGACCCCTCGCCACACCAAAACCCCTTAACCGATCTTCACAAAAATTGGCAGGCGTGATTACGTCCTGGACGTACCCGGCATGCAAAATTTTGTAGCGATCGGTTCAGGGGTTTCTGTTCCCCAAATACGTGATTTTGCCGTGATTTTGGGGTGACTAGTTTCTTGTTCGTTTTTTGGGGTTCTTCAATGAGGCTACAGCCTACACCCCTGGACGGATATTTACGCAAAATACGTCAAATGACGTCGTTCCGGGTAAGGAAGTGCCTTTTGGGGGTCCCGATAACTATATATTTTATAT
>Ga0056115_1002050_pt1 | contig 10110 bp, 4 predicted proteins | sample WorMetOlspDAHAB1_FD_77007 | JGI IMG/M metagenome (GOLD analysis project Ga0056115, IMG submission 77007) | Marine gutless worms symbiont microbial communities from Max Planck institute for Marine Microbiology, Germany - Olavius sp. DAHAB.1 ... | reverse complement strand
GATTTTTGAAACATTGCAGTTTCACAAGGTAATGCAGCAACATCTGTAAGGTATGGTGGGCTATACAATACTTATTTTGTAGAGAATGTTTTTCTGAGTTTACCAGTGAAAGAATCTTGAAAATCGATCAATTTTTCGCGAAGTTACCGACATGAGTAAGGTGTCTTGTTTTTTTGACTCAACGGTGTACATGTAGTTAGCCTAGCCGATAAAGCTGTCGGACCACGTTTGCTGAGCGTGTTAAGTTTCGTGGTCGTGCATGGAGATAACGGAAGACGAGAAACACTCGAAACATATTATTCTGTGCATTAACGTGACAATAGACGTAGACGTCTTTTGTTGCATGCTTTGCTTTATTTGCTGTTCTGTTCGGAATCGTCGTCAAATCATTGCGTTTCAGCATAATGCCAAATGCAGCTCTGTTGCTGTCTCCGCTAATTCACTTCTCAGTTTGCTGTGAGGCGAACTCTGGTTTGGCTTGAGAAAGTAGGCGCTGTCGCTTTGTTGTCATTTCATATTAGGCCATGCTGTCATTATAATTATAATTTGATGTGCGTGAACGAGACGAGTGATATCGAGAACATCACAGTTGTGGAATAGACTTGATCAATGATAATGACATAAGACAGTAAGTAATTAATCAGGCCTAAATCAAATACATTTTCGACATACAGGATGGTCCAAAATAATAGCCACTACCGATTTATCAGTAAAATATATTAAGTCGCATAAAAGCCTGCCATTGAGATTAGATTTTCTTCAACTGAAGGTGTCAAACAAGTACTATGGTACTAAATATTATATACGTGACCTAATTTTTGACGTCAATTATTGTTCGCTTCCTCTTGCATCATTTCGTGTGATTGGGCCTAACCACGTAATCCATTCGTAAATAATTTGTAAAGTCTTTAAGATAAAAATTCGTGTAAAATGTTGTTTGGTATAGTCTCTGCTTTTTCAGGTTTTTAATTACGAGTTACGACTTCATTATATACAGTGTAGGCCTACACTTAAGTTATCCCAAAGCCGTCACAAATTACGTTATTCATAGACTATTTAATACCAACTGATACTATTCTCGTGCTTCTTTGACGCTCAGTTGTTTTAAATTTAGCGTTATTGGTTTAGCGATTTAATGATAATTCAGAAGTGGCTTACTTTTCACCGGTCCACCTTTTAGACTAGAAGAACTCCGTTTAGAACGTGTACGCCTATACGTATTAAGGATGGTTACAAATGTTGATTTAGTTCACGATGCTATCTCTTTTCTTTTTTATTGGTTTTCTGTTTAGTCATCTACTCGAGTGCGTAGTAGGAAGTGATCGAGCTGTGATTAATATATCGTCACTCGCAGATTTTACGAAATGAGGAAGGGCTTCGGTTAAACGTTAAATCAAGCCGAGCTGAAACCGGTAATTTGTACTGATAGCATCATAGATCATAGCCTACGTTTCGCGAATCGGAAGCTGATCTTGCCGATAGCTGCATGGCTTGTCTAGGCCTATACACCACACGAGGCTGTAGCCGGATGTGACTGTCGTGTGCAAGTGGGAAGCAACGTTTTTAGCATCTCGATTAGTTTGTCGAGACTGGCGTCGTGACCGCATCTGAATCAGCAATCGGTAAATGGAGAGGATCCACGAAGGCTGGTTGACTAAGTCGCCGCCGGAATGGCGAGTCGGCGGCGTCTTGAAATGGTTTCGATCGGTAAGTAATTTGATTGAATTTTAATACTTTTTTCGAATTTCATAGTGCGTGGCTTCGTCATATTATATTCTCGTAAGTGCTCAATAGTTTAAGTTGGCTTAAGAATCTATCAGCTAAAAGATAACCAAACGCTCTACCGTTTGACGGCATGCATGTATGTAGGCGGGTGGCATCGTCGTTGCAGTCGTAATTAAGCTAGACCTACAGGGTGGCCCAAAAAGTAAGACACTATCACGAATCATCATTAAATCGTATTAAAATCCGGCATTATGGCTAGATTTTTCATCAACTTCGACTACAAAATGAGCACAAGAATACGATAAGTATGTATTAAATATTTTATGTGTCACCTAAATAGTATTGTGTTGTGTGCTAGAAGCTGCGATACGGGTAAAATCAGTCTATATGATAAAATAATATTTGAAAACCAGAAAAAAGGAAAGATATGGAAATAAAAGATATTCTTATATAAATCTCCATCTAAAAGATCGTTTATACATAGAATTCACAGCTTGCAAAGGCGAGTTGATGCCAGAGGAAACGCTGACATCATTTACGCATGTCGCTAGTTTGCGGGTCAGGCATACCCAGTTATTGATGCCAGAAAGTAGGTCACGCATAGAATATCTAATACCAACAGTACTATAATGCTTCATTCATACTTTAATTTGACGAATAAATATTATTTCATTGACAGGCTTTAATACGATTTAGTATGATTTTTTTTATCATTTTGTAGTGGCTTACTTTTTTGGGCCACCCTGTAGGCCTGTATATACAGTGGCGCCGATGCATTGTGCGTAGAAGCACAGAAAACAATAAAATGACAAAACTATACTGACCATCGCGAAAGCGCTCACTAAAACGACTAATTGTACTTGTAGAACCAAAAACTGGAGGGGAACAACAAATTTGCGCCGGACTTGTGCCCCCACTTTCAAATTCGTTCCAGGGCTACTGGGCCTACTTGTGCCCCCACTTTCAAATTCGTTCCAGGGCTACTGGGCCTACACGGCATTGTTAACACTGCTCGACGGAAGAAAACGAGTGTGAACAGTGAAGGTTATCTGAGATTGAAATAGCAAAGAAGGCCTAGACCTACCCGTAGCCTAGATTTAAAAAGATGAGAACAATTCACTTCTTGTACCTGAAACAAATGAAACCTAACACTAATATGACAAATAGAACTACTGGAGTTAATCGTAATGTAGATGTCGTTGCACTGTGCAAGGCTGTTCGTGGAGATGGCCTGGGAAAGGCAGAGCCCTCTCCTCGGACAAAATCGGCGGCACATATGTTGATAGCTTATCAGCTTTAGATCATGACAACTGTGCAATGTTGGCGTTACTGGTTTTCCGAGAACTATCAGTGAGTGCAGTCTGTTTTTGCACTCGTGAAATCATAACGCCCGCTTGTCGATTATGTGAACAGCCAACAATCGCTCCAGTTATAGCTTAACAATCACGCAAGCGCTCTTTAGCATGAAAAATCATGAACAATATCTGCCGTAAAAGTTCCCAAAATGCACGGTACTGAGTGTAGGTTTTAAGACCAGTTATTGCAGCATAACCGGATCAAAAGTAATTTAGAGACGTCGTCAGTGTTGGACTGAGCCGCGATCGAGCCTTACCCCGTTATACATGCAGTGATGTTCTATGCGTTGTTACTTGTTGAAATATTTGTGATTTGCTCTTGGTTAATCCACAATGATTTCATTTAAATTTTAATGCTGTATTTTTCTAAGTGTTATTCGTTAGTGCTCCTGCCAGTGGCATAGCAATGGGCTGTGCAAGGCGTGCAGTGCACGCGGGCCCATCGCCGTGGGGACTGGGGAGCCCAGACGAACAGTGTCTGGGGAACAGGGGCCCTTTGGAATCCTTGCATACAGGCCCGCTCCAACCTTGCTACGCCACTGGCTCCTACTGTCTTGTGTGTGAATACGTTTTATGTGTTTTGAAAATTAAATAAGTAAACGTGTTTGCTGTCGTGTTTGACTAGAAGTGGCGACTGCGCTACTTCGTGCTGTTTGCTCCACCGTCGTCGAGTTTGGCTCAGCTGTGGCACTACTCACACGACTCCAACCATGAGCCAACCGCCTCACCACTGCTGTGCTACTACGACGATGAGACGCTGGAACGCCAGCGAGGACGCATCATCCTCGACCGAACCACCGAGTTAGTTGATCGCGTCCCGGCGTCAGTAGTGCCGGCGTCTGAGCTTCGACATCTGTTTGCTTTGAGGTCGAGCGGGCGAACTGGCAGCCGCCGAACTTACTACATGGCAGCTGGCAATGAGGAACAGTTAATTCACTGGATTGACAATGTTCGCGGAGTCCAGAAGATGTACGGAGGACATTGCGGTAATCAACCCACGTGTATTCCTTCACTAAACGTAGCATCCGCAGTTCCCAACTGATGCTACTATAATAGTGTTCATTGGTTAAGTTCAAGACATGATAACCATGTATAGTGGCGGTGGATAAACTGACTGATGCGATAAATGACTTTACCATAATTTTTATCCTTAAAATCATATCGTCTTTTAATACTGTTTAAAGTTGTTATTCATGTCAGCGTTTGTTTTCATGTTGTATTGCTTTTTTAAAACTTATTTTTTTCATTTTGTATTTTGGAATATTTAAAAGAGATTTCGGTGTTTTTATTGCTTTTGTTGTTTGCACTGCTAACTCTTTTCGCTTTTCTTGCGATTTTATTTTTGTTAACGTTAGAAGTTTTGGGCTCCTATCTCTCGTGTACCGTGTATACAACGTTTATAACAAACAGTAGTAATAATATTTTCCGTTGCCAATGCCGTGTTCGTTTAGAAGAAGCAGTAACGTCGCCGAAACACGGTGCCATGTCTCCGCTGACATTGCCCAAACGACTGTCGATCTTTTCGCTCGGATCGAACATCGCAACCAGCTCATCATCTCTGCGACGAATGTCGACGACCAAAGTGTCGCGAAGCACAGATGCACTGAGTTCGTTGGATTCTCCGTCGCTCGGTCCTTCGACGCCGGTCGCCCTCACGCGCAGTCGAGCTGGACTTCGTTCGTCTTTCCTCAACCTGTTCCGTCCCTCGCACATCACCCAGCGTCGGCCGTCGTCGCCGGTGGTCGTTGACAACCAGTCCATCGCGATTACCCACACAGCGACACTGGGACGTCCGAGGCAGCCGCAGCTGGTCTGGGACAGGCGTCCATCCGACTGTTCGGCTGAGCTACGTCGCTCAGCGGCCGACGAAGACGACGACGACATCGAGGCGGGGTCGACGTGGACTGGTCAGGCGAGGTCAGTCGATGACCGACTGGACACCTGGCAAGCACCTGCTGCTCCTCCGATTCTTCCTCGACGTCCTCCGCATCTACTCGTTCCGCCTTCCACTCCAGCCTGGATGATGATTCCGCCGCCAGTTCCTGTGCGCCGGACGTCTCCTCTGATCCACGTTCCAACTGGCGTAAGTACAACATGATATACTACCGTACAGTACAAGCCGCGCTTGTGAAGTTCGTTTGACATGTGCGCGGAGGTTAAGTGAATGAGTCGTTTACTCATATTGTACAGGGTGGCCCAAAAAAGTAGACTACTATCACGAATCATCATTAAATCGTAAATAAAACATGCCATTAAGGCTAGATTTTTCATCAATTTCGACTACAAAGTGAGCACAACAATATAATAAGTTTGTATTTAATATGCTATTTGTGACCTACTTTGTGACGTCATCACTTGCTATGTTTGAAGCTTCGATGCTGTAATATCAATGCATCTGATAAAATCATGTTCAAAAATAATAAAAAAGAGAACTATGGAAATACAAGATAGTTTTACATATATCTCTATCTAAAAGATCGTTTAGACATACAGGGTGGTCCAAAAAACCGGTATTCAGTTTTATTTGGGGATAACTTCGGTAATTCAGCACCAATTTTAACCATTCTTTCCCTGTTACAAGCAGAAATTTATTGCGCGTAAACCTGAAGTTCTTCCACCCACCAAACCTTTATTGTGTGACCACCTTACCTAGTGAAACAAACACTAATGCTAATATCGGTGCTAATTCGTGATCGGGAACACTTCAGTCGCAACGTTATGGCGTCGGTCGGAGTATCTCGTATCACGAATTAGCACCGATATTAGCTGTAGTGTTTGTTTTGCTAGGTAATGTGGTCACACAATAAAGGTTTGGTGGGTGGAAGAACTTCACGTTTACGCGCCATAGATTTCTGTTTGTAACAGTGGAAGAATGGTTAAAATCGGTGCTGAATTACCGAAGTTATTCCCAAGTAAAACTGGGTATCCGTTTTTTGGACCACTCTATAGAATTCACAGTTTACTAAGGCGAGCTGATGCCAGAGGAAGCGCTGACATCATTTACCGTGTCTGACGCGTATGTCCAGTTTGCAGGTCAAGCATAGTTCTTGATGTCAGAAAGTAGGCCACGTATAGAATATCTAATACGAACAAATTATATTATAGTGCTTGATCTAATCAAATTAACGAGTTTTTTTATCATTTGGTAGTGGCTTACTATTTGTGTCACCCTGTATATGCAGCCTAAAAGTCCCGATACACGAAAGTCGCACAGCGGGTAAACAATAAAAACAAAAACTAATCGGTGTGACATTGTAACACGATATAAATTGCGTATTTTTTCAGAATAAATTGGTTTAAAAGCGTGAACTGGTGTTACATAATGTCGTTGCAGCGATATCGATTGTTGAAACTAATGTTGTCAGCGAAGGCCGGGTCAGGGGGTCAGCTGACCCCCCACCATAAATTTGGAGCTGATGTGTTAGGTTCCCCCTTATATTGCATTAACAATCAGCATGATTTTCAGGGGAGGGGTAAAGATAAACGTAACATGTTACATAATAAAACTTGATTTTTGACCTTGACCCCCTGTTAAAAATGGTTCCCGCGCGTCTGAAAGTTGTAGACTTAAAGATTCGTTTAGCTGCAACATTCTGTTGTCATTTTGTTTGTGTTAGGAAAACAGTTCAACAGGCGACAGTGACGCAGATTGCGACAGTGACTATGATCATCCGACAACAGAACGCGCGTCGCTGACGTAATGAGCTCTTTTTGTCGGCAAAACAATAGGACTAGAACACAGTTACGAAGGTTATTAATACTAGCGATTACACTTATTGCAAGCGGCATGCACTTTCACGTAACACATTCACCCTGGTGACAATCGCGTTGTCGTTTCTTTTGCCAATCCACCGCTATACAAACGGTTGTGACACCTTTCATGAACTGTCAGCCGGTCCTTTCCGGTCGTCGCTGCTACGATCTGGAACGCACTCACTGCCTGACAGTGTCGTCTCAGCGTCATCCGCCGACTCGTTCCGGCATCAATTAATTGCTAAGAAGGCTTCTTTGGATGACTAGTGTCGTCGCGAGGGGACAGGTGCGAGGTGGTTCGATGTGGGCGGCCACCTGAAGGGGGCGGAACTTTGACGTGTCCCATGTGTTCGTGTTTTCTATTTGAACTTAAATTTTAGAACTAGAAAGCTAAATTCCTGAATGATGAAATCAGACGCCGTACGTAGCCGACAGACCATGTTATTGCCGCATCGCGTCAAACTTCGACTCAGTTAAGCTTATAGCGAAAGCAGGCTTCATAGCCTTGCGATGTTATCAATCGAACGAAAAGTTGCATGAAAAGTAGACTTTAGTGACGTGATTGACCGGTTTGCGCTAACAAAGGCTCAATGAGTGCTGTTTTAGGTCGCATAATTGTAAGATCGGAACTCATTCACTGATATGTGAAAGTAGGCTATATTTCTGACACTGTTAATTTGATACTTTGCTGTATTTTCAAAAAGTTATCACCCTGACAGTGACAACAGTGCTTTTAGACAAGATGACTGTCACAAAGAACTGAACCCATTTTTAAACTTTTTCTCCCCAAAACGGTCCTACTCACTTATAAGTTCCCACTTACTGACAAAAAACACCAAATTTCACGCACAGCCATCTGTATTTCAACAATTTTCCTGTTTCTATATATAAAAGGCCCGTTTCACGGCGGGGAGGTGGACGAGGGGCGGCCGACTACCGTCTCGCTCCACCTGTTAAAATGCTACGTGCCGCCCGTGCAGAACACCTTGTAGTAATCTTTCTTGGCCTATACTTGGGCCGCTGTATAAAGTCACTTACTGACTGATTTGTATAATTGTTGTACAAGTCGTATGACAGTCGAAGTATACAGCGACTGTTTTTGATGTGTCGCGTACAGTTCGGATGACCAGTCGTTAGAGTGTGTTGACGACGGCGACGACGACGAAGACGATTACGACGTTCCTCCGGCATTTCGCCTTGAACTGAGTGACGTCTCGCGACTGTCATGTGTCGTCGAGACAGACCAGCGACCGGTGACAGACCAGAAAGACGCTGACGATGACAACGTCGACGATGGTGATTATGATGTTCTGCCGACGAGCGCGCTTCGTCCAACGCTGCGACTCGAAGTCCAACAACCAACTTCCGGGAGCATGCAGCCGGGCGAAGACGATGACGACGGTTTCTACGACTATCTGACCACTGACCAGTCACCGCTTGCTCCACAGTCAGCCACGCCTACTGACAAAGACCTGTACGACTTCATCCCTGCACGATATTCGTCATCGGGAATCTGGTCTGATGAGGTGATGGTGCAGCGAACGTCGACGATCGATCCAGACGCTGACGACGACATGTATGACTACATCGGAGGAACGCACTGTGTCGAGCAATTGGGCAGCGCCAGTGACGCACTGGTCATGGCTGACGATGCCCTCCCAACGACTTATGACGAGTTGTATGACTACCCACCGCTGCGCCCCAGTTCCGACGCTCCGGTGACCATCACCTCGCAGAACATGTGCAGCACCTCGTCGTACGAGGTCGACAGGTGCCCGTTATCAGCAACAACAGTCGTGCAACGCCAACTGTCGTCGTCGTTGTCAACGGACAGCCATTACGATGTTCTCCCGTGCCATTTGATGTCACCACCGTTCGTTCAGCTATCACTCCGCAAGTCTGAAGTGTCAGAATCCTCCTTAGCCTCGTTATTGTGTTCTGCAGTTGCCGTGAATTCCAACAGCGACGCTTCCGGGCACTGTGTCGCGGTCGACTCGGTGGGTCACGTGGCAACAGCCAACTCTGAAGTAGGAGATGACATCCCGGGAAGCAACTGTCCAGCTGGAACGTTGACGGACGAACACTACGACATACTACCCTACCGCAAAGCATCCAATTCCGACTACCAGCTATCGGTCCGCAAGCCACCAGACGCAGTCAGCGACGCAACAGAAAAGACGACGGCGTCATCCGACGTTTCACTGCCCTCCGTTATACCATCGCCTTCGACGTCGAGTTCAGCGCTCGGTTCCAATCTCTCTGATGAACCTGCAGTCATTACCAGCACAGATGCCGGTGCGTCTCCCACCACCGTTACATCGTCATCTCTGTCTGATCAACAGAACTTCTCTGCGACCTCGATCACTTCCGAAAAGCTCTCCCTGCCCAACAGTAAGTTAACCGCATCGATGCTGTGAATGTCAACGTCACCGTCATTCGTCAGTGCATTTGTGGCTAATATCTCATCATCACTGGCAACCTTCTCCCGCACTTATGCGCTATGCAGAACGGAAACTAAACGTGTTTACAAGCAGTCGACATATAATCGTTCATTTTGTTGTCGTCATCTTCTTTAAGCGCCTCTGTAGCCGCCTAACGGCATTATGGCGCTATATAAATTTCGTATTATTATTATTATTATTATTATTATTATTATCATCATCATCAGGCTTTTTTCGCGCACTATACAGTGTCGGAAGGAAGAACCATCTTTGAGCACGTCGACCTGCTTCCTGTAGCAACTGTATGGCTTAGCCATTTGGACGAGCAAAAGAATCAAGCGTGAGCCTGCGCATTGTGCTTTCAACGAAGTCAAACGCTGACTATAGGCCTATTTTAAGTGGCTGTATTTGGATTGGAAAGTTATTTAACGTAGACCTAATCAGTGGTCGTTTCGTAAAACAGGAACAATGGGAACGCTCGCAAACCAAGCGGAAATTGGTGTCTGGGTCCAAGCACCGGGGACGCTTTTGCGAGGGTCCGGGCTATCAGTCGCTCCGTCGGCGGTCCGATGGAATGGAACTCGCTTCTACACTCACTCCGGGACCCTGCTCGGTGTACCGACGGATTCAAATCGGCGCTGAAAACTCATCTTTTTTTGCGGCGCAATAGGACGTTTAGCACATTAGAGGGAGCACTGCGTGATACGCTGAACAAATCGACTACTACTACTACTGCTACTGCTACTGCTACTGCTGCTGCTGCTGCTCCTACTACTCCTACTACTACTACTACTACTACTACTACTACTACTACTACTACTACTACTCCTCCTCCT
>Ga0056115_1002049_pt1 | contig 10110 bp, 10 predicted proteins | sample WorMetOlspDAHAB1_FD_77007 | JGI IMG/M metagenome (GOLD analysis project Ga0056115, IMG submission 77007) | Marine gutless worms symbiont microbial communities from Max Planck institute for Marine Microbiology, Germany - Olavius sp. DAHAB.1 ... | reverse complement strand
CGAAGAGATGGTGGTAGACTGTTCCATGCACGCGGTGCAGCGACGGGGAAAGCACGATCACCTAGGGTAGATCTCTGCACCAGCGGAACGACAAGCGTTGTTGTTGTGGACGACCGTAGATGATGGCGTCTTTCCACGTCGGCTGTCAGACGAATGTTCTCTGCGAGGTATGCCGGCGCTGCCGGTAGTTCTGCACAGCAGTGGGCCTGTTACCAGGACTGCTGTCACACTGGCTTATTGCATGTTAGCTTGATATGGTCTAACCCTTGCCGGCTCAAAGGTCGAATAGGATGAGCTCCGTGCAACGGACCTCGCGGTCTATACGTAGATCTTCTTCTTGATAAGTTGGTAGTGTTACTTTTAGGACCACCCATGTAGAATACCTGCGAATCGCTGATCTCTTTGATGCTGTCGGAGCCGACGGCGACAATGCTGCGCATGTCTTTGGTGACGGCGACTCCGTTGTACTGACACTGTTTGATGACGTTCTCGCTGACGCGTCTCGACGACGCGATCTGCCACTCGTACACGGCTCCGTCGGCGCCACAGCTGATCAGCTGAGCGTCGTTGTCCGTCCAGGCGACGGCGCGCACGCGGTTGTTATGGCCCTTGAGGTTGACCAGCACATCGTACGTCACCGACGAGTAGACCTGGATGACGTTGCCGTGCACGGCGGCGAACTGGTGACCGGCGTTACTGAAACAGCACTTCACACAAACGGCGCTCCTGACAACGGATACTAACACAAATCCGGATGAATAACCATTAACCAAATATAAATAAAATTAAACTAACAATATGTTGCAGGAGAATTGCAGGCGTACCTCACTGTTTGTACTAGTTTCCGTTGTCATTGCCCTGTTCCCAATACATGCCACAACCAGAAAACAAATAAGTAAGCAAGTGTCCGATAATGACAAAAGTCGACCATTTCACAGGCATCAAAAAAGTGGTGGGGGGGAACACGAGTCTTCGGGCGACTGCTAAGAACCCGGTCGCATATTCGTCCATGACGATCTGATTGCTTCGCGAATCACAACATTAACAGGACTGGTGACCAGCAACACGAGTCTAGTGACCCCTCCCGCAGCCCACCACATTTTACTGTGTTCGCGACAAAACAAACTTATGCACGACCTCGCAGCTTTGCGGCACCTCGATATGCAAACTTGCCTCCTGCATCATTCCATACGATCCTGCCACGACACTATAGGACAATTCCGCCATACACTAAAAACTTCACTGATCCGTCAACATACGGGCTTTTATCGCGCCCTCGTGATTGTTAAGGCTGTATGAATGCGCGCCAAAAATGTCCAGACTGAACTAAACTGTTGAAAGCGATTGCTGACACACTTTGCTTTCGAATAAACAGCTCACAAGAGACGAACAACACACAGCACCCTTATCAATGTCGGTAAAAGGCACAAATAACGGGCAGAGAAAATCATCGAGTGAGAGAACACGATAATAGTGTGCGACAACATTAAATAGAGTACCTCGCGACATCCGCGGATGCCGAACTCATGCGCAGGTCTGATGTCGTCGATGAAGATGTTCATCAGTCGAAGTTTGTCGCTGAATCCGACAAGCGCCCACAGACCAGTCGGATGCAGCGCAATGCTGTAAGCGTCCTCCGTGAACTCGCGATACAGCTCCAGAGTACTGCATCAACGCCATCAACTGCTCACTCGATACATTATCCATTCATGCCTTAACGTAAGTGAGCAAACAAGATTCTATGTAGCACCAAAGCCTGGTGAGAATCGGGCACCCGACTTACAAAGAATCTTAGGAGCTACTACTCAGAAGATTAGGAAAAGTGGAACTTAGGACGAAGCCAGGATAATTATTAATTAAGCTTAGGCAAATCTTAAGTTTATTCGTAAATCGTGCCCCAGGTCGCAGAAACAAAGCTTACGGTTATGCCATGAACGTTTATGGTTACATTATGTGTAATACGTAGTCTGTTATGCCGTATCAGAGAAAGCCGACCAGGTTTCGAGGTTCCAGAGTCGGACGGACTTGTCGGTGGAGCACGTAGCAAATAACGGTTTTCGCACGCACACGTCAAGACCGGTGATCTCAGCCGAATGAAACGGCATCAACAGCACCTCGAACTTGGCCGCCTGCACAACACACATGCATACTGATTGGCGTTTTTTTCATGATCAGCGGAACATGATATTTTACCCACTAATCATAAGAAGACAAACTGTTGTAGTGGCAACTCTGTGTTAATTTATATATACAGCGAAACAGTGAAATTCGGAGCTGCAAGAAAAGTGTTCTTCCGTGGCTCTGCAATGCGCAGAATCGTGAAGCATCTCTAGTGCGTCGAGTGTATTACATAACTTGCAAACAAGTTTCTTTTAAAGAGTGCGCTAAGGAATACTGCCAGAACTGTGCGTTGGACCAAGGCACCTCCAACTTAGCAGTCTGGCACACATACGGACACTGGGCGTTGTTACTTTGCTGATCAAAGGAAATATTACATGAAAATATTTAAGCATGAGTTTTCTCTTGTTTGTCCAGTCTTGTATGTAGATTTCATATGCATCACATAACAAACTTTATAGTTCCTATCTACAGATAACCAGACGACGATACATTACAGCGTTACGTGCCGTGGCGCAAAAAGAAAGAATGAATGAACAAATTAACTTTTACGAATCATTCACACAGAAGGATTGATAAAGTCCGTTGTTACGACACTCCAATCATAAAGTGTCCATCAGTCATTCCTCGCAATGCGCCGGCGTAGAGGCGTGGCCTATGTACGATGAATATGCAGTGGCTTGAGGCACCGTACCAGAAAACTAACGTCATCATGATTGATGACGTTAGTTTTCTGGGTCGAGTGATTGACAGTTACGACTGGAGTGTCCATAGCAAGTGTAATACCTGTAACTGAATAGCGTCGGTAGACGAAAGTGAGTATGAGTATATTTGGCTGTGTGACGTACAACATATTAGCGTCTCTTCAGCCGGACTGATTGCTAAGCTTGTGATCGGCTGCAGCCACGATCGCTCTGGATCGCTGCTAAAAGAATCCATTGGCAGCTGAACGCAACATACGTCAGGACATCAAACTAACGACGCGATTTTTTATATATTTCACTTCATTTTTCTTTGCCATATGTGTACTTCGTGTAGGAATTTCACATTGAATAGATAAAAATAAGTAAGTAAGTAAGTAAGTAAGTAGACTTTTTAGTTTTTATATGTGTGTCAAACGCACATATTACGTAATATAAAATGCATAAGATAGGAACAATAAAAACCAGGGTGCACAGTTAAACATACATTATAAAACACACAGAACACACCATACAAAGCTAAAACCAAGACCAATGACAACGGCTTATATAAATTCGTATGGAACAGTCCCCACCCGAATACCATAACAGCGAAAGAGTTTTTCTGAGCAGTTGTGATAAAATGTTGTTTTAGTGAGATTAATTAAACAGCACTCTTTACGGCTATAGTGAGACGAACATAGCATTCTACGTGCATGTACTGACACAATTGTGAAAACAAATTTGTCTCTCAATTCATTTTTATCAGTTATGAAAATCCCATAATTCTACATCATTATGTTAGAAATACAGTTGACTGATGCAAGATACTTTACGTCTGCATGATTCGACTTCACTTGGAAAAAGGTAATGTCGTCTGGCATCAAGAAAGACATGAATTTGTTCGAAAATGTTCAGCACAGGGAAACGAGAATGATACATGGGTTTTAGCTTAAGCTATGAAGAACGATTACGGAGTTTCAGAGGAGATGCTATTGAAACATACAAGTAAGTGTCTGAGTGGTCTGTAGGCCTATACGTCGAACAATGCATCACCTCTGCTTCCAAAGGCTGCTACTGCACTTGGTGTACTCGTGGTCACTGCAGAAAACTAAAAAAGATAAACAGTCGAGCATGTCTTCGCTCCAATATTTTTGGCTTCAGGATACTCAATCCATGGGATTTCCTCCCTGAATCAGTAACTGAGGCTCCGACACTGGACACATTTAAAAGTCGTCTTGATGATGCTTGCAGACATTTGCGTTTTTCTACAGACGAATGTCTTGCAGTAATCAGTCTACACAGATCAGTCTACAAGTCTTCCAGGCCTATTTCTCCGACTGTACACTTATAGTTATGGTCATACTACTGACACTGCCCGGGAAAAATAGACAGCGTCGTACCGTTACAACGCGAATGGGATGGAAGTAATTTTCGTCTGATTTTTCGAACAGGTGAACGGTGCCGAGACCACAGGCGCAGGCGAATCCTTTGACGTAGCTCAAGATTGCAGTGACCGCGATGTCTCGTCTTGTCAGCGACGCGTTTGACATCAGGACAGACGAAGCCTGTTCGAACGATCTGTGCTCGACAACGCCCTCAATAGTCGGTCGACTGCAACATAACATTATTCAAGTTTTGTTAGTAAAATTTCACGCACGGTCGAAGTCATATAAACATGATGACCAGTCGCTATACTGTATCCTTGTAATGAAAGCTGTGTTTATCATTTTACGTATTCTTACGTTTTCCAAGACAACACAATGAACACAATTTCGGCGAAAAATAACACAAAGAACAAAAAGAAAAAATGTATATACACATTACTGGTAAAAACACGTACGACAAAAACTGAACAAAATGCGGTAATTTTTTTTCAAGCCTATTGGAACACGCGAAAAGTCTCACTTTAACTAGACATGCCGTTCTTTGACAATTTGCAAACAATACGCTGTGTCTCAAGAAATGTTACTGGTATACTAAAAGATTCGTTAAGTAAATATGAATCCAGCGACCGTCGAAATGATCGAAATGAATTGCACCAACTTTTGTGCAGTGAGTTCTTCCAGAAATAATTCTTGTAACCAGGACAGTAAATTACCACGAATTCCATAAGAATAAAGTCTCAGGAACAACTTTTTGTGACAAACTACATCAAAGGCCTTAGCAAAGTCTATGTACACAACAAGCACACACTGTTTATCTTGAATACTCAACGTCCAGTCATTCATTGCCTCAAAAAGATTAGTACACGTAAAACGACCTTTAACAAAACCATGCTGTTCATGATGCACACTATTATTGTAATCAAGATGTCCGAGTATTTCACTGTAAATAACACGTTATAATATTTTACACGAAACACATATGACAGAGATGGGTCGATAATTATTACAATGCTGAACTCCGCCTTTTTGTGAACAGGGGTGATAATGGCCTATTTCCATATTTCAGGAACATAAGATACAGAGAGTGGCTGCTGATAAACCATCATCAGAGGAAAGGATAAAACTTCCTTAAGAGACTTGAAAAACATGGGAGGGATCCCGTCAGGACCACATGTGAAATTGCTCTTAAGTTTTTAGATAGCACAAATGAACAGACTGATTCTAAGCTGATTCTAAGCCACGTGAGTTTATTTCGCATAAGAAACGCAGAACAATGAAAAAAAACGAGAAAACCAAGAGAATGGTAACACCGAAGCAAAATACTAATACAGTTAACCTAACAATGGATACGGGAAAACTATAAAACATGAGTTTCATGATATTTTTGTTAATTTATGCGTGAATAAATAAATAAACAAATATTTACACGTTGCGGGGTCCACGCGGAGGTCGTATCTACTGCAAAACAGAATGGCAGAGTTAAGTGGAACGAACTTCGACTCGGGCGGGTCGTCGGGAAAGATGACGTATTCTCGCTTGTATTCGGTGGAGTCCATGACAATGAGACGTCCGCTGACGGTGCCGGCGACCAGCAGGTCGCTGGAGAGCCACGCGTGGCTGACGAAATGCGGGAAGTCGGCCTTCTGCACGGCGAACTGGCGCAGAACGCCGTCCAGGTAGCGGTACATTTTGAACACGCCGTCGCCGACGACGCTCATGTGTGTGTTCTCCGTCACGCTGAAACACACCTGCGAGCAAACGTGATCGTCCTTCACTGCTTCGATGCTGTTGGTTGCGCAACTGTAAAAAACGTCTCCGAAACGACCTATTGTGTGTCGGGTGCATGGGCATTAAACCCATACTCACTCGCTCACTCCACCAGCGCATTTTAAGGAATTCCACAACTGCACAACCCGCTTCCCTTTACCTTCCGCCGAACGCTCAGTACTGCGTTTGGAGCAGAAAATCGTGCGTGCTTCCGGTGACAAAAAATCAACGTTTTAACTACTGCACGAACCCATTTAGAACTGCATTTCACATTTTTGCTGAGATGTACATACAAAAAGCCCTGCCTTCCATCCCATGACTTCATTGTCCTTTTCTGACTGATTTTTGTGGACATCAGCCTGCAGGTGTTTGAATAACATAAGCTACAGCGAAAAAGTCAGCACGCAGAGTTAGCTAGACTCCGTAGACCATTTTTGTATGGGATCTCAAGGGTCAGCCCTTCTCTGATGGGGATAAAACACCCCTGGTCCCTTCCCCCCAGACAAATACAGCCCTCCTTATATCGAAACCGTTAAGCTCCGATGCTATTCGGTGGCAGCAAATTTTGTGAAGCTATTGACGAGGACACAGACGAGTGGCGTAAACGAGTTCGTTGCTGCGTATCGGATAAAGCGAACACTTTGAAAACGAGTTGTGATCTCGTTATGGGCCACTACAATGTCACATTACGGTTTAGCCTGTTACGTTATCGACAACAACATATTTTACGGTTGCTTTTGGCAGACAGATATCGTTTACATACAACGTAAGTGCAGTTAAGTAGACCCATAATTCACAACGAGGTATATTAAAACTTGAACTGCTGGTAGACTCCAAAAAAGAAAACAAAGACACATCGGTAGGGACATCGGCGTAGCCACAAAAATGTTTTGGAGGTGGCCACACTGGTTGGCCTACCAACCTCGACTTGAGAGGTTGGTAGGCCAACCTCTGAGAGGTTTTATAATATACGATATTATAAAATTAAACGAAAAATATTTTAAATGCTTTTTTTACAAAACTACACTATCAGTAGTTAAATTACTTGAATTATAACAGGAAGTTATGCCCTGTGTTGCACTGGAAACAGTCCAAACAGAAAACATATTTTTGCCTAGTTTTATGCTCAGATATGAATTGAGGGTGGCTTTGGCCCCCCTGGTCAACCCCTGCCTACGCCAGTGGCTAGAGAACATGTGTTAATATTTCCTTCATAGGTGTGGTAGACAGACTGCCTTCGTATAATTTGTTACAAATTGTCTGACCTGTAGATTTTTGCGATAAATTAACATGTTTGATCTACAGCACATCTAGCAATAACAAAGTTACTTGCCATTATAAACAACTTGCGCTTTGTATTAATCACAGTGTCGATCGAAAATGCAAAGCACCTGCTCGAGAGGTCCCGTCGACACCGGATGGCCGGTGTGAACCGTTGCCAAAGCCTTAGATTTCTCCCAGTGCCAGTACATTAGTATCCAGTCCGGTGCCGAACCGAGCGTTGCCAGATACTTGGAGTCAGGAGAGAACGCTATTGAGCGGAACTCATTTGCGCGAATGTCGGTCGTCGTCAATATCTTGCGCTTGCGAAGCGACTGCAACCACGACACGACAGGCCTAATATACGCATAGGCCTAAATAAGCAGAACGGCAGTTTTATTCAGTATATTTACTATAAAAATGTGGACTTTTCAGTCCAATATATAAGAACACGTGGGAACATATGGACGTAATTGTAAAGCTGTGAACATACAGTATGGCCAAGTTGTTCATCAGAGTTGGTTCTATTATGCAGTTATCATTTAGCAGGCACATGAATGAACATGTAAAGTATGTGGAAAATTTGCTTCACAAGTATTTATCGGCGACAACATGAAAAGATCACTGAAAGAAATCATCATCATCATATCGTCATCGTTCTCTGGAACCAGATGAGGGTCGCAGAACTGCCCACACCGTATCTATACGGCTACAGCTGAAAGGTGCCGGAGCGGTTAGAGTTCAAGTTGGCCGTCTTGGTGTACCGATGTCTATAAATCGGACCTCGCTGGGGAATTCCACCAGTCGTCTGATGTCGAGAATCGTCAGCATCTCCGCTCCGCTTCGTCATCATCGCATGCTGTCCAACGCACCCATCTTTCAACCATCGGCTATCCAGCTTTTCCGGTCGCTGCTTCCCGACCGTGGACACGGTCGCAGAACATCACGTCGGCAACTGTCTCTGGGAAATGTCTGAAAACCTATCTCTTCAATCGTTCCTTCCCGTAATTCACAGTAGTGTCCGCGCAGTGACTTCGTTATTTCGGACACTGTAGGCTAAGCGATCTTTTTTCTTTTACTTCCTTACAGCTGCCAAGTCATGCACAACTGATGTGCGGGTAATCCGATGTCGTCTTCAAGTTGTATCATATGTGTTGCTAGGTCGGTCGACCGGCGCACGGTCTCATCCACGTGTTGCTGGAGGTTCACCATACTGATACATGTAGAGAAACGGCAACAATACGAAGAGATTTTGAGCTGGGATATCTGAGGGTAAACGTCGAATGTGAGCAAAATAGTGCACGTTGTCGTCGTGCAACGATTTCAGGAATATTAAGAAGATCGAGTGGTGTGTGCAGCTGGAATAAAAGCAATATTTGCCTACAAACAACGACCGAAAATGGGACGTGCCTGTACGTCGTAAACAATGATCGAAGCACGCTCATGCTCCGAGTCTGCTATGCCCATCTCAGCCACGGCGACGAAGCGCCGGTTGGGCGTGATCGCAAGCGCCGTGACGGGTCTCGAGTTCTCCGAACCCATCAGGATGCGCTGCTCGCGCTGGTCGATGTTGTACGCGATGAGGCATGATCCAGCTGGGTAGATGATCGCCTGGTTGTCGGTGTAAGCGAGCGCGCTTGCGAAGCATGACACGCTGGCACCGAACACGTAACGAGGTGTGGCCAACGATATAGCCATTGCGGAGGACCAGCGTCGACTGCTTCCAGTAAGCCGTTAGCCAGGCACAGTAACAGTAGCTATGAAACACATAAGACGAAAGCTTAATCCGTACACTTATATAATTCATTCGTATCAATTTTCACGACATGTGAAGAGATTGGTCTCCGCACGGATGCGGCTGTTGGCTCCGGTGACCTGAGGCCAGAGAGGTGATGGGCTCTGGAAGATCTAGGGTTCGGCGATGTCCTCTCTAACTCAGCTGTGTATGCTGAAAATTGTTGATGGCATATATAACAGCAGCGGTCACTGCGCTGTTAAGGTACGCATGGGTAGGTCGATGAGATAGAAAACGGTCAGTGTTGTGGACAGAAAGCCAAGAGTAGCCGGCAAACGACAAGAAACTGGACAAAGGCATGCTCACCGGTCGCACTTACACGCATAAGCCTACACCTCGGCCTTTAATGTCTTACTGTGACGAGCCGATATACGGGTGGCCCAAAAACAGTAGCCTAATTAAGCCAATACTGAATTAGCAATAAATCATATTAAATCGTATAAACCTACTAACAAGAATAGATGTTTTCGTCAAATGAAGTGTCAAGCCAGAACTATAATATTATCACGTGGTATTAATTAATAGTTTATGCGTAACCTAATTGTTGACATCTATTGTTGTTCGTCAGCCGTGTTTGCGCGATGTGGGTCATATAATGCAACTGATGTAAGCATCATTTTGTTTTAGTAAACAATGAATTTCATTCGTAAATCATCTTTTAGATTGAACTTCCTGTAAAAATTCTTTGATTTGTATCTCTTCTTTTTCGGGTTGTTAATTACGATTTGATCATATACTTAATTTTTCCCATACCAAAGCTTGAAGGGCAAAGGCAAAGGCATATAACACTTGTATAGCGCCTCAAGTCGCATACCGCAAATGCAGAGGCGCTGGTCATGACACATAGAAAGCTGGCGTAGGGCCTATAGGCCGTAGGCTAAGCCTGCGACCACAGGCTGACCTATGACCAACAGCCAAACGCATGCGTCTGCTCTGCCGTTTAATGGTCTCCATCCCCGTAATCCATGTAATTACGTGAATTACTACTCATTTACCGACCCCGAAGGGATGGAAGGCTGAGTTGGCCTGGTTGGTTGACCCATAGCGGACGCCTTACCCACGAAGTGGTCACACGTCAACCATAGATCAGGCACATATCAGG
>Ga0056115_1002048_pt1 | contig 10110 bp, 6 predicted proteins | sample WorMetOlspDAHAB1_FD_77007 | JGI IMG/M metagenome (GOLD analysis project Ga0056115, IMG submission 77007) | Marine gutless worms symbiont microbial communities from Max Planck institute for Marine Microbiology, Germany - Olavius sp. DAHAB.1 ... | reverse complement strand
TGATGTGACAGTGCCCGGCGGCCGATATCAAACTAAGATGGCGGAACAGGTCAGTCGCATTGTTTACGCTCCCGTTATTTCTTAACTTTTATCTGCTGCTACTCGGCGGCATCGAGCTGAATCCCGGTCCGTCTAAGTCGCCGTCGTCATGCGTGGGTCTGCTGAACGCGCGGTCGGCCTGTCACAAGGCTGAACTGATCCACGATGTCATTGCTGACAAAAGAGAAGTGGTGCTTGATAAGCTAAAACCTTAACAATCAGTGATACCACCAGTGGGCAAGTAACTGAGTACGTGAGTAAGGCACAGTTTAACGTCTCAAAGTGTAAGTTAACGTCCCACACGATACATACGGCATAATAAGTCATTCTGGAGACGACTTTTACAGGCTGCATAGCCAAAACAACAAAAGCTATGAAGACAAAATGTGTTTTCATTGCAAAAGTCTGACAACACTTTGCTGCTGAGAACTTTGGTATACTTGAATGAAATTCAGTTCACTACAATTGCTTCAAAATACGGTATTGTCAACTACTCGTCAGACGTCAAAGCTGCCATTTTGCGCTGTTTTAGTATGTCTGTATTTTAGCTGTATTACTGTCGCGTTTTTTAATGTATTCCTCGCTTTTATGTTGTATACTGCGTTCCCTGTGTGTACAGTACGTGTATAGTACGTGTGATCTTGTGTTGCCGATATGGCGTAATAAACGATGATGATCAAAATCTTTTACAGTACTGGGAAAAACCGGTTCCGAACCTTTTTCGGGTGCCAAACTGTGCATCGGGCGTTGTCTCAGCTGCAGTGGCGCCATCGCTGCCTGCGGTCGCACTTAAGTTTTCCCTCGGACGGACGTCACTCGTGGACGAAACGGCACGTGACGTCTCACAGAGCAGCACTTCTGTCTCGGCATAGTTAGTCGCCACGTCATCAGCGTTGCCAGCCTCTGCTGCTCCGTCATCCATTGCCGTTTGATCGGCCTCATTCCCTTCCTCATTCTCCTGTAATTTATACATCACATGCCTGCAATTCCCTTCAAACGACCGCCAAAATGCGGGACTCTTACTTTGCTCTGAAAATTGGTTTCGTTTTTTTTGGTTTGCCCTGAAAGAAGACAGTAGAATTTTTTCCCTGATTAAACTAGTCTTTAAAAATTCACACCGACAATAATTACTGACAGTCAAAAAGTCAAGGTTGATAAAAAACGCCATTAATGGTATTAATAGTTACAGTGACCAGATGGAAACTGCGCTCCTTCAAATCAAGCATGGCATTTTGCTGTCAATAATTACTGTTAGTGTAAAAATTGTTAATAAATTTAATTGGGAAAAATTTGACATATAAAGTTTTCATTAAGGACAGACGAAAAATACACCCATTTTACAGTGAAGTGTACCTGTAAGTGCTTATGTAAATCTGTAAAGTTTTACATGGTTCCTGCACATACATTGTCAACACAGGCCACTCACAAACTCAGCATCCAGTGACACACACACAGTAACAACAATAACGGTAATAATAATAACAATTACTTAGTTTACAATAATTACAGTAGTAAATACAGTACAGTTAGCGTATTACAATTCAATGGTTAAGGATTAAAATCCAGCACCCATTCAGTAACGAATACACCAAAGAAGTGTATCAGAAGAGTCGATTCAATGGTTTGGGATCAAAAACCGGCATCTGTTCAGACATCATCATGATCTGAGGCCTTTTACTTCAAAAATTCAAGTAAGTAAGTAAGTAAGTCAATTTGTTGAGCATATCGTCCTGAAACATCTCTAAGTACAGGGTAAATAAATGTGTCTTCAGCAGACGTCTGAAGTTGTCCCTGCCAAGATCCGGATCTCTCAAGCTGTCTGGTAGAGAGTTCCAAAGCGAATGGCCGGCCACAGAGTAGGCCCGTGGACAGTGTGTTGAGCGAGCATCGCGGAATCACCACGAGACGCCGAGTAGCGGTTCGAAGATGCTGCTGTGCTGAAATGTCGGACATTGGTACACAGCAGCAAATGGTCCACAATCTATCAATATATCGTACCGTAACACACCAAACACAAACACCAACAGTATACATTTCGGCAATTTCTCCCTTCCAACTCTTCCCACACATTTTGCTCATTGAATTCCACGACGGGTCAAGGTTTCCCCATTTTCCGACAAAAGCGGCAACCTTATAAGTGACAAGAATACGGTGACAAAGGTGACAGACCGCATCACGTTGCCCGTTGACTTGAGCCGACTCAACGGCCGCCGTCGCCATCACACCGGCGCCTCTCGCGTCTTGTTGGTCTGTCGGAGACGGAGTGGTAACGTGAGTCGACGTGGCAGTCGTCGTTCTACCAAAAGTGGTGCCCGACATCGCATTCAGATCGGTCACCGGTGTGAACGACGACATCGAGTTGATGGCAACCGTCTGTCCCTACACATGACCACACCACGTCAACAGATGCTTTGCATAGCCAGAAATTTGGTTCGAGGGAGAAAGGGGGAGTATCAAAATACTTTACTAAACTTTCTTTAATGTAGGTTTTTAATGTTTAATATGCCTTCAATACGGTGTCTTGACCTTCACGAACTGATGAAGTCAATGAACGGTAAACTACACCAGTGCACCACTACACCACAGCACGGTAAAATTTAGCATACAGTAACTTATCCGTTTTATTTCTGGTTGATAATGGTGGAAAATAATATAATGGGAGACTGCAGAAACGTGGCCGTGCTTGTCACGGTCGTTTTCATGAACTGAAATGACTTCTTATCTAACTTAGGTTTTGGGGCATAAATCCATTTACACCCTGTTCCCTCACGTGACTCCTCCGCTAGTTGAGGGCGCTGCAGCGAATCGACTACGAGATTGCTTTTCTCGTGTATCAGTGTCTGCACGGACTTGCTCCGGTGTATACCGTCTGTTGACCTACACTACAGAGCATCAAGGATCTGCCGTCGAGACAGCAACTACGGTCATGGTCGTCGGACACGTTAGCCGTCCTGACATCAAACCTGTCCACTGTCGGCGACCGCGCTTTCCCGATTGCCGCTGTACGATCCTGGAACACTCTGTCGCCAGACGTTCGTTCATCCAGCTCTTTGTCAACTTTCAAGCATCGGCTCAAGACCGAGCTCTTCTCGCGAAGCTGCCCTGACTGATGTGACTGCGTGAATTTTCGTTGAAACATTTGTAAGGTGGCCTCGCAGCTTTGGCTTATGCCACCCTAATCTATTCGTTCTATTATTACTATTATACCTGTGTCTAAGCACCTGAATGACATGTGCTCGTCAGCTGTAAATCCAGAAGAAAATTTGAGGAAACTTTCACAATGAGGATTATAATTATTTTTTAAAAGAATCATATTTAGAGCGACTATTCAGTAAAAATTTTCCGTCTAACACTTTGACCAGTTGACCAGTCCGCGAACTCGCCAGTCCGTGAGTTGGCTGTTCACCATTCAGACCACCCACCTCGGTTGGTACAGCTACATCGTCCCTTGCACCGGCCGAAGAACATGACGATGACAGCGACGCACACCTCGTCGACGTTTCTGATGTTAATTCACCGGAGCAAACGACACACCAGCACCACAACATGTCAGTGACACTACCAAAGACGTTTGTAACGAAAAATATTCAGCTACGGTAAGTGGGGTTAAGCGTTTAGGATGTTAGACTTGTGACTAGAGACTGCGTGCGAGTTCAATCCCAGCCGCTGCACTGTCATATGCGACCTTGAGCAAGTTGTACACACACATTCACTCCGTCAACAAGCAGCAACACTTTGTAGCGGCGTAAACAGGGGAGTAAACAGGCACACCATGCGACACACTGGCCCCATGTCCATGGTCCTGCAGCCAAATAGCTTGCGTGTTTACTATTACAGATAGCTGAAAATATCAGCTGTATAACAGTGTCCATTAAAAATCTAGTATCTGCTGAAACAAAAGAAAGTGTACAACATATACACACACAATAAAGCAAACAGGAAGTGAATGAGAGACTAAGTACAGATATATGCGCCAACCCACACAATACAGGCATTTCAATTTTCAATTGTGATATTTGCCAACAATAACTAATATATCGTGTCCTGCATCATTTTTGTGACAGTTAACTCTAATCAGAACAGCAACAACTACACTATACCTAACAAGACATGCTAACAGCGGGTGCTAAAAGGTAAAATACAAGGCTAGAGAGCGCCGCAGGCTGCATATACCGCCTTCAGCGGCATTGTGCATCGCAGGCAGGGCAGGCGTTCAGTCTAGGCCGCAGCAAGCCAGTGCTCACGGACTTTGGCCTGTAGCCATACAGCCGTACGTAGCCCTAGTCTGCCATTTTAATGGTCTCCACCTCCACAATCCATGTAAATACATGAATCACTAGCCTACTCTTTTAGCGACCCCGCACTATAACTAACTCCTGATATCTCACCAGGCGAAGTCCAGTAGTCTGAGAAGCGCTCAAAGCCGTAGCTATCGCGACGAATGATCTTGCCAGCTTTCACATCAACACCAGTTCGGCTACAACAACGTACGCTGTGTCAGCAACTGTGCATTATGCCAAAATCGTGACCTCAGTACACAGGGGGGATATGATGTTTAGGCCTTTTCTTATTGCACTTACTGGCTTTGATAATGCTGGTAAGATAACAGGAAAGGTACTAGGTACATAAAACAATGGAAGATAAGGCAGTTTAGGTGTCCATATCTCGTTATAAACTGAAGTAGGGGTAACCAATAACCATATAATTTGACAACAAACCAACTCTCACTCTGGTCAACTCATGGACTAGTCAACTCGCCGAAATATCTGACATGAAAACTGTAGTGATTACTAAATATATTGCTCAAAATGTGATTTTTAACATTAGCTCTCCGTGAGCTGTCAAGTTAGAGAGATGACCAATCAACAAATTGACTGACTGCAAGTTGGTTTGTCAGCAAATTCTTGAGAAAGCAATGTACAGCAAATGCCAGAGCTTCGCTCCTACTACCCTTAAAACCTTCTAGCAACAGCTCACCAAGGTAGTGCAGGAAAAAATGCGTAAAATATTGCAACCTGTAATATTACCTGTTGATACCCAATTTGGGACCAGAACAGACATACTAAAGAACAGCTTCACTCTGATGTTGGGTCTGGCCACCATTAATCGTAAAATAAATAAATCAAATGGCACAAAGTCACATGCTAAATGCCCATCTAGGATTATATTGTTGACACGCCACATCATAAATAATATGGTATTAATGCTTTACTGGACAGTTTGCAGACAAACCAATTTGTGGTCAGTGTAGTAAAGAACTGGTCAACTCACAGACTGAATGATTTGGGGACTAGTCAACTCGCCAACAGCAAATTTAAAAAAATTACATTTAGAGCGATTATTTACTCCAAATTTTCCATCAAACATTTCAGCGAGTTGACTAGTCCGCGAATTGTCATCTGCGACTTGACTGGCTGCAAGTCGGTATGTCGGCGAATTGTCGGGTACCAGTACTTTGATTTCAGATTGAAAGTCATAAATGGCATCCTAGTTTCCAAAAAATTATGTATTAACAAGACTTAAAACTGTGAACAGAATCAGTGCCAATACTAGTAAAGTCTAGTATGTTACTCTTACATGTTACGACTTATAAATGTGTGGAATCAATCAACTATGTTGACAAAAACTCTTTGAATATAAAGCCAACAAAAAGGCAAAAAAATACTTACGATCCTATGTTCATTCGACTGCTGACCGGATGCTGCAAAAAAACACTCAATCTCATGTTTCTGTGCAGCAATGTCTAACAAATAAAAGCCCATTTACCAATAATTTTACATATATGCGCTTAAACATCAACACAATATCAACAGCAATCACAGCACTGTTGACTTGGTTACAGGACAACTTGCTGACAAACCAACTCGCGGTCAGTCAAATTGCGGACTGGTCACCTTGCAGACTAGTCAATTTGCCGATATGTTTGATTTAAAATTTGGAGTATATAATAGCTCAAAGTGTTATTTCAGACAGATTACACTATTTATATGCTGCCAATATTCAATAGGGTTATAGTTAGGGTTAGGTTAATGTACAAATAAAGTATAGTAATTCCACGATTTTTAAAAATTCGCTGTCGGCGAGTTGACCAGTTTGCGAGTTATCCAGTCCGCGACTTGACTGACCACGAGTTGGTTTGTCGGCGAGTTGTCCTGTAAGCGTTCGGGTTGGGGTGTATAGAAATACTACACCGGCCAGTCCACACCGGCGCCTACAATACAGCCCGCCGGCCAGTGTGGCGCTGCTGCGGCTTCACGTCGGCCAGCTGGCTGTAGAACTTGTTCTGCTGAATAAGCATCAGATCTCGGGTGGTGAAGCTTATCTAGACTGTTACCCAATGACCAACCTGGCTAGGGTTAGTGTTTGCGCCGGTGTGGCCGGTGTAGTGTTTCTATACATCGCTGTAAGCGTTTACTTGGCCTATTAACATATTTGCACAGATCTGAGAACATAATCGAAATTAGAATTTATGACTGTCAAATAGTTATACTGTGAGGTACTAGATTATCTGTGTAATTAAATGTCTCTTTATTATACGCTTTATTGTGCCAGAATTGCGTTATTATTGGGAAGTAATGTATTTCCCAAGTACCACTCCCCACCCCCCTACAGTACCGTGAATGTTATTATCCGTCCGCGAGGACGGATAATAAGGGCTTACCAGCGCTATTTTCCTTCTGTAAGGGAAGACGCGTTGGGTAATAGTCTGGATAAGCTCCGCCACCAAAGATCTGTTGCTTATTCAGCAGAACAAGTTCGGTAACAGGACAACTCGCCGACAAACCAACTTGCGGTCAGTCAAGTCGCGGACTGGTCAACTCGCGGACTAGTCAACTCGCCGAAATGTTTGATTTAAAATTTGGAGTATATAATAGCTCTAAGTGTTATTTGGGATAGATGATACGCTATTTATACACTGCCAATATTCGATAGGGTTAGAGTTAGGGTAAGGTGAGGTTTAATGTACAAATAAAGTATAGTAATTCCGTGATTTTTTTAAATTCGCTGTCTGCGAGTTGACCAGTCCGCGAGTTATCCAGTCCGCGACTTGACTGACCACGAGTTGGTTTGTCGGCGAGTTGTGCTGTAAGCACAAGTTCTACTGAATAAGCAACAGATCTCGTGTGGCGGAGCTTATCCAGACTGTTACCGACGTAGGCAGTAGGCAGCAGTTGCAGGCACAAGGCCTGTAATACTGTCTGTCAATACTGACATTATTAACACTTCATGTTAGAAATTATACTGTACTACTAATTGTGCTTACTCTTCCGGTTCCTGTTATTTCAAATTTAAAGTTATAATCAATCCATCTCGCTTGGCGGACAGAAAATAGCGTCAGTAAGCCCTTATTTTCCGTCCTCACAATAACACTGCCTCACAATAACACTGACCCTACAGTACAGCCTCTTTCGTATAGGAAAATGCAACACGAATAATGCACAAACCATTCCCGGACCAAGACGACTCTTCGCATAATCCATTTACAATTAAAGTTATCAGAGATCGATACATGCGACAGAAATTCACTAGTTTACAACGCCTTTGAACTCCGAGCGGCTAACAAATCAAAAATTCACTGGGCAATAAGTAAGTAAAAATTTCATTAATTCTGAACTTGAACATCCAGCCACTTGAGCACATCGTCATCATCAAATTGCTGCAACCGCTAGCTCATATAGAAAGAAAGCCTTTTGGGTGGTTTACTTTAGAAAAAATCACCTACAACCAATAACAACTGTATCTCTGAAACATCATCGATAACGACAACCTATGAGATGACAGATATGCATCCCGACATAGATGATGTTTGCAGTATTTTGATAATGACAGTCGGTGGTTTATTTCATATAGGACCTAACTACAAGGTGGCCCAAAACAAGGGTACCATATGATCAAAAAATCGTATTAAATCGTATATCTAATACCGACGAATAATAGTATAGTGGTCAGTTCAAAATTTGACGAATAAATCTAATCTCATTGACAGGCTTTAATACGATTTAATACAATTTTTTGATCATTTGATAGTGGCTTACTTCTTTTTTTTGGGAAGGGGGCTGTATAATGGCTCTTGCTTTGCACTTTACTTAGTCGAAGAATCTAATCCGGTCAACAGGCTTTATACAATTTATTTATGATTCTGCAGTGGCTTAAATTTGTGGACCGTCCATCTTATTAGTAGTAGTAAGCCTTTATTAACGTAAACGTTGACATCCGCAACCATGCAAAAAGCACGACGAAACAATAAAACATAAAATTAAAAAGATTAAAATAAAAAATACGAGAATAATACACGGTTAATATATGCATCTTTAAAAAGTTTATTTTTTCACTGTGGCAAACTGAATCGATGACCCCGGGCACGAAGTGTTGAACGCTCAGGAGGCAAAAGGGGATCAAGACAATGCTGGGCATTAGTGTTTAATTTGTTGAAAAGCTGGCGGTCAGCCCGACTAATAAGAGAACGCAAATCAGGAACTGAGGAGAGAAACCCCCAACTTAAATGCTTTGTTAATGACGGCTTGCAACGAATTAACATCTGATTCAGTGAGGTAGCCTGTGAAGGCTGGCATTGCATATAGCACAGTGGACTATACAATGGCTTTAAACACAACATCTAAGCAAGTACTGTCAAGTCCCTGCCGCTTTAGCAGCTGCAACAAATATAGTCTTTGACGAGCAACAATTTGCAACTTTCGAACGTGATCAGCAAAATGCAAGTGGTTGTTGAATGTAACACCAAGCAATTTGACAAGGTTCTCGCGAGCTACTCCAGGGATGAGAGGCGGCTGCATAAAACCTTGACGGCCGCATCTAGTGATTACAATTTCTTTGGTTTCAGCAAGATTTATTTGGAGCTTGTTGTCTCTAGCCCAACTCTGCACACTGGCAAACTCGGCTTCCACACTAACAATAGCAGCGGCAGGGGTGACCAGGGTGAGATCATCAGCAAATTTTACCAACCTAGTTTCATCACTAAGGGATCGCAGATCACCAATAGGCGACAGTAGAAATTGGACCGATTCCGGATCCCTGGACTATTGAGCGAGTAATGGCTAATTTGATAGAGGTTCATGCGTGAGTGACGACCGCCTGAGTCCTGCCAGTAAGAGTGTTGGCCAACCAACTCACGATGTATGATGGGACGCTGTAACGTTGCAGTTTTTGTAACAACACAAGGTGAGGCACAGTATCAAATACTCGGCTGAAGTCAACCATAACACATCGCACATACGGGCGATATATTATGGTTGAGTGCTTTCATACAAAGTACAAACTGCCAGCTCATCAGCCCGTCTTCAGCAGATGCTACTTGCGTTTCACAATAGTACACCAAATCGCTATCTGGTGCACAGATAACTAAAAATCACCCACACAATACAAACCACAGCAAATTATGCAAGTGGCGCCGTCCGTCTACAGAGTTGGAACTAAACCATCATCGACTGGCACTGAGTAGTATAGCACCACACTCAGGATACACATTAATCCCTCTCTTCTCCCCCCAAAAGTCAGTGCAAGCAAATATCATTAGGCCTACAGTTAGTGTGATGATGTTAACACAGAGAGAGAGGAGCCACAAAGACGAGTTAGCTGAATAAATTGCGAAATAGACCGACTTTCAAATTCCTTCATATACAAAAATTAGATGCAGATAACAAATATATTCTTCTATTTATCATGCATAAAAATTACTATGTTGCTGTTGTTTTTCATCCGTTATTTATGTTCAATATTAAGACTTAAACAGGAGTCACTTATACTGACAAAAAAAGTTTGACTTATCGTTATCAAACCATACTTCCAACATCTTTTGCGAAATAAACTAAACATGGAATATATTACATGCGATAAATTTGACATCTATCTGTGGTCCTGCATATATGAATAAATTAGGAAATTTGGTCTATTATTATAGATACAAGTAAAAAAACAAACTTTAATGGCACCGACAGAAAAGAACACATCGACATCTCTAACAAAACAAACAAAAAACACATAAACGCTGTTTTTTCTTTCTCAAAATGAAATGTTTAATTATATTTCAAAAACCACAAATCAAATATATAT
>Ga0056115_1002047_pt1 | contig 10111 bp, 6 predicted proteins | sample WorMetOlspDAHAB1_FD_77007 | JGI IMG/M metagenome (GOLD analysis project Ga0056115, IMG submission 77007) | Marine gutless worms symbiont microbial communities from Max Planck institute for Marine Microbiology, Germany - Olavius sp. DAHAB.1 ... | reverse complement strand
TTGCAGTACTCTGGACCGACAGCAGTACCAGTTAGACACAGGCAATACGTCTAGTGTAGTCTGGTCGGTCTAAGGACAGCTTTAGTCTTGATGAACCATCTTCATTCTTGTAGAGTGTAGACTGTTCCACTTGTTTCTAGAAGTTAATTGTTTACACTGATATGTTGGTGATTACTTGCATGTTAACGTGCCTTTAAGCCTGATTTTCATCGCCGTGTTAATCTGTTGCGTTTCGTAGGCTAAAATTCACTACCGTAATTGTTTCTGTATTATATTGACGATTATTTTATTTTTGCAGTCGCATCGTCAGTAATGCTTATGTGTGCTTTTGCATTTCTACTAAGATTATGCAACATATCCACGATTTGTGATGTTCATAAATGTACATAGTTTGTGTGTGTGGTGTGCAATGCAGGCCTACATAATATTGTTGCTAATGATGTTATATAGTTACTGATGATCTGAAGATTCTGATCGAGACTCCAGTCTGCACCTGTTTGTTGTATATTCCCTTTATTGGCACATTACTGTAGGCAACTGAGCTCGGAGTGCGTTGGCGACATTGATATTTTTGACATTGCAGAGAGAGTAGACAGGACAGATTTTTGGCAACTTGTGCTGTACAGGCTGGGGTAACTATCAGCCCGTCAGCCGCAAATTTACAGCACCCGTATGTTGGACGTAAAAAGCCTCTGTAAATTGCCCCCGGAAAGCTCAGTGCAATTTCATTTCATTTATGATATGACATTTCTACTTCTGTCACTATCTAACGCTTGTTTTGTAAATGATAATAACCTTTTGTGTGTCCACTGTGTTATTTGTGTTTTCTCTGCATGTTTGTGCATTTGTAATTGCAACGTGGTCACTGAACGTGATTGGTGCCAGCCTTTCAAACATTCTGTAAATTAAGCTCGATTTATTGATTGATTGGGGTTTAATGGCACTTTCAGCACAAATAGTGCTGAAAAGCCTTTCATCGTGCCTTTGAAAAGTATGTTGCAGTTAAAAAGTGAAATTAATGAGAAATTTGACAATGTTACGGTACATGTTTGGAATACATACAATAAACCATTACAGTAAATAACTCTAATCTGGTCTTTGTAGGGGAAACCTTTCCACACAAAAGATATCACGAGAGTAAGTCTTCCCAGCCAATCACTTCGCAAACATACTAACAAACAAAACCAAACGACATATAAAAAATACCCAACTCAATACAACCCAATAAACCTAAACAACTAAACACAATAAACACAAGTTAACCCTGATTTGGTCATACTAATACGACCCTCGGTCAAGCAACGAGGTGGCCCCTTTCGGGAATTGTAAATCAAGCAGAGAAGCTGGAAAACTCGTGGAATTTGAGATGCGGTCGGAGGCTGAGAGTGAAAACCCGACTTGATCATGAACAGCACAAACAGAAAATACTCTCTGCTTAAAATATCGATCAGATCTGACCAAACTGGTGTTAAACACGATAAAAAAAAGTTCAGCTACAAAATGCACTGCAACTGCGTCGTGTTGTGTTGTCATCCCGTCTGCTGTCTGCTGGCTGAGTCCCAGTTAAGTTAATCACCAGAATGAACAACGATGTTTGTTGAAGCTAGTGTGCTGCTGCGTTATCACTTGTAACCGGGCAGTGCTTTAACTATATCGGTTATGCATTTCGCTGCATTGGTTCTGGATTGCCAGATACATCATTCAACGCGTCCACCAGCCACAGCACTGAATTGTCATTACTGCATTAAAAGAAGTAAACGTTCATAAATGCGTGCGTGCGTGCGTGAGTGTGTGTGTGAGAGAGAGAGAGAAACTTGACGGAATGATTATTACGAATGTCTGAAGAGATGTACCTTTTACACCTGTACTCAACACTTCATAATATTAATTTCTGACGAGCAAAAAGTAATGTACTTTTAAAAATGGAAAATCAGGAGAAAATAACTGAAATAATAAATATAACTAAAAACACTTTACAACGTTGCAAAAATAATTACAATACAATTTATTAATTATCAAATCGTACACACTCAGTGTTGGTATATACAATTACAAAATATACGTTGCTGCAGTCTGTAGACACAATACATTGCACAAAGTAGCGTTTGAGGCTTTATCCACTTGAAGTTATGCCTGCCTCCAATTAGATGCATTAACGCGTGTTACACATAGAGCTTCAGAAATTCAGAATGAGATCATTTCATCTTAAATAAACAATTTGGAAACCTGTTAAATGTAAAAAAACTTCTCACTGTAGTGTTGTCGTGTCTGCTTTGTTTTACATCCAACGTTAACGTAGAGTCGTATAATCATTAGTATTCCAGTTTGTGTTAGCGTCTCATCAGATAGTAATAACAGCCAGGATTGGATGCTGGTGAGCTTGCCTAAGTGATGGCATCACTGGGAAAGTCGGTGCTGACTTGCCATTTACAGGACGATCGTGTTTCTTTGTTCGTTCTGGCGCCTCTGTGCCGGCGTCTTTTGCTTCCTTCCGCCTGCCGACGTCCGTCTTTCCACTCAGTGCTTGTCTGTGTTGATGCTCTTGTGATGATGATGACGTCAGCTGCCTCGAATTGTGCCTGGGAGAAGCTGTACGACGAGTGATGTAGCGAGTGCCATCAGCTCGTCGACGTACAACCCACTCATGCAGCTGCTGACCATCTGACCTTTCACCTCGACCTCGCTGCTGCTCCGCATGAGTCTTTCTCGGTGGCAAGGGTGGCGGTCCAAGTGGCGAGGCGTTGATGTAGCCACGAAGTGCATGGTCAGTCAGGGCGCGATCACTCAGCTGCTGCTGAAACAGCCGTTGCTGCACGGCGATCGTGTGCTGCAGATTCGCACGGTTCGTGTACATGACGTGCGCAAATTGCTCGTAAGCCATTCTGCGTGCTGCAGTCGATGAGCCGCCATGCAGTGATGACCCTGACTGCCGCTCAGCTTCTGTCGTCCCGAGACAGGCGTTGTCGTTGGCGCACATTTCCGATGCCAACGGACCCGATGACGACGACGATGACGAACTGCCACCAACAGCGACTGCAGGTGCGTCGCCATCGCTACTCCACGTTCGTCGGAATTTGACATCGGTCAACGTGGTCGTTCCCACACTTTTCTCGGAGTCACTAAGCGACGTGCGTCCAACAGGCCATCGCCACTCGGCGTCACAGACGCCACGCAGTCGATCCAGCTGGCAAGTACACGTGTCGACTGACGCAGTGCGAACAGGTCGTGGTCCCAGTCGTGTACCCATGCGAGGTACAGCGCGCATTGCTTGACTGACGCTCGGCTCTCCAAAGCCTCTCTGTCTGCACTGATCGCATAGATCGCTGACAGTCTCTGATCTATGAGCAGCGCAAACTGCGGGCATGACTGGCGGGGGCACCTGTTGATCACGTGACGACTGTAACTTGATGATGTTGGTCAGTTTCGAACCAGCGACTATGTCACCTTGTGCGAATGGCGTCAATTCTGCGTGCTGCTCACGACGATCTCTCGCCTGATCGTTACAAACCGATGCAGACAAAACAAAATAATAGCCGCAGCTACACACACACGTACGCAAGGAATAATCTACCCTTCCCACCGGGGGTGTTCACGCCCTAAAACTTTTGACACCCCAACACCGTCCCCCACTGGAGGTGTTGAGTTCTTACACGTACCATGATAGGATCTATGCTATTCTCCGCTATAGGAGGCTACTGCAGTAGCCTAAATTACTATAATTGTGTGTATTAAGAAACATTCGTGTTGAATACTCGGTCGCCACCCCCTAGGACTGACAGTAATTAAAATGGTGTACATAACTATTTCATATGAATTTTTATGCTAATAAAAGCTACCTACTAGATGGTGACCCCCAGAGACTCTACTGACACCCCCCAAAATCAAAATCCTGGAAAATACACTGCACATACGGGCCTTCTGTGAATAGGTGAGTGGGTAGGCGTAAAACGAACTGCGGGTGTGCACATCTGTGATACCCCAGAGTTAAGTAGCCGAACTAGAAATGACGGGAGTGGAAAATAAAACATACTGTTACAACAAACTTGCAAATGAATTTATAGCTGGCCGTTTGCTGCGGCTGTATAGGCCCATGTGTTGACTTGTGGAAAGAATACCGATAATGCTGCCCTAATTCTAAAGGGTAGCCCAAAAAAAGCTGCTACCAAACGATCAAAAAATCGTATTAAATCATATCAAAGCCTGCGAATGAGATAAGATTTATTCATTAACTGAAAGTATGAATCAAGCACTATAATATTATTCGTTGGTATTAGATATTCTATGCATGACCCACTTTCTGACCTCAATAACTATGCCTGACCCGCAAACGGGTGATATGCGTCAGAAACGGTAAATGATGTCAACGCTTACTGTGGCATCAGCTCGCCTTTACAAGCTGAGAATTCTATGTCTGAACGATCTTTTAGATGGAGATTTATGTAAAAATATCTTTTATTTCCATATTGGCTTTATTCTAGTTTTCAAACATGATTTTATCAGATGCGTTGATTTACCCGTATCGCAGCTTCAAACGCAGCAAGTGATGACGTCACAAATTAGGTCACACATAGAATACTTAATACAGACTTATTACATTCTTTTTCTCATTTCGTAGTCAAAATTTATGAAAAATTTAGCCTTAATGACGGTTTTTAATACGATTTTAATGACGATACTTGATGGTGGCTTACTTTTTGGGGGCCACCCTGTTTATCGTTAGGCCTATGTCTGTAAATGTATTCGCCAAACCAGCATTGATAAGAATCTTTTTGGTCCAAGACAACTACGTCAGCTGATGCGACGGAGTACTACTACAGACAGGCGATGAAGTGCGGAAAACACTGGCGTACACAGAGGGGGAGGTTAAAGGGGGTTTAACCCCCCATTGAACCTTCAAAAAATGTTGAATTGTTTGTTTGCAAAATATACTGCCAAAGCTCTGCTCCTGTACTCGTTAAATCCTAAACTTTCTACAGGAAAACGTTAAAAATTGTACACTAATTTCACATTTTGCTTCAGCTTCTGGGGGACAAAGAAGCATCTGAGGGACTTCGTCCCCCAGATCCCTACCGGGGCTTTGCCCCTGGACACCACTGGGGGAAGTCCCCCAGACCCTGCCTCCCGCCACGTGAACCCCTCCATTGTAAAATCCTGCAGGGTACTTCTATGGCGGAAAATAAATTCTTGTTATGCATAGTCAGAAGGTTGATATTTGATTTACTCACATCGAGTTTAACGAAATAGTCTTCGAATAGAGGCCTATAGCAGCTGTCAGTATCGCTGTCGTCAACAATGACGTCATATCCGTCATCGTCGACGTCATCGCGCAGACAAGCGGACGACAGTCGGTGACAGATGCTCAAGTCAGCGATGATGCTCAACTGGGTCTGAGACTCTGCCGCCGGCGTCGAAGTCAGTGGACACGGTTCCAGTACGTCTTCGTCATCCGACAGTCTGCAACAGCAACAAACAAGATCGCTAAGTTACGGACAAGGCGGATCGCAGAGCACATGACTAGGCGATTGCAACGACTCTTCGCTTGCCACCATCCATGATCCCATCCAATTAATATTCAACAATGGAGGACCACGTCTTCCCAATTTATCCGGACTTAAAACTAACTCTCAGACACTCTTGTTACTAAAGAAGACCTGCCTGCTCAGCTATTGTTGCAATCATCACGGTGCACATGAGTGGCCACTCAATTCGCAACACGAGATTGTTCAGACGACGACGTAACTCACGTTTCCAATGAGACAGTTGCACATAACATGCTTAGCATGCACTGATACCTGTCAATCACCAGGCTTATAATCCATGGCAGCAGCTCGACAATGTGTAGGCCTAATCAAGTTGAAAGCTGGCAAACAAAACTAGCACCAGTATTGACCCTGGATATAGGCTAGTATGCCTACCGGGAAAGCAGGGACCTAAACGCCACAACATTTTCACAGAATATGCTCACAATGTGCCTGAATTTCATGTGTCGTTGAGCCTCGAGCAACAGCGTTCACACTGGCAAACAACATACGTGTAATAAACGTTCAGATAAAAAATTTAAAATGTGGGGAAATGTAAACAACGTTTGTGAACGTTTGATAAAAAAACGTTGCCAAAATCTGCGATCATTCTGACTATTATCTTCACACTCGCAGTCATAGCTTGTCGAATTTTAACTCGTAGTATATTTTACAGTAGGCCTATGGTTACATAACAAATCAAAAATCAATAAAACATCATTTCTGAGGCATCCTCTAAGAGAGTTTCTTGCTGGATTTTCGCATAATCATACTTTGCTTTTGACAGCCTTTTTACAAATTTGAAAAAGTGACCTGAATAAAAAACGCAAAAATACGTTTAATACATCTGTGGAATGCACAAACTCCATCGTCCAACACGTGGGGAGTAGGGACACTTGTGCACTGGATAATATTATCACGAACTACTATTAGCTTATAAATAAAGTTAGTTTAAAATTGTGCTGCCAAACACAACATTCTAATACATATTCGTTTATTAATCTGACGTCATACGCATCTGATAAAATCAGTAGAGTAAAAGTACAACATCATGAATAATACAAAATAAAGTAAAAAAAATGTGAATGCATCATGTCCTGGTCGTATTTTGTGACAATGAGCAATCGACTTACCCGACCACTGAGTCAGCATCGTCGTCGTCACTGGAAACCAGTGAAGTGATGCTCAACAGATCCCAATATGAGCCGTTGTTCGAGCAAGCGTCGGTCTGCGTAGCAACGGTTGCCACTGGCAACGACTTCATTCTCATCTCGATGCAGTCGATTTCGAGATGATCGATCAGACTAGAACAGTTAATAAGCAGGTGCGACCTGAAACAAGCATATCAAATGATCGAGCGACTGGATTCGTATTTATAGAGGAAAAGCTCGGAAAGCGACAGTTAGTTGGTGCAAGAAGGAACAGTGAGAAACTATCAGCGACATCTCGTTGACAATTTTGCTACACAACAAATAACTCATACACAACCACTTCAGAATTTGGTGATAACTTTTTTAAAACTGATGAATGCACGTTTCCCATTCAATAATGTGTTCGTTATAAAGGCTAAGTAATTCATCACATGAACTCTTGCTGTGAACTTAACCGTTTTCGACTAGGAGGACAAAATAGGCCTATCACACATTCGCACGGTAAAGCAAAGCAAAGCAAAGCAAAGCAAAGTTGTAAAAACGGGTGAAGGCCGAGGCCTCTATACGGTAGGCCAAGTGCGAGAGTGTTTTATAATGGCGAAGAAGTAATTCAATGGAAAAGGCCTAAATTCGACCCGTCGCCATGCCGATACCCCTTAAATGATCAAAATGGGCATACGTAATTATGTCATGCGTGGCACCCGGCATGCATAGTTTCGTAGCGATCAGTTGTGGAGTTTCTGCTCCCCAAACACGTGATTCTGCCGTGCCTTAAAATTTGATGCTACTATAGTTTCTTCGTTTTTTGGGGTTCTTCAGTGAGGGTACAGCCTATACATCCCTCAACGGATTTTTACGCAAAATACTTCAAAAGACGTCTTTCTGGGTATTCTGGGTAAGAAAGTGCGTTCAGCGTTGGCGAGTACTGTAACTAATAAGTTAATAACAGTTCTACAAAGAATGGTTAATTTCGGTAGTTGTGCGAAAAGTCTCATTGAGTTGTAATAACGTGCAATTTTTCGTTTTCGGCCGAAAAATGTGAATTTTCGCTATATTTCATTGTTCTAACGAATAACAAATATCGGTTTTTGGTCGGCCTCTAGTTGACAGCATAAATCGTCAATGTTTAACTCTCGTCACGCCAGTCTTCAACAAACCACGTCTCACTGCACATCTCACTTGTAGATGTACCTTTGCTGTACCAAACGGACCAGGTCAACTATACCAATTATCACACGATGATGTTACGACTCAGAGCTACACAAAATGACGTCTGTGACGTCATCGTGTGACGTAATATCGACATGGCGGAATTTAGTGAATTACGCAGTGTTATTGTCTACAGATGTGATTACGTCACTCGACGTTAACTGCCCGGATGTCGGTCGCGTCAACTCGACACTGCGAATTAGCCGCTATGCCGTAACCGCCGTTGGAGTTCATTTCCGCCTACGATTAACCATTCAAATCGGGCTGTATGTAAGTCAACAACGTGGGTGGTCGGTGTTCACTCTCTCTCTCACTGGACACCGACCATAGCGTAATAACAGCTGACCATGTGCGGAGGAAGTGACGTTGCCGTAAAGTTTCATCGGATCAGCCATGCAGCGGCACTGTAATTACCAAATTCTAACCAATGGGTCAGTGTTTTTCGAATGTTAAGTCAGTTGCAACCTATATGCCAATGTGTGCGAAAACGTCCGGGCCACCAAAGGAAACTATGAACTTGAGCAAATCCAGGGGTGTTTGGGGAACTTGAGAGTCGCTGGAGTTTTGTTGGCGCATGACAATGAGTGCCTTGCAATCTTCTATTTCGGACAACAGTTCTAATCCTTCTATGTCCGACGGGTAACTGGGTAAGCAGTCTGTACATCTGCATAGCATTGAGCAGTTAATGTTCTCTGGATCACTGGCGTCTTGGAGGGGAGATTTCACTTCCATTTGATTTCATTAGGGACTTCAGCCCTCTAGTTCTTAAATTCAATTTCAAATGGAAAACACACACACACACACAGAATTCGGACAGGTCAAAGTGGCGCCACTTTCAGGTGCGACCGCATCACGTCGCGCCTCCATTGGCTGTTCATCACGGTTATCAACAAAACGAAGATGCCTCTGTTAGAACGGCGCATGCAGGTGGGCGCGCATAAGTCGTCCACTAGACCTATAAAGAACAGCTCTAGTCCAGAAAGAGGCTATGACTCGAACGTGTCACATCCACAGCAGATGAAATAGGCCTACTCGACAGCGAAGTATTTATACAACAGAACTGACACTCAACGGAAACATCATATAGCCAAACTAAGACGTGACACGCGGGACAATGACAGCGAGCTATAGCTTCAGCGTGCATGGGTGTCAACACAGACAGCTGTCATACTGAACAGCTGCATGCCGTGCTGTGGACACAGGTGTTCATAAAGGTGTCTGTAAGACTGTAACCCGTCTATGTCCTCTGTTATGCTGTCGCTGACTCAAACTGCGATATCGACTGTCTGTCTTATTTCATTCGGCAAACACAGAATTGAAAGACTGCTATTCATCGCTGACTAGACGATCTATTGTTCGCCATTCGTAGTAACAACAAAAAAGCATGGCAGGTGCAGCCGCCGCAGCCTGGCCGACACCATGTGTGGCCTTTATAGCATTTGTATCTTCCACTGATAGCCTAGCACACTGACCGGTGGCGGTACAGTATTGTACCTCATTCATTTGACGGATGGCGTTGTTTTCGATATGTATGGTGTATATTCTAAAGTGACCTTTTGACCTCTGATCCAAAAATGTTTCCGGGCGATTAGTTCAACTTCTAGGTTTCGTTGGTGTTTCGTTTTCACGATAATGACGAGAGCCAAAGCAGCGACTGCAGCCATACAGACGAATGGTTCCAAACAAACGACCCACCGAGGTTTGCTGTCAAAATATCCGAAATTTTGAGCTAATTGTTACTAAAACAAACTGTACTACGCATCTGAGTGTTGTTTCATTTGAATGTCACTGCCAATTTTGCGTGGTTCTGTATTGTTAATTTGCAAAAGTAAAATTTACAAGTATTAACATCATGGAGCTGAAGGTGCACATGTGAAACACACATAGGCCTAACACAGTGACCTAATAACTTGTCGAACGCGTACAGAAGACACCATTATAATAGCTTTTTTCTTCCAGTTCGTTTCGAGTAAATTTTCGACTACTAGACTATTCGTACCACGTGTACACCATTCGTACCATGGACCATTTGGAACACTAATGTAGTTTGGTTTTCTTCGTATTTTTTTGTGTATGAAAATTCGTTCGCACAGCGGTTTGCTGAACGTCGCAGGCTGCTTTATTTAACGTTTGTTTAAATTGCAAACAGGCCGTATAGTTATACGGCCTGTTTAGCTGTATAACGTCAGCTAAGCCTATAGTGAGAAACGTAGACAAGTCATTCAGATGTTT
>Ga0056115_1002046_pt1 | contig 10113 bp, 10 predicted proteins | sample WorMetOlspDAHAB1_FD_77007 | JGI IMG/M metagenome (GOLD analysis project Ga0056115, IMG submission 77007) | Marine gutless worms symbiont microbial communities from Max Planck institute for Marine Microbiology, Germany - Olavius sp. DAHAB.1 ... | reverse complement strand
GTAATATATTTGAGAAAAAATCTAAAATATTTTTAAATACATTGGGCACTGGGCCTCCTCAGTTGATAGTCTGACTTCGTGGAACTCTTAACCGGATTGTCTCCGTGATTCAACACTCAGTTCAGACAATTTCGGGGATATGGGGGGACCCTTTAAACGAAATTATTTTTTGAGTTATAAAACATAATCAGCGCAGTAGAGATGCTTCAACGATACTGCACATCGTCTTGTTAAGCCTCGTTAAGTACCACCAGTGACGGTGAAAAAAACATGGCGAAAAATCTGCGACTGACACCGACACTCAACTTGAAAAATGTCTCGCGGATGCAAACCTGCTGGTGCTCGGCGGAGCACAGAACGTGGCGTCTGGCCTCGCTGACGCACTGTAGTGGCGAGTCGAACTGACCAGCAGCGGCTCCGTAGTCGACCGAGATGCCCATGTTGACGTTGAGCGACGACGACGGTGCCGGAGACGCTTTCTGCTTCCTCGTTGCTGCTGCTGCTGCTGCCGCTGTTGCGGAGGCTGCTGTCGACACGCTCGTCTGAAGCTGAAAGCCGCAGCGCATTTCCCACGAGAAGCCCCACTCGCGCAGAACTTGACCACTGCAACGCAGTCACGCACCCACTCACTATAACTCGATCGCAGTTGCCGTAAAGTTGGTAGGTTGGCACTTTAACAGCACACCGAGGTTCTTTCGTGCCTTTAAAAATTGGCCGATTTCCTAATTTATTCATTGATGCAAAACCATGGATACAGATGTAAAATATATCCTTGATTATATTGCATGTAAAACATTCTTGTTTACTGCTGAGTTTATTTCGCAACCCCGACTACGTTGCCTCAGAGACACTTTTCCCTATTCATCTTTTCTGGCATGCACCACAGGGTGTGCGAGAGGTCAAACACAGAGAACAATCTCCGCAGAGTGGTCGGTTCTGAGCCATATCGATCGCTTCATTCAGGGAAAGGTTCTTTGATTTCAAGTCTTGCTGTTTAGTCTCGAACCATGTTACACGAAGACGTCTCGGTGGTATCCTCCAGTCTTCCGGAGACAGGCAGTCAAGATCCTCCTTGCATCCGCTTTGTCCGATATTCGTGAAATGTAACCAAATAAGAGAGACACTCGACCACGGAAAAACGATTGCCGCGACGCAACTGAGACAAAAGGAAGCTATAAAAACAAATGTGGATGGTAATAACAACTGGGCGACAGCGTCACCAAAAACAACACATCGAATGATGAGTACCGACCGGTAAATATTTTAAACGCATTTATTAACGAGTAAAACTGCCATTATGACTTACATTATCACTGCCATTCCTTGAGATTCAGTTTTACATTCATGTAAAATTTCGCTCACACATAGCAGAGGCCACCACGAAACATCAAAACAACATAAAGACGCATAAAAGCTGGATTTAGCTAGAGCGAGGCCAGGGACCAGCCTACTATGGAGTGTCATTAAGAGGAAGACTGTAAAAGCCTAGGATTAAGAAAATGCCTACCGAGTATTAATAGCGTAATAATCATATCAGTATAAGAAATTAAAGGATAAAATCGGGACGCAGTTCTTTCGTCAACAACTATCGGATGCGAGAAAAAATGAATGGTTTGGTAGGAGGCCCTCTGTTGGTGGGAAGCCTAGTGCACGGGAATGCGGACATGAGACGCATACCGTTCAATAATGGCAGGTGACTGTTGCTGAGAATATACAGCAGTGTCTCTCAGCAGGGCGTAGAGTCCCGCAATAAACCACTGGAGGTCCTCCGGCATGCACGGAGCCCACTCATAGAATCTGCACGCACGCACAACAGCCTTCAAAATCCACATCGACTGAATCAGTTTTTCACGTTTTTGTCTGCACATAAGCCAGATAACCTTAGTTAAGTTAATATTTTTTACTACTGCACTACCACTGACAGTAAACAAAGATGACCAATACAACAGCGTTTGGTTACTATGTGCATAAATCATGAGGGTTAAGGGGACACGTCCCCCAGATTTTGGGTCGGAGGGGACGCCAATACAATTATCCCCAAAATTATGTTATAATTTGACAACTAATTATGTGTCAGATAAGACAAGTAACAATACTAGCTCAGCAGGCCTCTTTTTTTTCCTGAGTGGAATCCCATAATCTTGTGTATAAGAGACAGCCAAACCGTCCGACGGCCCCCGCCCTCCGCCGACGTAGGGGTCCAGACCAGGTTTACGGCACTGTTTGCTACTGTGTTATCACTATGGAACTCACTTCCGCACAAGAATGTACGCAAGCTCGAACGGCAGGAAATACGGCGTTGCTATCAGCGAGATTGCTCGGTACGCTTTTGTCTTGTAGAGACGAGCCATCATGCCACGATTCACTCGGTCACAGGCCGCCTGCAATGCTGCACATATACACGATTCACTGAGCGCAGCCGCAGAATATCACACTGTTGTTGATGCTGTCGATGGCTTGTGCAGGATAACTGATCACTAGGGCTGATGCTAACGAGCGGTTTCTACCCGAGTACTCGTCCGAGTACATTAACGAGTACTCGAGTACTCGTTAATACTGGAAGTATTTTAATACAAGCTGCCAATGACGAAGAAGGGTGATGGGTCAGCATACCTTGTGGACGAAGGGTCAGGGCCTTGAATACACGTAATTTTTTTAACCTTGTATTTTATGAGGGCTTTTACTTCCTCTGTAACAGCTAATGAGGCCGGCAAGTTGCAAATGAAATTGCAAAGCCCCAAGTTTCCATAAATTCCAACAATTCATCAAATGACTGCAAAACACTGCAACCTAAAATGGAAATTTGCAACCGGAGATAGAAAGTAATGAGTATTCGAGTAATATGAAATCACTTAAGTAGTTTACTACTCGAGTACAAGTGGGCAGCCATACTGGTCACTCGGCCACTACAAGCTCAGCTGAGGCCCTGAGATGGGCTCAATGCTAACCTGGCCGACGAAGCAAATAAACTGGACAAGGCTGCTCACTGTCGATGCGATATATGTTTTTATCAATAAAAAGTTGTAATAGCAATAATAATAATTACTATACTGGAACACTTACGACAAAGCCATATAGTTCACTCGGGTCATCTAAGTGACAGTTGGTCAGCGCAAAACATGTGTTAAGAAGTTGTCTACTGAGGGGTGACCGATCCATAGCCATAAGCTGAGGCCAAACATTAAGTCAATCACATAACGGCGTGTGTGTCTGCACTATGCCGAGGTGTATGTTGTGTGAGTGTCTGCAGTAAGCAGTCTTTGTCCAATTTCTTTAGTTTCGTCAGTCACACTGCGCATTCCGTCCATAACACTGGCAAATGGGAGTCAGCAGACCAGTGAAGTTGTGCTCGTTCCTACTGCGCAGCGGTCGAACAGATATACATTGTATAGATCTACACAGTAGTACATTATAGTAAAAAAAGTAGAAGTCCTTCCCAAACCACTGACCCACAGGACGGCACTGATCTCCGGAGCTGGAAGACAACGGACATGAATCACCATAGCGTAAAGTAATGACTGCAAACCCTTTACAGCGCAGTAACGACAATTCTGATGTACTGAAGGACCTCTTACATCAAATTCTAAAACTTTCAAAGCCCAATTCCATTTTCAAGGACTTTCCAGGCCCTGGAAAAGTAGACAACATTCAAGGCTGTGTGGCCACCCTGTGTAACAGACGTGCAGGATCAAACCGGTGACTACGGAGTCTGGTGGGCTGTCCATCAGCGCAAATCGTTCCCTCTCGTCGCAAGCAGCACACTCTGAAACGTCATCGTCATCGGCGCCGTCGTCATGACAATGGACATGTGGCTCCTCCGTTGCCATAGAGTCAGCGGTGTCCATGGCAACGCCGGCCAACTCCGCAGTCCACTGGTCGTTGTCGGAGACGCGAAACTTGATTGGCGAAGATGAAACGATTGCAGACTGGATGCTGAGATGATGCGAGCAGCTGATTAACTCTACACAGAAACGACAGCAACATAAATAAAAATTGCGGGAAATTTTATTTTAAGTTTTTTTTTTCAATTTCTCTTGTTGCTCTGCATTACAATCTACAGTATACCATGTTCCAAATAAAAACCAAAATTTACTCACCGGTACATTACACAATCATTACTCTTCTTGGTGGCTCTTTGCTAAGGCAAACAAAATGACACAAATTCTTGGTTTATGCAGTGTACCATCCTTCTTTCAGAAAGACTACCGGTGATACTGCAGTATAGTTAATTAGTTAGCGAAAACGGCATTAAGCCCAAAGGCTACTAGGCCGGAAACAAAAGTTGCAGCTGTACAGAACAAAAAAATAAGGCTGGAAAGCTGTAGCCAAACAGGATTGGCTCCAGCCTCTTCTTGGATTTAGACTCCCTAGAGTCTACGGTGATGAAGCGACATGCAGCAGCAGACTGTTCCAGACACGTTGGGTAGCAACTGCAAAAAGTCTGATTGCCAACAGTGGACAGCAGCGATGATGGCATCAAATCGTTACCGACTCCCAATGCATCAATATACCGAACACCCTTTCTGCACTCAAGAAAAATTAACGTGTGCTATTTGTAGTAACTCCCACACAAAGCAAAAAAAACAAGGCTTCCTGCTGGCTATAAATATCGCACGGGACTTTAGAAATCGAAATAAAATGCGAAATTTACTACAGCAACAGTGAATATTGAGTGAACTGACTGTTTTTCTGCAGATAACGCAGAGCGTCGTCGAATCCCTGCCGACACATGTCGCTGAGCACCTCCGGCGTTGGCGGAAAAAACGCCACCGACATTCGATACAGATTGCTGCAGTTCAGCTGGATACTCGTCCCTGCACGTACACACTGATGCCATTACTAAACACACGTTGTCCTCCAAAAAATTCACTCATATACCCCAACTTGCAACGAACTGCAACCAACCTGTTTTCGACATCTCATAGTTACCGACGAACAACTGACATCTACGACTAAAGCATGTTGAATGTTATTAGGCGCCCTTGTAAGTGACTTACACCGAGTTATGGACAGTGCCTAATTAATAATAATAATATAATAATAATAATGGTAGTAGCAAACAGACATTTAAAATGCACAATTAACAGAAAACCGGTCACCACATAAAGCGACATAATTACCGAAACTCTGAAACAAAGAATATTTTTAAGCAAATGTCGGTCATGCACACTGGAATATCATTTCATGATGCTGATCTAGATTACCACAAAAACTGCTGGCCAAATAAAGTATATGACCAATGGATGGGGAGCTCATCATCCAGTTGTTATCAACTACTTTTTTGGCCCACAAGCATAAAACCACAGCCCGCAGTCACTAAATATTGAAGCTAGAAAAAGAGTAAATAACTGGTTTGCAACAAGGCCAGCCGGCTGTGAAAGTGTTCTGAAACGAGACCGCGTTAGCTCCCCTTTTACAGTGCCACTGTCAATTGCTGGAACAGGTGAGCCTACGTGGTTTCTCTAGAGTCTCCTGTGATGTCGGTCGCCTGCCTTCCCAGTTCCTGCACCAACTCGACTGTCTAATGGTGCCAGGTACACCTGCTGTCTTCAGGGCCACCTTTATTATTATTATTATTTTATTACTATAAAACTGATAATCACCTGCGAGATTGATGTGGTGTAGACTGGGCGACAAGTCATCGGGACTAATGTCCGACTCTCCGGCAAAAGGCGACACGGTGATCGTGGCATCGTCTAAGACGGGAATGTTGTTCGACAGTGCACCGTCTATACAACGCTGCTCACACACACACACACACAAACGTACACACACAGTACCAAAAATAAACCCCTACCAACTTAATAATAAATCGAATGAAATCACATCACAGTCTGCCAATGAAATTAGATTTTGTTCTGCTAAATTAGAGTGTCACAGAAGCACTATGTAATATTATTGGTTGGTATAAAATATTTCATGTGCAACAAAATCTGTGAGGTCAATTACTGTGCTTCAGCGGTGAAGCTGGAATACGAGTAAAATAAGTGTTAACGATGTATAATGATGTGTCCGTTTGCCTTAGTAGGCAATGAAGTCTACTCCTCCAGACTATACTTTAGACTGAATTTCATTGGGCCACCCTGTACACATCTGTGCTGCTCAAAAAATTGGTAAAAGCAAAAAGTGGTTCAATACTCATACTCACAAACGGTCACTGCAGCCACACCTGAACTAAGTCTCCAGCCAGTCAACAATTAACAACACAACAAGACGACGCAAAACCAATGCTTATAAAACAGGTATAAATTTCAAATGCTACAAATATCATTTCAACTGATATTTTATATTTATATTAAATCGAATATGATTTCCATGACCAGCAACGACAAAACATGAATTTAGATGCTCAATTAACTGACAAAAACACATGCTGCAAACACTTACCACACCACGGAACTTTGGCGGCAGAACGCCCGAATACAGCGGGACAAATGAACTACAGATTAAAGCCTGCAGCAAAAACAACAAGTGAGAAAATGTCTCTGTGTAAACAACACAAGAAAAGATAGTCATAGTTTCATAAATACTGCTAGAGGCAAAAAAAATAAACTAATTTTAAGTGCAAAGTACAAAAGGCAGTTGCACAATATGAAAAGTGTGAAATAATCCGAATGCACTGTTACTGTGCTCAAAATTCCATTCCACCACACTTAAATCTTATTGTATCTCATAATAACTAAATCGGTTGTTATGCATGTTTTAAAATGTTATTGTTAAACACTCAAAACCACCTCAAAACCCACCTGTTCCTAATTTCTTATACAACTACTGAACGCTTCTCGTCAGACGGACGTGGACCAACTTCGGCAACAGAGCCTTAAATGCAGCTGGACATCGAGTCTGAAACAATCTGCCGACGTACCTCAGACAGCCAGCCGTTTTAGAAATTCACTGAAGACACTGTTTGGTCATTGGGACCACAGCGCAGTGTGAATCCACTTTTAACTGTGCTCCAGAAATCCTCTTACTTACTTACTTACTTATCTATGGCTGAACCATGTCTGAACGTTGTTGGGTGCACTTATACTTGTAGTGACTCCCGCAGCATTATGGCGCCTTATAAATTGTTGTAAGTATGTAAGTACACTGCAACCTCATTATAACGCTAGTCGTTAGAGTGCTCATTCAGTTATAACGCTCGTAGGATGTTGGATCCCGTTAAACACATGTACTGAAGTCGAGCGTTGACATCTTGGCGTCGTTCCTGAGCCGGCTGTTTTGTTGGTCTCTTGAGCATGGTGTCGTCCCATTGAAAATGAAAGCTGCGCACATCACGCCGACACTGAAGAAGGCTGATTTGGATCCGGCTGACGCTAAGTCATATCGCCCGATCTCCAATTTGTCTGCACTATCCAAGCTGCTTGAAACACTAGTTGGCAAGCAGCTTGTAACATATCTCAAGGACAACAGCCTTCTACCAGATCGGCAGTCTGCATACAGGACGCACCACTCGACGGAATCGGCCGTGCTGAGGGTCTTGGCTGACATCCTGCTGGCTCTGGACTCCGGCAATCAGAAAGATCTGTCGGCAGCGTTCGACAGTGTTGATCATGACATTCTACTCCGGTGGCTTCAGACTACCTACGGTCTTGGTGGAGTCGTGATGGACTGGTTCAGGTCATACCTGAATGGTCGCACTAAGTATGCCCGTTCATCGACCACCAGTTCATCGCCGTCAGCAGTTCTGTACGGAGTCCCACAGGGTCCGGTCCTTGGACCAATTCTGTTCCTCCTGTACACTGCCGACTTGCTGCAGGTAGTTATTCGTCACCATCTTCATCCTCATGCTTACGCAGACGTCTGACGACACACAGATTTATGGGTCTTGTATTCCGCCAGACACTGACATGCTACAGGAACGCATGTCCGTCTGCGTTGAAGAGGTGTCGTTGTGGATGGCTTCTAACCGGCTGCTGCTCAACACTACCAAGACTGAGGTGCTGTGGTGCTCATCTGCTCGGCGTAAACATCAGATCCCAACTGGATCAGTACGCATTGGCAACACGTCAGTGGTGCCAGTGTCTGTGGTTCGTGACCTTGGGGTCTACATTGACGCTGACCTAACGATGAGAGCCCACATCACTGCAACCGCCAGAGCCTGTTTCGCAGCACTGCGGCAGATACGTAGCGTGCGACGTTATCTGACACGTGAAGCTCTGCTAACTCTGCTGCGTGCACTGGTGATCAACAACGCTGACTACTGTTCTTCAACACTGGCTGGTGTATCGAGTGCACAGCTGCAGCGCCTGCAGTCTGTGTTGAATGCCGCTGCTCGACTGGTGTTCTCTGAAAGGAGGTCAGAACACATCACACCACTACTCCGTGAACTACACTGGTTGAAAGTTGCGGAGAGAATACAGTTTCGTTTGTGTGTTCTGATGCATCGTTGCCTCCATGGTACTGCGCCACCGTACCTTGCTGAGACACTTCAGTTGACAGCTGATGTACAAGGACGTCGTCGTCTCCGGTCTGCTTCGACGACGACACTCGTCGTACCACCGACACGTCGAGTCACCATTGGGGATCGTGCGTTTCCGGCTGCTGCGTCGTGTGCCTGGAATTCCCTTTCAACTTCGATCAGGGAAATCCAGTCACTGCCTGCGTTCCACCGGAAATTGAAAACAGCACTGTTTGCCATCTCTTCCGGCAGACTGACCGTGATATAATATAGCTTTGTAAAGTGTCGCTGAAACACTTTTAGTGTGACAGTGTCATTCTAATCTCTGCATCGTTTATTATTATTATTACTAAACAATGATGGTGTTATTCTTCAATCATCTAATATATTATTAACGATATGACTTTTATGCCAGCGTACATTACGTTCCATTAATGATAAGTTTTCTCGAGTTATAACACCGTTGCTTGCTGTTTTTGAACTGGTGTTATTTGTGAATGTCCCATGTGATCTACCAGTCCATTACTATGCATTTTACGCCATTCAAAAGGTGCATTTCATTATAACGCTCGTTTCGTTATAACGCTCATTTTGCTTGGCCCCAAGAATGAGCGTTATAACGAGTTGCAGTGTAAGTTCTTAGAATATTTCTAAACGGCGCAGTTAATGGAGTTCACAATGCGCGGGTGTCAGGCTGTCCAAATAAAAACGTCTTCAGCGACCACCTGAACCGGAAGTACGATAAGTCGGCCTTTCTTAAGCCTGACGGCAAACTGTTCCAAAGTCTTGTCGTGTTAGTATTACTGTTTAAATTAAAGCTAAATGACAACTGAAAGCAACTGACATCGATCAAATCGTTCTTGTTGCTGAACTGCGAGACGAGAATGTTGCGTCGGTCGGAGACGCGCGTGAGCGAAATGTGAAGTCGGCCGGACGCGATCTCGTGTGCGTCGTCCGGCAGAAATTTGTCGATTGCCTCGCGGAGGTTCTTCACCAGTTGGAAGCTGGGACTCAGAGGTCCCAGGGTACGAGACCGCGCCTGAAGTGCAAGGTTCAGGGTAAACGTTGTACACTCTCCTGGACAGCACAAAGCAACAGTGGGGGGACGGTGTAAAACAACACACAGTGTCAGTCTCAATGCCACAAGAATTTTCAAACAAATCAGCACAAACTGAAGAATTAATAATGCAAACAAAATGCGCGTGTTCAACAGTCAACTCCGTCATCCACTGTCTTCTTTTGCCAAGTGGTCACTAACAAAAAAGTCCGGTTCACGAACAAAAACGCAGTTCCATCAGCAAACATACCTGATGACCCACAAAAAAGACTTTAAGGGGTCTGAGGGACCGAGACCCAAGGCCTCCCACCAACAGAGGGTTTCCCACCAAACCTTTCAAGTTTTATTTCTCACTTAATTTCTGATGCCGATAATAATACAATGCTTTTAATACTGAAAAAGCATTTACTTAACCCTAAAGCCTTTAATGTCTCTCACACAGTAACCCCCAAATTAATGTAAGCTGTGGCCCTAGGCCTCCGCCAGCTAAATCCGGTTCTGACCAAATAAGCTCAAATTCCACTTGGCTCGACTCGACTCGACTCGACTCGACACGTTCGACTTTGTCGAGCCAGTCGAGACGAGCGTGTCGAGCGAGACGAGCTGTGCTTTTCCAACATGGCGGACGACGAACGATCTTGTACAAGTTTAGTCG
>Ga0056115_1002045_pt1 | contig 10115 bp, 6 predicted proteins | sample WorMetOlspDAHAB1_FD_77007 | JGI IMG/M metagenome (GOLD analysis project Ga0056115, IMG submission 77007) | Marine gutless worms symbiont microbial communities from Max Planck institute for Marine Microbiology, Germany - Olavius sp. DAHAB.1 ... | reverse complement strand
GTGACAGAGGACACCCGTACATGACTGCTCTGGCGGTCGCTGGAGGCATCTACTGGCTTGGGCTCGAAGGAGCACTGATGGGACCCGTTCTGCTGTGCTGTCTGATCGTCGCCGTGAAGATGTACCAGACGTTCATCAATCCAGACACTTCCTTGTCGCCTCGCCCGTCATGTGCGTTGTCTGCCTCTACTCGCATGCGTTTCCGGTTTATAATTATCACACAATTGTGATAACAGTAAACTGATATATAAGTAAGGTCGTAGCTTCTGAGGCGCTGGCGGAAGTGGGTTGAGGTCAGACGTGTACGCTACAGTCAGACGCTAAGCTGCAGCGTACGTCATCAGTATCACCGGTGAATTAATTATTTCCACTGCGCCTACTGCGAGAAAAAAAACGCATGCGTTTAACTGTTATTGTCTCTGTACCAAATGTGTACAATGTCTGTCTTGTGTTTTTCTACACATTACTGTACGAACTGAAACACACGCGCACACACAGATATATGTGCATATACACGTCTATATATATATATATATGGTTAGCTGAATATGTCTGCGCAGTTCTCAGTCGGTTATAGGCTCGGCAGAACAAGAATGTGTCGAGTTGACGCTTGGGACTAGCCTCACAACGAATGTTTCCGGCCGGGCGTTCCGTGCCTGCGTAAGAGATCGCTGTCTAGTCGTGATGATATGCTGATTGTGAGCATGTGATCACGTGTGCTGGTTTCGAGTCTGTGATGTGATGACGCGGTTTTCTGTGAATTCTGAACAGTTCAGTTGTCGATTCCGTGCCAAACCATCGTTCTCAATTGAATCGATTGACTGATTTTGATGCGTGTGAGAGAGACATGCGAGTTGTTTGATGCTGTGTACAGCCGCCGATGAGAAACGCATGAAGCTGCTCAAGTCGGTGTCAATAGCCAACTGACACGTGGCTGGCTCTGAAACTGCTGTTCTTCGGACTTGGAGTTAAGGCCACGGCTGTATGCATGGCCAAGCACTTGATTCCAGCTGTCACAGGACTGGAGAATTTTTTCCCGAGGCCAAGGCCAAGAACGTCATCGTCTGGCACTTAAGGCCAGGGTCACGTCCTCGAGACCTCCATCGCTGCTGTTGTACTTGGTGTCCGTTAAATTTGGCTTGTAGCTTTTATTGAGCGGACACTCCAGTATCACCCACTTCCATCTTCCATGCCAGCTGGTTTGGGACATTGTGGCAGAAATGTTATCCGGTAGTTTGCTTGAATAATGTCGGTGAAGCTCACATCGCTGTGCTGTATTAGCCAATCCCAAACATTGGAAATGTAACCTAACACGGATTATCTCGTGAGTCAGATAAACATAACTCTATAGTGATGCAAGTCTTGATGCTTATAATTGTTTTCACATAATATATTTAGCTTGCTTTTATTGTTATATTTTCAGTCGGGTATTTTTGAAAAGCACATTCATTGTTTTGTTCTGTGGTTTAGCTAATTCGTCGACGACAGTCAAACTGTTCTATGCATGCTGAATTGGTTTTCTGTCGGTTTTTGTTCAAACCACTTATTTTTAAGACACTGAGTGCAATGCTGTAATTTCCATCTGTCGATAAATGTTTGAGGTGGTGATGTTTGAAGTCTTGAGTGTCGATATTTTTGTTGCTTATTTTTGTTAAACAGTTCAACACTTGACGTTACGGCAATCGCAAGTGCATGCAAGAAGTCAAAGAACCAAATATTTTTCGCTATATTAAGGTATTAACTGTCCACCGACTGCCATAGAGGCTCGTTTATTCCGTTTTTAAACTTCATACGTACACCCTGGCGAAGGTTAGTAGGTTGCCTAGATTAGTGTTTTGTTGACGTAAAATGTCGCTACCACTGTATGGTGATTGGTTTGGCGTAGTGGTAATGGCGTTGTCAATGTCAATGTCAATCAGAAATTTTTAGCGTGGCTTTAACAGCAAAGCTGTCACGAAGACCACGACAGCGCAGACAAAAAGCTAAAACAAAATAACATCGGGGAAGGTTTTTTTAAATAGATATGTCTTTAGTCGCTGACGGAAGAGTGGCAAAGAAGGTGATGACTGAACGTCAGCGGGTACGGAGTTCCAAGTGGTAGGTGCAGCGACAGAGAATGAACGACGGCCGATAGTTGAGAGACGGTGTGCAGGAACGTGTAAAGACATAGTTGTCGGCGTTGGTCGCATCAACAAAGTTGAGCTACGTCGAACCCACGTTGGTACTGCCATTAGTAGCCACCTTTGGCGGGTCGACCATCCCAGTATTTATCCAGGCCACTCATGCCAACTCAGCCTAGCCATCCCTCTGTGGGTAGGCGCAATGAGTACTGGCGATGGTTTCAGCCACCGCTGGGGAAGAAACGGCGAGTTCTGCGTAGCAGCAGGCCCTGTTATCAGGACTGCAGGTTTGTATGCTAGCTTAATTGGGTGTGACCCTCGTTAGCTCAAGGGGATGAGCTCCCTTGCGACCGACCCCTCGGTGTGTGCATAAAGCGTCTTCCGTTGCCACAAATTTGGAGATTTGCGCCTCCCTGCTCTTCCCTATATATATGTTCGTTTTGGCTTGCTGGAAAAGCCAGTTACAACGCGTTTTTTTTGTATTTTATTGCGTTTGCGAGGCTTATGATTTCGGCACTGAAACTCGCAGAACATGGCCAACCAGAAAGTGTTGCCAACTTTTCATTGCTCTGTGCTGGACATACGTTCTTTTTCGGTAACGTATGTACGTACGCAGTTCCCGAAAACGCCCGGCAGATTTTTTGCTTACGTAATACGATTTCAGCACTAGTAAATTTGTGGAAAGCGATAATATAATTAATATTCGGTATAATTGCCCCAAAGACTGTCTTGCTTCTTAAATATAAAGTTGTCCAGCTAATTTGCTTTTGTGCTTGTCTTCGTAATTTTGCAGCTCAGTTTTTGCACTTGTGTGGCAATGTAAAATGCCAGCACTTTGCAACTGCCATGCAGTCAATGGACTTGTTTCCTAATTTATTCATATATGCAGAACCATAGATATATAGATGTTAAATATATCCTTTAATTTATCGCATGTAAAATAGTGTATGTTTAGTTTATTATGCGAACAAATACTGGTGTGTTTTATAATAGTAAATTAAACGTTCTTGTCATATATTGTCCCATAATTAAATTTTAATGTTAACTATAAATAACGGACGAACAACAGTGACTGTAACAACACCAGATATTGACAACATAGAATACTTTTCACACGATGAATAGAAGTATATATTTTATATACTATCTATATGATTTTCGTATATGATTAAATTTGGAAATCAGTCTGTTTCACAGCACAGTCAGTGTTGGCCTGCTCTGCTAGCTTGAATGGCCACTGGCGGCTTTTGATGCTTCTGTGTGACTTCTCATGCCAGTGTGCAGAGCTTTTTGTGTGCTAGGCGTAGTGAGTGGCGTTCTGTTAGTCGAAGCTTAACTTTTATCTCCGCGGCATTATCACGTATGCGTGTTTATTAATCATTTTGTTAATGTTTTGCTGTTGTTTTAATACCGCCACACCCTCCCACCTCTTAGCGGCCGAGTGGCATCAGATGTGACTATTTCGCTTACCGTAGGTTTTTGTTGTTCGTTGTTTTTTTGTGTGTGTGTGTTGTATTTAGTTTTAGTTTTTTTTTCTTAGCTTATGTCTTTTCCGGCGCTCTGTTTTTACATTCTTCTGTATCTCTCAACTTCTTGAAGTACGCATTTTCCAACATGTAATCTTTTCAACTTTCTTTGTAGGCCTAATATTAACTTTTTTAACTTTTAATATTGAGGCACGATGTAGCCTATTTGTGCTGAAAGTGTCATTAAGGGCCGGTTGCATGAACGTTATTGGAGGCAGGGGCAGAGTAGCAGAACTGACTCTGCGTACTGTGCATTGTAATATGTATTGATGCATTATGATGCTGCACAACAGCACGAGCAGTTCTAACAAGTCAGTTGATACGATTGTTTCAATCTCTCTTAGTTTAGCTCTGTCTTCCAACTTCGTCTGCAACTTTATGTATTCGTGACACTAATATGTATAATTTTTTACTTGCTTTCCTTTACTTTCTCAGAGCCAATTTTTATAATATTGATCTTTTACATCTCAACCGACCATTTAGTCGGTCATTGCTTTGACACTGTTAGTTAATAGGTCTATGATCAGTGGCGCCGGAACGAATTTGAAAGTTGGGGGCACCAAATCCGGTGCAAAGCGCCGGAAAATCTTTTGGTCGTGCCCTCCACTTTTTTGGCTCTAAAAGTACAATAATAGTCGTTTTGGTGAGCGCTTTCGTGATGGTCAGTACAGTTTGGTCAGTTTATTGTTTGATGTTCTTCTACTCGCGGTGCCCCCCCCCGTGCCTAGCCATTTGTAAAAGCGGGGGGCACGTGCCCCCCGTGCCCAATGGAGTCGACGCCACTGGCTGTGCAGTCTGTAAGAATCGTCCTCGAAATGACTTTTATGTGGTTGGGTTAAACCCTATTCACTCTCGCCGTTAAATCCTAACTACTAACTGACTAGCATCAATCGATATATAATTATTAGAACATAGTTTTATTCCGTACGATGTGGCCAGTAGTGTCGCCAGGATTTGGAAGTGGAGGGCGCATTTGCTTAATAGGAGCATTTCTAATGTGCATAGTCTATAGTTAAAAGCGACGTCGTGCCGCCGTCTTGTAAATATGTAATGTAAATTGATAATAAATCGCTAAATTGGTGTATATTTCAATGTATATCTGATGTGTATATTTCGAAATCGAGCTACAGTTTAAACGAGAGTCGATGGAAAGTCTGGTCGTTTTTTTCGTGCTGTTTTGCTGTGACATTTTCGACGGCGTATTGATAGTGATAGCCTGCTGTTGACTGTTGCTGCTGATGCTACAGCCATTCCACCCGATGCGTCGTAGGCAGGCATACTGATTATTTCAGAACCGGGGGATTAATGGGAACATATCTGTGTATATACATGTAGGTACAATACACTGTAACCCCGTGTGGCTAGTGTTGTAGAATAGGTCAACCTCGTTTTCAGGCGGAGGTGTAAAGGGCAACTAGATGCGGGTAACTTGTTTTGTTCTCTCTCCTACGCTTATTTGTCATTGTTTGGGTTTGTTGATTTATATTGGGTTTGCATATTTCGCTGTCTTGTTTAGTTTTTCCGCTATCAGTCGTAGTGACTGGCTGTCAAATCCGCCTTCGAAATGGCAATAACAACCGAAATTTGTACAAATACGTCCGCATAATAACTAACCAACCAGACACTAAATCAAATCCTACCCCTAATACTAGCCCTAAGCCTAGTACTAACCAGCACGCAGTAGTGAACATTCAACTGAATATGGTCACACGTCTTGCGTATCCGGAGAAATTCATACGAGACAATGGCGTTGCAACGTTTTTACAACTTTCCGCCGTCATTGTCTCACGGCCTTCCGGTGTGACCTAAACTGTCTGGTGGGACCGTGGGACATAGTTAAACTCTACTCACTCACCCGAACTCTCCTTATTGTTTCCGTATGGAAATTTCAGTGATACGAGGCATTAATTTGTAGATAGCCTACACACAGTTGTAAAAATTGGAGATGCGGGGGCGTTAAGCCATCGCCCGTCAACTCCCCTCTGTTAATCTGGGTAACGTCGCTAGTGTGTGTGTGTTGCGCTGTGGTAGCTTGCTTAAGTTTCACCGTAGTTCACAGTCCGATCTATATGTTGTGTTCGACAGTTCGACTGCACGTTTTTTTACCGTGAACGAGTCACAGTTCAGTAACGGATGCGCGTTTTCTATCTTCAGAAATTCGCGCATTAATTGTTGCTCAAATTGTGGCGAATTATAGAATAATGTACTGTCTGTTTAGGCTAACGCCATTTAGGCCGGTTCTCAATTGTGTCGCGCTATGGCAGACGTAATCTGCTTGTGTCTTCGTGTACTTAAGGTCACCAGCCTCAAACCAGAGGCCCCGTTAACGTGTGAAATATTGCACTCCCCTCATTGGTTATTGTTTTGTAGCTTAACGCTCAAATAGCTGATGACAGATCCAAACGATGTCCTCGTCCGGGGAACGGACGTTTGGCCACCTTTCAGAGCAAAGATCACTCCCGACTGCTGAATCACAGCACAGCTATTTTAAGACGCAGTACGTAACAGCGTAGTGCAGTTTGCAGTGTTGTTTAATGTTGAAGTAATGTGTAACTCTTTCTACGTGGCTAGAAATTTCGGTCTATGTTGATCTATATCAACATATGCTGCCACCTACCAGACTGTAGCCTATGTGCTGTTCATCTCTCTTTTATGATTTTATTTTATTTCATTTTAATTTTTGTGTACTTCGTGTACGCTTACAATATTAATAAATAACAATGTAGCCCTTATTTTCGTGCTAAACACTGCGAAAGAAGCACTTTAATGTCATCATATTACAGGAAATATAAAAATACGATAGTGTAAAACATCAGCATGTGGCGCGTTGCCGAAAGGCCTATCCCAAGACTTAACTCTGTTGTACGCTCGAATGTCTGTCAGGAACAGTCAAGGCACACAGCTATGCTCATTGATTATGCACATCAAAGGTATAGCCTGCGATGCCTACTCAGGTAAGACAAACGGTTCTGTCAGAATGCCGACGATGCTGCACCGTCTACTCGTCGCCTCACGACAGCAGCTCACGGATAGCTTGCAATTCACACTAGACCCCGGAACCAGTCGTTAAGGCCTTAGCAACTGGTTTGGAGCACTAACAACTGACTTAGCCACTTAAACCGCTAAGTTGTTAAGCTAGCAACTGTTTGGATCGTCAAGTTTTATCAACTGACTTAAAGTGACTTTGCGGTTTGGACCGTTAGTATAACGAATTTTAATATAATTTTATTTGTTTACATAACTATTTTTACTGCTTTAAGTGTTTTGCTTTAATTTTTTTTTATTTTCTTTGGCCTAGCATTATTATTGTAAATCAGCGACCACCATGTTGGTCTTGCACTTTTGTCTTTTTTTATGTGTCACGGCACTACAAATCTACAAATGACTGAAAATGCGTATTGAACAGTCTGTCTGTATCCGACTCCGAGACACCATCATTGTGTTTATTATTTAAGCTGACATACGAAACCCAAGTACATGCACGGCGCGATAAACATTAACGGCATAAATAGGGTTAACATGTGTACATGACATAATATACACGCTTGTAAGATAATATGAAAAGAAGTAAAAACGTAAAATTATGTAAATGTGGCTATAGGTTTAGTAGCTGTTTTTGTACAAATTACGAACTAAAAAGTCTCTTGTCATTAAGGTCCACAGTTTTCTCGAACAGAGACTTGTTGATTCCGGGTCGATTTCTAAGATTGTAGCGTAACTGCGGTCGCTCTTCCAGGTAGGGCTGCAGTACGTGTTGAGGGTTTCTGAGTACATTTTCGAAGAGAGAGTTCTCTGCATCGTCGGCAATGGATGATATCGACGGTGGTTCGTTGGAGCGATAGTACCCAAGCTTCACGCACCTTTTCAAAAATGAGTTCAGTCTTATACGATCAGCTGCTGTACAAAGACCAGACCACGCTGGCAAGCAATAGGTAATTTTGGCTAGTAGGCCTTCAATAGCCTGAAACACATCCTTCAAGGACTGATCTCGAACGCCGTGACAGCGAAGAACGCAAGGTGCATACAGTAGACTGGTACACGCTGTCAATTGCCGTCAGTTGGTCGTCGATGACGACACCGAGTACTGTGATGCTAGTCACTCGCTCAATGTCTGACTGCGACGGTGGAAGGTGCGCTTCCTTCGTGAGCTTGCTACGCAATCGGAAAATAATTCCTTCGTCTTAGCCTTGTTCAGCTGCATGTTATTCGCCGCTTCCCAAGCTGCAACATGTGATAGCTCATCTAGGCATGTTTGCGTTTTCTGCTGGAGTGACCAGATAAGTATCTTCAGCATACTTCAAGATCTCATTTCCGGCATGAATGGGACGCAGGTCAGATGCCGTGATCACATACGCTGCTGGTCCTAGACCGGATCCTTGGATGATGCTGGCAAAAATCTCAGCTACTTCTGACACCTTTCCGGCGAACTTCGTGCAGTGTGAGTGAACCCGAAGAAAGTCTCCGATGCAGTTGTAGACTTCGTCGGTTAGCGTCACTGCTGATATTCCGCCGAGATCTGAAGACTATTCTGGTTCGGTCATCGTTTGATCGGCAGTAGACACTGACCGCTTCCGTTCTCGTCCCAGTTTCCGAACTTTCTCACTTGTTTTTTGTAAAGTGCCCAGCAATGCTTTTAGCATGAAGCGTCAGTGTAATCGTTTTATTTGTAATAGGCCTAAATGAAATGATTGGCCTGTATTTAGTGCCTACAAGATTAAGAACGACTAATCAATTATCGACTAATCAACTATCACATGCTGTTAACCCGGTTAATAAGTAATCATAAACTCCTAAATGGATTACATTATTAAAGCTTTTAGATATGATAGCGTATTCTTCATGAATGGTGAGTGGTACCACACTTAAATTAGACCGTCGTTAGTCGTTAGTCTATCAATGACGACGGCTAACGACGACGGTTCCGGGGACTAATTCACACTTCTTTACTCTTTAAATGTACAGGGATCAAAGACCTGAATTCGTAATATCTGCTCAGCAGTGCACTTTAATGTGGACTCAATGCATGCTGTCCGCGGCTTTACGCCATAGAATAAGCCCACATCGTTTCCTGGCCGAAAGTCACATAAGGCAGCCTGGATAGCTTTTACTTTACGTTCGTGTGCCGTGTCGATTTGCGTATTTTTCCTGTGCATTATTGCATTCCTCAGAGCTTAATATTAAAAAAACTTTCTCTCTAATATGAACATTTAACATTGTACCAATCAATCGGTATGGTTTTAAAAATCACGATGTGGCCTGATTGTGCCGTTAAGAATGCCGTTCAACGAACCAGCCGTCGTCCATGGCGTATCATCCCTGCAGCCGTTCTGTGCGACTTGGTACGTTGGTAAACTCGACAAAGCCAAAACTTGGCATGTACAGGAGCGCACTGGGCCGCTTGGCTGCCTGGCACTTGCCAGATGGGCCGGTTGGTCCGCCGGCCAGGTGGGCCGCCACGTCAAATGTTGAAGAAAGGAGTGCAACGGAGGAGCGGCCCAGGGGCTGAGGGGCCCTTAAATAGGGGTGGCTATACTCGAGTAAATTATTTGCAGTGGTCCCGAGATCCTAGTTACGCTACTGCTCATGGGCCGGTCTGCCTAATTAGCCAGGGCCGGTCTGAAGAGCTAGTCCGCCCCTCGGCATATAGGCCTAATGTCAAACGTATCACTACGGCGTGGACGGAGGATATGTTATCGCTCATCGGCGGTAATTTAGACGAGAGCGTTTTCAGCATGCTGCTCAGTCCCGTGCGCAAAATGTGGCAGTTCTGAATGGATTTCTGCAGTAACAAAATCAAATCTGCGCAGTCGATTTTGTGTAGACGCGACTTACGGCTCCATATGCAGCGCCGAATGAGCCTTAGCCGGACGGGAAACAAAAGCGGGTCGTGCAGTTCGAAAAATTCCTGCTAATTAATTCGTATTTAAGACGGATCGCGTGTACGGAGACGAGCCTGACTCGGCCTGCTGCCACTAGGTGGCGCGTGACGTCGGTGGCGCGCCGTGTGAAGTCACGTGCCATACTACTGGGATCGGCATCAAAGCCTGCATACGGTCATTATTCTACGTCGCTCTAACCACAGGGTTTTGTCCAGGGACCTCTTGGGACGGAATATTTCCCAAACTTCGGAAATTCCTCCGCAAGAATTTCAGGACTGTCTTGATTTTTATGTGGCTGGGAGAATGAATAGGTACTATCAAAATGAGTTTTATGTTCAAACCATCCAGCTACAATAAAAGATAATTAAATAATCAAATCTATTGACAGTCTTGCACTATCTTTGTCCGAACTATAATCTATTGCGTGTGCTCGGTACAAGTGCCACAGAATGTGTACTAAATTCAAATCTTAAATACGAATTAATTAGCAGGAATTTTTCGAACTGCACGACCCGCTTTTGTTTCCGGTCCGGCTAAGGCTCATTCGGCGCTGCATATGGAGCCGTAAGTCGCGTCTACACAAAATCGAC
>Ga0056115_1002044_pt1 | contig 10116 bp, 7 predicted proteins | sample WorMetOlspDAHAB1_FD_77007 | JGI IMG/M metagenome (GOLD analysis project Ga0056115, IMG submission 77007) | Marine gutless worms symbiont microbial communities from Max Planck institute for Marine Microbiology, Germany - Olavius sp. DAHAB.1 ... | reverse complement strand
TTTGTGTTTTCACGAAAATCACTGCGATATGCAGCTTTGGGCACGGGCTGCACACTGACTGCAGTGCCTAGGTCGACTCAGCCTTCCACCCTCCGAGGGACGGTAAATGAGTATCAACCTTATTGTTGAGTAATAATACCAGTGGCGATGGGTGAATGTTCGGCCTATAGCAGCCTACAAGCGGACTCAAAGGTCAAGTTTGCAGCTTGGTCTGCGAGTTGGCGGCCACCTGGCGCTGACCGACTTTGGCCCAAATGAACCACAGTGAACTCTCGCATATGGCTAGCGCCGTAGATGACAGCACTGTAAATATCGTCGTGGTTATTATTATTATTATTATTATTATTATCACCGTATAGGTACTGTCAGTGGATATAGATGCCACCCCAGATCTGTTGTTGCTTTCAGCAGAAGTTGCTTATCGTGCGGTACTGATGTGGTAATCTTTTCCATTCTTACTGTCAGCTCACACTTACCAGTGTCTGCAGGAACAAGAGTTATATAGTCCATGTATTGTGCAAATATGTTTCTGTTGTTTAATGTTTATGATAGTAATTTGAGGTGTACCGTTATGGTAATGTATTGTTATTATTATTTGGCCAAATATGAATTTTGTTACCTCTCTCTACTCTAATAATGTTCAGACATTGTCTTGCTATAATGTCAATCACAGTGACTCACTGACTATCTGCTACAACTGTATGCAGATTCGTATGCCATTTATATCTTATATACTAAGTAAGTAAGTAAGTAAGTATGAACATTTATAAACGGCGCAGTAAAATCAAAATGTCACAAATGTGCTGCGATACTATCTAGAGATGAAGGCTCACAATATATATTTGTCTTTGTACTTTTCAAATTCTTATATAGATATGAGTATTTCAAAGCAAATATTTAATTATATTTTATATATAAAAATGTCCACAATTGAAAATGGTAGTTCTGGCTTTTATCAACCTAACAAACAAGAGTTTAACAGACTCAGATGCTGGTAAAATGATCTAACTTGTGCATATAGCTGGGCTATGCTGGAACTATTTCAAAGCCATGGTGTTGACTGGATGAGATCACTGTGCATCAAGTTACCAATGCATAGTGTAGTGCATTGGCCAAGTGTGGTCTCAGCACATGTGATGCTGTCGTGTGGCAGTGTCACCTTGTTGCATAAAAAGAAGGGATTAGAAGCCACTGTCACTAAATGATCGTGATGTCTTCTGCGTTCTTTCTGACTGTGAAGCAGTGCAATCATATGAATTTAATTATGCTACAGGACATATTGCTGTTAGTCATTGTACTGTTGATGTCATTATGTGTAATATTATGATATAATCTGTGTTGTGCATTCTCTGCAGATTTGGCAGAAGGTTAAGGCTGCTAATCAGAACTTTACAGTATGTGAAATTGGAGCAACCATTGGTCGTCTATGGCGCGAAATGACAGACGTCGATAAACAGCAATATAATGACGACTTTGCACATGACAAGGTAGCATATGTCGTTTACTGTGACATCATTCATTACACGGTCCTTTGCTATTCATGTGTTAAATCGGGTTCTTTGTCTGTAGGCCTGATAACTCCAAAATTATCGAGACACACGACTGGCTTTGGGTTGGCTGTGTGCTCTGTAATGCTTGCCACAAAGTGATGGCAATGCTGATGATTGGTTTGAAGATAAGATAAAAAAGGATTCTGCAGAACTGATCGTGTGACAGTTGTTGTGATAGTGTTATTTTTCATATGCTGTTTGATGTCGGTGTGCACGTATTTGACCTCAAAACTGTATCAGACATGGTTGAACGACAATGTGTGGTGATGCATTTTGCAGTTGTACTAACCACCAGCGCACATTATTCTCGCATCACACTGCCGTGCTCCTCAGCCACACGTACTGCCAGTGATTTCTGTGCACGTTTCTGATGTCTTCTGCTTGTTTCTGTTTTCATTCCCAGTGCACACTCGGCACTTAAAATACGTGCACCTGCCATGTCATCAGTGTCCAATCTTAAATGTTTTCAACCCATGCTGTTTTCATATGCAATCTCAGCGATTGACAGGATATTGGTTGTGTAAAGATTCTGGTCTATAATTGTTGTTTCTTTATTATTGCTGTCAGGCAAGGTACGATGGTGAACTGCAAGTTTACCTGAAAGCTACCGGTCTACAAGCATCAGATCTTGTTAAAGCGAAGGTGAAGAAGTCAAAGCCGTTGTCATCTGGCAAAGCAGTGTCATATGCTACAGGTGACAGTCCGTCACAGAGTGACCCGGCCAAGCCAGCTGTCGACAACTATGCTGACTCTGTCAACAGCAGTGACGGTGTCGCTGGTGTTTATGCAGCGAATGGCGTTGCCGCTGCTGGCAGCACATTGCCGCATTTCTCGCAAGTTTGGTCGAGCAGTGCACAGGACGTGGTATACAGTGCTGATCAGTTGCTGGCTCAGATGACTGGAGCTCATGGTAATGGCCAGCTGCCATTGTATCATGCCGGTGCCAACGCAGGCTCAGCTGATGCGGCTGGAGTTCTGGTTGCAGTGGATGCCAATCAACATCTGCAGCCGACTGTCTATCAGTACGTATGCTCAACAAGTGGTTTCAGTTTGTCTGCAGTTGACAGATTAACAGAGTTGTCTCTCACCAAGGCAACAATAATTCTACAGAAATGTTACCATCATCATCGTTTGTCGTCATTATTATGTCATTGCTGTTGACTGTTGTATGCATATATGAATACTGACTAGTCTAATTGACCGATGGCCAGTGATTGCTTTTGTTGATAAAACTGTGGCACTTAAACTTTAAAGTATATTTGAAACAAAAGGAAGTTGCTGAGTAACGTATGAGAGTTGGAGTAACTCCAGAATGGTCACTGTGGTCACTGGTCTCTGATGGTCAGTATGCAAGTAAAGTTCCTTTATAATCCTTGCATTGTAGCAGCTGCTATGCATTGCTTTGGATTAGGTCACCAGTGTAATGGAATCATAAAGAGTATATGCAGCCAAATTTCAGAACTATCTGAGCATATCCATCCGGCTAACTGGAGCTGCCACCACCTTGCTTTGGTTGCAGAGTGGCCTTGTGGGACTTGGATACATTCCGGCCTCAATACATCGCACCAGACACATCAAATGTAAGCGTCAGTTGAGAACTTGAGAACCACCTCAAACTCATGCTGCACGTTTGACAAATATCGCACACAAAAGAACCCAAGTACATTGCACTGAAATGTCTCTCGACTTTTAGCAGCTTCATTTCGAAAGGCCAAACAGTCACAGTTTTCAGTAGCAAAGTCTATATTACCCTGTCATGCACTGTTATGAGTTCCATGGCACTTTATCCCAGCTTTTCTGAGTCCACACCAGCTGCTTGTTTGACTGTCTGTCGTAATGCGGTTGTGCACGTGTGTGTAGCGACGGAGGTCACAGTGTGTCGACTTCAGTTGCGACTTCGGTGTCACAAGACCAGGCAGCTATGAACAGCTGGTTGTGGCAGCAGTACACTGCTGCTGCAGCTGCTGCAGCCTCGAGCACGACGAGCGAGTTCGGTAGTTCGTCTGATGCTGATGCGTTGCAGCCAAATGCAGCTGATTCTATGAGCAACGGTGGAATGATTGTCTACCAGCTCAATGCTGATGGAACACAGTCGGCAGCTAACTACGTGCCATCGTCCGGTGACTTACTGGAACCGGGTGAGGTGCGGCTGCCTGTGACTGTTGCTCAGACTAATGGTGTTGCTGGTGATCTGACGTACAATGGCTCATCTGCTGGCGCTGAATTCCACTTGGGTGGTTCGTCAGCATGGCTGCGTCAAACCGGCAGCACTGTTGGTTCCACAGTGGACTCGGAGAAACAATTGCTGCGTGGGGCACTCGTGGACAAAGTGCGTGAGATACAGAGGCTGACACGTGAGCTAGAGCAGGCGTATGCTCTGATCCACCAGCTGAAGCAGCACAATGACTTCTTGCATCGGCAATGGGGTCAGATTCAGATCACATCTGATGCTGCCACTCAGTGACGATCGGATCGGTCTTACCTTACGCTGCCTTACTCAATGCTGTAGTCTGGCTGCATGGATGCTGTAGTTGACGACGGAGGAGGCATTTGAATGCCGTTGCTCATATAGTGATGGTGCTTCAGGCTGAGGCAGGCAGTAGTCGCTACATGTTAGCAGTGGTCTGTTTTGATCTGAAATGGTTATTATTTATTGATTGAGTGACGCTTGCATTGAGTGCTGACAGCTCGGCTGTTGCAGATGGCATGAAGCAGTATGGAGTGGATGAGTAGGTGGATGATTGGTTATTGATTAGACTGATAAATGCATTAGTGTCCCAAACACTGTTAGCCACATTTCCCTTAAAAATATCAAATTTCATAGTTTATGCTGTCCATGAGTAAATCAAATTTGCATGTTCATTTTGTTTGGCGCTGTTCGAAGTTCTTTGTTGCTAAAGAAAAAAACCCTTCCATTCTTTGACAGAATTCTTTTGTGGTGGAACTAGTACTGAAGAAGTAATGACATTGATGCATTTAAATTTAAGGTGTATGTCATTCTGTATTGAAGTGTTTCAAATTTGCGTTTCAAACTCTGGTGTCCTGCAAAATTGCTGTGACACTGACGCAAAAGACAGTGTAAAGTTTGTAATCACAGACTATTTATTAGCATGTTCTTCAGTTGAATGGAGTCTGGTGCATTGTTGCGTTCATTCTGTCCCATCTCATGTCTGCTTACTAGCAGCACCTGTGCTTTGTATGCCCGAGGTTACTGTATCATAAGTGAACTATCTGTGCTTTGAATCTCGCTGGTTTCTGCAACCTTCCTCTGTATTTTGGTGCTGACTGGTGATTCATTCGAGGTGTGAACATGTTTGATTTGCAGTTTATATTTGATGATTGAGATATGTACTGTACAGCTTCATAGTGTCATAGGCTATTCTGGATATTTTACCGTTAGTTTTGAAGATATTATGCTGCAATGTGTGGATCGTGTGTGTATCAGATTATCAAGTATTTACACAGTGTTAAAGACTGTCAGTGAAAAATTTTCAATCGTGCTTACATGTTTATAACTAACTGTTTTGAAATGTATGTTTAAAATGGTAAAATCGTTTTTGTTTGGGTCACATACTGTGCATAGACTGCAAACAGGGGCGAGTGTTCAGACTACATTGTTATGTTTTGCGCTTTGATCTTTTTGTGTGTCGTGGATCAAGTGCAGAATTTTAACTGTGAATGTCGTTGCAGCTGTGAGCGTAGTTTTTTTTTTTTTTGATAGTTTGTAAAGTGTTTTGTTATGCTTGTGAAATGTTGCTAGTCGTGTTTGTGGGTACCAATTGAAGACCAACCGAAGATTTTCGTTTTATTTTTTTGTATGTTAATAAAGATAACTGTTTAATTATTTGGACAGCAAATCAAGCTCATTGAAGTAAATAATTAAAAAGAGTATAAGTAATTCCATTTTCTCAAAAGTGGAGACTAAATGATTATTGTGAGTTGCTGACTATTACAGTTGAGAGCTCAGACTTAGGTTAATGGTACCATTTGGGCTGCGGTATTTGTCGTTTATGTTGGAAAAAGGTTGATATAACTGGCATTACTTTTGTGTTGGATGCAGGCTGTTGCCTCCTGTTGACGTTTGCTGTGAAATAACATTTATTGTGATTCCATCTTATGTCAAACATGAAATTTTCGCTTGTCGTACAAACTAGTGAAATGCAGTAAAATACAAAACTATTTCAGAGGATTGTCTTGCATTGTTGCACTGTCTTCTACAGTGCTGCTGGTCTTAACCTTCAAATAGCAACCATTGCTGAAGATGTCTGCCAAATCAAATGATGCTGTTGTCAGTTCTCAAAAATGAGAAGGAAGTTTCGTTTAATCATCATTTTCAAAATAATGAAACTTCTTGCACTATTTATGTAACTCTGTTGAGTTTGTCATCGGCATTTTTTCTGTGCCGAAAGTCGGGTCGTTTTGGCCAAAACAGCAGCGAAGATGAAATCTGTGAAATCTCTATGTGGCCGCATGTAGCCATTAACTGCTGGTCTAGGTGTAACGTGTTGAGTGCTGCTGTGGCCTTTGTCTTTGTTGAGAACTGCTGTGTCTGTGGCAGCATGACGCTGCAGATAGGTTATCTATCTGATGACATGGTGCTATCTTGTTGTTCGCAGTGTCTGTCTGTCTGTCGCAACAGCTGATTTGCTTGTGCAGACTCAGCTGCACATTTTTGTAACAAACAGTTTTGTGTCACTTTTGTTGAAAAAAAGTTTGGTACACTACCATTTGTACAATCAACGTTTGTTTGCAGTCACAACTTGTACATTAATTATGCTTATGATATTGTGTGCACGCTGTATGTACATTGAACTGCTTGTAGACGGCCAGCTTAGTTATCATTGGCTTGCTTTTGAACTGACAGTTCTGCTGTCTTACGGAGTTTCTTTCGTTGGACACATATATTCACTGAGACGAACAGGGGTGCTTATTGTGACATAGAGGACATAGCTGAAAGGTGAAACAGACTTGGTAAGCACTGTGAGAGTTTTCACATAATAAACGTTTGTGGTTATAAAACGAAGAATAACTTTTTCCATTTGATCCCAGTAACATAGACAGAGCCGATGTGGATGGTTTTTTGGTTGTTGTAAGATGATCTTGTTGTGTTTCTGTGGATAATAGAACTGTGAATATGTTGACGAGTTGCCTTGTATCGTGTTGTCTTCTTGTCCATTACATGATCTATGCCTACTGACCGAATGACCACTGTGGTCAGTTACAGTGTCCACTATTCACGTGCTGTCGGGTGACAGGCCAGTGTGGTGGGTGGCGACCTCTACCGAGCTAATTACACTCAACTATTCGGGGTCGCAGATATATGCGTTTCGCGACAAGTTGTTTATATAATTATGTTTATCTATTTGTATATGCATAGAATACTGTCTTATACTGTAATACTAAATTCAGTGCTGTTTGCCAGTATATTCAAGTTCATCAAATATAAATCATGCAGCAAGTTGGTTTAAAAAATACTTTGGAAAGCCGCTGTTTCAGCAAGTAAAGAAATGATGAGTTTTGGTAGACAGTATCAGCTCACATTCAGCATGTCTTGATAGGGCTTTAATTAACTTTTCCATTTAATATGCTTTTAAACAAAGATGCCAACGCAAAAGTGGCTGCTCAACGCGAACGCTGCTGTTGTTCAGTGGTTGGCTGAAACTATAAAGTATTTTTGAAGTCATTGTGCAAATTTTATGAAAGTATGATGATTTGATTTATCAGAAATTCTCATAGTTATGTTGGAGCTCTTGAGCGCGCCGAAATGAACACGTTATATTGAGACACGCTTTCAGTACTTAGTGCAATGACATCATTGGTCATGTGGCTGTCTGGCGCTTCTTGTCGGTGTGTTATATAATAGGTTCACTGTTGACATTAGCTGACAGTTTGCTTGCGACATTACGTGCAGGCCGTTCACATGCTTGTGAATTTATGGATCTAATGCTGCAGCGTTCAAAAGACTCTTTCTGAGGTGTTCTTCTACAGTTTGTGCATATGTCGCTTGTGACAAGAGCATGGGGCAATTGGCTAATTCACAGCTTGGTTCAGTGACAGGAGACGGCTACTTTGTGCAGAGTATTGCAGTAGGTGCTGATTGAATGCGCACATTTACAAATCGTGTATACTTCAACTGGTGGCTGTTCAATGACGTCTTGTTTTTAAATGGGTTACAATTATGTTGCAAAAAGTTCGATCAGATTCGGCGTCGTCTCCCGCATGCGACTAAAAGCAAGTGGAAAGTTCTGCAACGATGTGAAGCCAAACCAGGGTTATCTAGCCACCCCGTAGGGGGTATCACACTACCCCTGGAAAAAAAATCTGCACCACACCTGAAAATACACCGCTTGCGCCACAGATCCGTCTGCAGGGTTGCATGCAGTGGAGCTCTGTGGACTGAAGATACGCTGCCGCGGGTGGGGCATACATAAACGAGCAACCACTCAAAGCTTTCAGAGATGCTGTCGTTATGAATCTTCAAACCCGGTTCAGTGATGATACTGCTCGCTCTCTGGGGGTCTGCAAACTTGTTCAACAAATCATGACCCGAGTCTTCATTCACGGATGACTACGTGCGATCAGTTGACGGGTGCAACGTTAGCAAACGTTTCGGATGCAAAAGTAAATGAAGATCGAGCTTGCAATTGTTCGGTGTTGGGTGGCCTGTGGGCCGCAAATACACAAATGCCACAACTGAATATCATGAAAGAATTAGCCTACGGTCCACAGGTACTTCTGTTCCCGACTCTAACTAAGTTGGCGACATCCTACCTGTTTTTACCACGCGGGACTGCCACTGTTGAGCGGAGCTTCAGCATGCTGAACCGCATCGCCTGCGCTGAACGAATGCAACTCTTTCAAATCAAAGCATCAGGACCGCCTATAATGCACATTTTGCTGAAGGTGCGTTAACGCTTTCTCCAGACTTGTTAGAAAGCGCAATGGAGGAATTGTTCAAAACTGTTTGGTGCATCTTATTGACTGTGCTTGGACACTGCATGCCTATTGTACTCTGCGAAACTACATAGGCCTACACTGTGTCTCAAAAAAACGTTCCCCTTTTATATTTTCAATAACTCGAAAATGAACCGATTTCAATATTTTTGGTGTACAGAATCCTGAACAAATTTCACATCAGAAATTATAAACTCGCTCACCTCACCTGAATAATGTTGCTGCACTACCTTGAGAAATAGGCCTACAACAAATCTGATGTTCCTTTCTGGAAAGTCGATCACACACATGGCACATCAATCGGCTCTTGTCAGAGCCACCCACTTATTACTGGAGAAGACTATTAGAAATTCGGTTAACTGAACATTGCAGACAGGACAAAGAGTAGATAGAGACGATATGGATACTTATTTCGTTATGTACCACGGATTAAGGCATTTATATTATAATAAAAAAACTGTTATACGCTGCAAACAGCTACTTTAGCGTTTCACAAAGTAGTGCGGTGACATTATTCAGGTGAGGTGGGAAGTTTTAATTATAGGCCTCATTTTGTTATGTAAAATTTCCTCAGGATATTGTACACCAAAAATTATTGAAATTAATTCAATTTTGTACAGAGTTATTCAAAACGAAAAAGGTCGGGACGTTTTTGAGACACATTGTAGGCGTGGCATAATTTTAGTGTATAACATGTTTTGCACAACGAAGGAAGTGGTTCATTTATTTCGGTCACTGTGATTGGGCACTGGTGTAAGAACTGGACAATGATTGCTTTTTATGTTTTCGCCTCATTTTTAGAAGTTTATAAACAGCCAAAATACAAAGCTGAAGTAGTCGATTTTTAAGTTTATCGAAATTGAATTTCTCATAAAATGTTACTCCACCCCTGAAGGTATAACACTACCCCTGAGCGAAAAGTCTGGATAAACCACTGAGCCACACACCACGTCGCTCTCATGTGTAAAATCCTGACTCTGTACAATCAGTCTGTCATATAGAAATCAGCCTTTGCGGTGGAATAAGTGTTTACTGTTGGTGATGGGGCAACTAATATCAGCCTCGACGAGCTGAGGCCTTTTGTGGGCTGAATGCTTTATCTGTGACCACGCTGTGGTGTGTGATCAGTCGTTTGCTATTTTGTTTCAGTTCGCTGGCAACAAGTCTTTGCACCACCGTTCATCACGTCTTTCGGGTAGGCTACCCGCACAGTTGCCTAATTGACAGCCCGGAGAAGCTGGGAGTCATCGGGTCAATGCTTTCGCGTTCCTAACGCTGCAGTGGTAGAACAGCAGCGTCCACTGTTTGCAGAGGACAACGCTGAGTCCCTCATTCCTGCCTTGCTTCGAATTTTAAGTTTAGGCCAACTACATGTAGATTTTGTAAGCAACTGGTGACAAGTGAGTGAAGTAGAGTTTAACGCCCCACCCGACACAATAGCCTATAGGTCATTTCGGAGGCGGAGCCTGGTGACAAGTTGACAGGCGTTGGCTATAGCTCAAATTCCACTTGGCTCGACTCGACTCGACTCGACACATTCGACGTGTCGAGCCCATGCATTTTGGCTGTGTCGAGCTAGTCGAACAGCACAGCTCGACTCGCTCGACACGAC
>Ga0056115_1002043_pt1 | contig 10118 bp, 5 predicted proteins | sample WorMetOlspDAHAB1_FD_77007 | JGI IMG/M metagenome (GOLD analysis project Ga0056115, IMG submission 77007) | Marine gutless worms symbiont microbial communities from Max Planck institute for Marine Microbiology, Germany - Olavius sp. DAHAB.1 ... | reverse complement strand
GTACCAATATTGTACAAAACATCTAGATCACAGTAGCTTATGTGCTTAGTGATGGTGTTTAGTTGTTTATGTTTTTAGAGCTGTATTGAGTTGTGTATTTTTCTTTTTTTTCCATTGGTAACGGTCGAGCGATTGGCTGTCACGAATGCCTACCTAATAACGTCAACGGGATTGGTGGAATGTGAATTGTAGCCAACGTCCTACCACTTCTCCCCGTCTGTGCTCATGTGCCTTAATCAGTGTCTCCCAACCCTTTTTGACCTTTTACCCAAAACCGCACCCCACATGGGTTGTATCTCCCACTCCGCAATCACGCACATTGATCTCGGTTGCACACCAAATGAAATGACAACAAGTGACAAACTATAAATATCATTTTATTCAATTTGACAGTTGTCATTAATTAACGTGACGGTTGGGACTGTTTTTTCCATGCCAGTTTATGCTCAATAAAATATCTTGTGGTTAAAACACTGATATAAAAAATAGCAGCCTGTTACCCAAATCAAAAGGCCCAATTACCCAGTTTGGGTAATTTACCCCAGGTTGGAAACCAATGGCCTAAATGCTCTCCCTGTTGGCTTCCCCTGATCCCCTTCGCATTTGCGAATTCCTCCAGCAGCCGTGATTCACTTTGTGACAATAGGCGTTCTATAAATTCCCTTACTTACTGACTTATTTCGTCATTGTTGTCGCTGATGTCCCGCAGGAGTTTTCGGAGCTGTGGCCGAAGCTCGACGCCATCTTCGACGCAGGATGTTTGAGTACTTCGGATGCACAGAAAACTGGATCGACAGTCGTCGATTTGTCGGAGATCGGTCGATTCACGGTGATTCGCGACGGATGGTAGGTTATGGTGTTATTCTCATGAATAAACAGTAGAAAAAGTCCCCTCACCTTTTTTGCCTTTTTTCTCATTTCTGTCTCAAATCCCCTCTCCTGTTATCTTCCATTCCCCCACCCCTTCCATTTCTCTTTCCAGTTCCTCCTCACCCGATTTCATGGGCGGACTGGCTCTTCAAACTGGTTATCCAGTCTGCAGTGGCGTATCTACGAACTTGTGGGCCCCTTCACAAAATCCACGTACTGCCCTCCCTCCTTAGCTAAGAGTCCCTGGCCCCCTCCCCATTCCATTTCTGCTTCCCTTTCCTCCTCTTTGTGAGTTCGCCTCCATCCCTTCCCTCTCCCGGACACTTTTCGACCAATAGCTCGAGATCATATTACATGAACTACAAGACGGTGCTTATTCACTAGTCCTGTTAGTCGTAGTTAAACCTGTTCAACAAGACTTACTTATTGAATGTTAGCATTACCCTAACGTTCACCGATGGTCTTGAATGGCCCAAGTTCTCTTTCCAGAGCATACTTTTTTGAGTACGTGGCGATAGACGAACTCAGAGGTCAAGTTGACAGTGGTGTAGCCAGGAATTTGCGACTGGGGATGTGTAACGTCATTCCTTTTGAATCAAGGTGCTAATTTTTTTATGTACAGGCTTGAATAACTCAGAAATCGGGCACATCTGTGCCTCTAATTTTGCCCACGAGTTGACAACCACCTGGCACTGATAGACTTTCTCTCGGAGGACCCAAAGTGAACTCTCGCATATGGCTAAGCACCGTAGATTATACCACTATAAGTATCATCTTGTGTATTATTTTTTTAACCTCCTGGATATGTTTTCGAGGAGCTTAAAAATTAAGGTAATGATGAAATTGATGTAAATCGTTTTGTAAGATCTTCTTCGCTTTTATTCAGCTATGTAGCCTGAACAAAATGACCTATTATGTGTCGGGTGGGACGTCAACCATACTCACTCGCTCACTCACTCCCGGAGTTTTTGTTGTGAATATGGAAAATCTTAACTTTTCTGTGTAAGTTCATTCCAGATTTTGTAAATGTCGTTTCTGTACAATTATGACGGAACTGTGCAGTAAGTCAGTCTTTGCTGAACATCATGGCGGCGTAGCTCGGTGGTCAGAACGTTGGTCTTTAACTGGCAAACTTTCCCTGACCTACGCCTGATCTACGGTTGACAGGTGACCACTTCTTGGGTAAGGTGTCAGCTACGGGGCCAACAATCAAGCCAACTCAGCCTTTCATCCCTTCGGGGTTGGTAAGTGAGTAGTAATCCATGTAATTACATAGATTACGGAGGTGGAGACCATTAAACGGCAGACTGGGACTGTGCGTGTGGTTGTTTAGCTGTTAGACTAGCCTGTGTCTGCGGGCTTAGCCTACAGCCTATAGGCTGCATGTCCGCCCTAGCCTGTGACGTACAGCGCTACTGCATCTGCAGTTTCTGCTTGTGGCGCTCTACAAGTGTTATGCCTTTACCTTTATCAAGGTTGACAGTTGTTGGCAGTGTAGTCATTATGTTTGCAGTGCTCTCGACGCTACTGTGTCTTCGCTACTGCGTCACGGACTTCGTGAAGATTACAAGAGATGATGTCATTCCAGCCTAAGCAAATCGGTGGACAGTGACGGCAAATATTGTTATTGTGGCAGACCACTCTGTTCAAGGCAGCGCATACTGGCTTCAGTACATGAACACTTGTTTCTTGGGATTTTTCGTGCCTGTTCGTGAAATTCTTCGTGGTGCCGTGCTATCTGGGACCAGTCACTCGACTTGCTGATGTGTTGTGTCGACTTGCAGTTCGATCTGCTGCCGCCATCCGTCTTGCTGTACCCCGTTCCTGTCAACTATCGGCAGCCGAGCGTTCCGGGTAACTGCTGCTAAGATCTGGAAAGCACTGCCTGACATCATAGTTTTAGCGTCTTCCATTGACTTGTTTCACCATCTTTTTCAAACTACTATTCTAACGATACTTCTTCTGCTGTTAGTACTTTGTTGCAGGTAGTACTTTAATAGTTTCATGTTTGCTTCAGTTAACACATTTTTCATGTGCCACTACCTGGAAAACATGGGCAGTGCCGGTGCAGTGAAAATTTCCCACGTGTATACCAAATTCCGTAATCCGACCGGGATCCAGGGATTAGAAATTCCCGAGTCCCGAATCTCAGTCTCGGCTACAGGGCACAGGTGCTACGAGTCTGCTAGATGCCGTCTCTTTCTACAGGCGCCACAGTGGACCAGCCATGCAGTACGGAAACGATTCAGCAGTGACCAGTGTTTTCAACGAAGGTCAAAACCCAACTGGGTTGGCTGGATCACCCACACTGCAGCTGAAATCCCAAATTTGCTGTAGCTGCAACATACAACTGGGACTGGGCAACCGCGCGTGTGTGCCTTATAGAACGTTGTACATTCAATGTAGCGCTCAACATTCCAAGTACACATTGTTCGAATAGGTAATGTGTCTGTGGTGTCCAGCGGCTGCTAAATGGCTTTGTTACGCATTAGTTCTAGTTGCGGCGTATCTGGGCCATGCTTAAAATGTGGATCGTACAATGGTTTTAAATGCAGATGTTGATGCGGCATAACCCTAACCATAATCCTAATTATTCCTAACCCTACTGTATTTGTTGTACGACCAGTGGTGTCATTCCAGTAAGCCATTGGGAAGTCTCACTGTCTTCCCCTTCCCTCCTTTCCTCTCCTCCCCTTTTCCCCTCCCCTTAGAAGTAGGACCCCTGAAACCCAGCTAGCGGATCTGGGGGAGCACTGTAAGATCCCCGAGTGCGGTCTGGGACAGATCCTCAGCCGAAATCGAATTAGATGCATTTCAGCCGTAAAATGTGACATTTGATGGTAACAACTGTAACGATTTTCCTGAGAATCAACCGACCAAATCTCGTGTAGTTTACACAGCAAAGGCCAATCGGGGACCAAAATTTTGTCGTAAGTCGAGTACAGTGACGATGATCACGGAAGGACAAAGGACTGAATTGACGTCTTTTCACTGCCACAAGCTATTTTACAATCATGACCGTAATTAGTGGTTGATTTTACGGGTTGAACCCCCTCCGCCCCCGAAATTATGACAAAAATGTAATCAGTCTTAAGTTAGTCTTTTCACTGTAATCCCGAAAACCAATGATGATGTACATCGTTAGTTACTTTTGCACAAAAATGCATCATTTCAAAGCAAAATTTCCAATCAAATTTCCCACCCCCGCTCGTGGCCTTGGGCCGCTATTTGTCGGCCCCCATATGGAACCCCCCTCAAACGAAATTCCTGCTTACGGCCCTGTTTCGATCACAATTTTAACGTAAAAAATGGAATCATAAATGCTTAGGCGGGTCCACAGATCCCCTCAGCCCCATAAATGACACCCCTGCATGTACGATCCGTAGTATGATTGCAAATCCGCAGTCTGTATCTTACCGGAGGCAGCCATCTGTCAGCAGCCGTTGGCTGGACAACGCCTGCCACATCTGATACAGTTCAGGTCTTTATGCTTGACAAACAGACAAAAAATAAGCATATTTTTTTTGGGGGGGGGACAGGGCAACACTGTAAACCAAAACAGCTAAGGCTACCCTGATTCTGTCGCATCCTACTACACTGGGTCACGAAGCGACATGTGATGCTTATTCTCACTATTATTATTATTATTTTGTTTAACCCTCGGTAGATATGTTCCCGAGGGAGTTTAAAAATTAAGATAATACACGAATGGGTACAGATCATCAGTCCGTGCAGTCAGTGGCTGGCAAGTGTCGTGTAACAATACAGCGTTGTAGCGCTGCACCAGCACCGAAACTCTCTGGAACAGAAAAGCTCCTTCTCTGTCAACGCCTGACGCCGAGGAGATCTTTCTTCCCAGATTGGCAAAGAGTTGGCTTGCCGACGAGTTCATTGGGCCTAAGGTTTCGACCGCGATGGGCGCAAAGAGGTATTCGCTTCTAATGCTGGCATATTATTCCTCTTTGCGAGAAGCGGCGAGTTCCGCTGCAGCACCTGCCTCGTGGGCGGACCCAATGACGTTTGATTCGGCCAGATGGCATGTGACCGTCACGTCCCAGCATAAAGACTTGCCGCTTTGCCATGGGACAAGTGTTAGACCATCGGGCCTCTTTCCGTCTGTGCGGAACAACCCGGTTGGCTCTTTTGTCACGGGGGTTCAGGCTGAGGCAAAGCGTCGAGCGACCAAGTCGTTGAGGGTTATGCCTTGCCGACCTGCCCGGGGCTCTTCTGCTAACAAAACTGTGAAGCCCACGAGCGTCCACTGATGTGGGATGCATAGATCTAGGCCCAACCTCAACCTGACTGCAACTCTGACCGCCTTGTTATCTAATTTTAATTCGCACGAGGCGATGGGTAGTGCAAACAGCCATTATAATAATAATTATTATTATTATTATTATTATAATTAACAATGTAGAGACTATACAGTAGAGTGCTACTGTCGTGAATAGCATTACGTAGGCACTTTACAGAGTTTGTGAAACGAATTTCAGCCAGCTCCCAAGCTCATGCGGGACATATTAAACATAAACTGAAATGTGTGGGTGACAGTGGCATACCCAGAGGGCGGGTTGGGGGTTCAAACCCCACCCCCGTTGAATTTTCAGAATTTGTGAATGTGCATGCGTCCAAGCTCTGCTCCTAGTCATTAAATCCTAATTTTGTACAGGAAAGTGTTAAAAATTGTACACAATTTCACATTTTGTTTCGGCTTCTGTAGACTGTCCCCGGACCTCCTACGGGACCTTTGCCCCTGGACCCCACTGGGGGGACTTCCTTCCCCAGACTCCCTGTCCCAGCCCATTTTGGAAAATTCCCGATCCTCCTTTTGAACCCCCCCTCATTGTAAAATCCTGGGTACGCCTATGGTGGACGATGACTGCAATTACTTTCTTGATCTGTCGACGTGTTCAGCTGTTTCAGTCCAAAAACGAAGATAGTGGCGTTGTTACTGTGGTGCATTTAGCAGTTAGACGTGTACGTTACTATCGCTTTTGATGTGTTTTGCATATGGGTTTGTGTGAACGGTTCAGGTTCTCTTTGTTGAAGCTGTTTTGCATATTGTTTTGCTGTTAACTTTTTACGAATCCCGTTCGTATATTTTACGGTTGTGATGGTTTCGGATTTAGTTCATTCGAGTGGCGTAATATATTGTTTGTTTGCTATTCGTCAAGAAATGATTTCGTCACCTTTCTTCGTTGTTGGTTCAGTCTCACTACAGTATCGTAAGTCATTCAGATCTGAATTTCAAGGGTGGCTAAAATAACAGGTGTCATTACATAGTCCACGGAAGCGAAGTCGATAGGCCTACATGAACAGTTACAGCAGACTGTCTGGTGGAAATGATTGGTGGAACAGGCATGTCTTTAGTCTGCATGTAGCGGATGTCGTAAAAAAGTAAACTTGTAAAAAAGTTACAACTTCTGTAACAACACAAAAAAGTGCGTAGGGATGGAAGGCTGAGTTGGCATGGTTGGTTGGCCCATAGCGGACACTTTGCCCACAAAGTGGTCACATGTCAACCGTAGATTAGGCATAGATCAGGGTAAGTCCGCCAGCCAAAGACCGACGTCCTAACCACTGAGCCACGCCGCCAACCTAATTAGGATGTACGCAGAGATGTTCGCGACCAAATTTGTCACTGGCCGCTATGAAAAGTAACCCTACTGCCCTTTCCATGGCACAGCGTTGTAGGCTAATAATGCAGGCCAAATAGTGAATTGCTTTCTGAGCTGGAGCCTGGAGGTGCGGATTACCACACAAAGATTGAAGACCAAGTGCGTACAAAGTGCGGGTAGGCCTGTCGTTGACAGTTACTGTGTTGCAGCGTGTTTGTTATGACGTTAACCACGCAAGGAATGTGAAACTCGCCAGCAATGGGAGGTGACATCGAACCAATGATGAAGTGTTTATAGAGTTAGGATTAGCAGCGGCGGACCAGCAGTACGTGCCGCTTGGAGCAGGCCACACGTTTTTGCCGCACCTGTGATATACTATTTTATAGGCCTGTACCGCACCGGTATGTATCTTTGGCATTGACCGGAACTTTAATTGCCGTCCCACCAAAAGCGCAGACCCGGGCAGTGGCACCGGAACGAATTTGAAAGTATGGGGCACCGATCCGGCGCAAAGTGCCGGAAAACTTTTTTTTTGGTCGTGCCCCTCCACTTTTTGGCTATACAAGTACAACTAGTCGTTTTGGTGAGCGCTTTCGCTTTCGTGGTCAGTACAGTTTGGTCAGTTTCGTGTTTGCTGTTCTTCTACTCACGGTGCCCCCCCCGTGCCCGGCCATTCGTAAAAGTGTGGGGGGGGGAAGGCACGTGCCCCGTGCCCTATGGAATCGGCGCCACTGGTCCCGGGGCAACGGCCACTTTGCCCCCCCCCACCCTGTGTCCGCCACTGAGGATCATGGTCACATACAGTGTTCAAATAACGTGTATGCTTTCTGGGAACACCATCGATGTTAATCTCACGCATGTCACAACGACAACTCATCATTATTTCTACGTCATCTCCTATTGCTGGCGATTTTCACGTTCCTCATTGCGCGCGCAACCAAGCTAATATAGGGGTCAGAGGCCTACATGTATAACTGCTGAACTGGCACGGACACAGACCGTCGTATTTGCTCTTGCTGTCAAATCTTTAGTCGACTATAAAAGGGAGAACCGTTCTGTATTCATTCAGTTGGCTATAGATCTACGTATGAATGCATTGGCCTATGCATTTGAGTTCAGTCGCTGCAGAATTGTCTGTACAAAAAAAAACACTTTCGGAGGCGTGACCAGGATCGTTAAACGAGTAGACAGTAGAAATTTCCATCGTCCCCTTTCTTGCTTTTTTTCTCATTTCTGTCCTTGCCCCGTCCCCAAATAGGGCCTACATGCAGATATAGAGATTCCGAGGAAATGTGAAATAGCAGGCTCACCGAAAATAATAGGCAGTTACCTCCTTGTTTCTCAGTGTATCTACGGCAGCTGACTTGTGGGGAAAATGTACTGCCTCCAGTTTTCATTTTCGGGTAATGTTTAGTGGCGTAGCAATAGGATGTGCAAGGCTATTTATACAGATGGATAGATAGGTAGACAGATAGGCCTACCGGTAGAAAGACGGAGAGAGATAGGCATGGCCCGTCGCTGCGGGGGCCAAGACGAACCCTTCGTGTGGAAGAGTGAGGGGGCGGGGTCCTTTTGCAAACAATGCACGCGGGTCTGCTCCAACCTTTGCTACGCCACTGGTGAATGGCGATAGGCCTATTCTCCGCAGCATCCTGTACATTGGCAAGTTTGTAGTCAGTCGGTCATCGTAACTCGGGGGCATGAGGCGGGTGTACCATGGCAGCATGCGCGTGGCGGGGATTCAAGGTGCGTCAGAAAACATCGGAAAATCACCCAACGATCGGTTGGTGGCAGTGTGACAATTACAACCTTAAGTGGCACAAATACGTGTCCATAACAACTTACCAACCAGAAACTGTATCTAATCCTAACCCTAATCCTAACCCTCACCTACTATTCTACAGGGTGGCCAAAAAAAGTAAGCCACTATCACGAATTATCATTAAACCGCGTTAAAACCCGCCATTGAGGGTAGATTTTTCATCAATTTTGACTACAAAATGAGCATAAAAATATAGTAGGTATGTATTAAATATTCTATGTGTGACCTAATTAGTGACGTCATAACCTGCTCTGTTTGAAGCTGCGATATGGGTAAAATTAACGCATTTGATAAAATCATGTTTTAAAATGAGAAAAAAAGAGAAAATAGATTTTTTTACATGAATCACCGTCTAAAAATCGTTTAAACACAGAATTCACAGCTTACTAATGCGAGCTGATGCCAGAGGAAGCGCTGGCATCATTTACCGTATATGACGCATATCACTATTTGCGTGTCAGGCATAGTTATTGAGGTCAGAAAGTAGGTCACGCATACAATAACTAATGTACCAACGAATAATATTATAGTACTTGATTCATACTTGAATTTTACGAATAAATCTATCTAATTTAATACGATTTTTGATCATTTGGTAGTGGCTTACTTTTTTGGCCACCCTGTAAACAGCACGCAATAATGAACATTAAACAGAATAAAGTCAGATGTCCTACGTATCCAGATAAATTCATACGAGACATTGTTGTTGCACCGTCTGTGCGACTTTAGGTTGTAATTGCCACACTGCCGCGCGTTGAATTGGCGGTCTAAATTCAACGGTACACACTATAGTGAACTAACGCAAAAGGGTGTGGCCGCCGCGACTCGAGGGAAACGATATGCGATTCCAGGGGCGTCCATCCCCCGACAGCCATGACGCAACTTTCCCCTCTCCCTTTCCGCTTCTCCTCTTTCCCCTTTATGCCTATCCCCCTTTAACGGGGTCTCGGGGGTTTCACTCCCGGAAAAATTTGGAATCAAAGCTGATTGTCGGTAAGTTTAAGATGACTTTGTCCTCTCAACTTTCTAATTATTCTCCGAGGATTTCCGTGACGCACTTTGCGTCGCCAGGGGTGCCTTCGGATTGCGTTGGATTGGACTCGATCGGATGAGTGTGACCACTTTTTAAAAATTAGTAATCATATTGTAGGCCTAGCACAGTTGATGCTGTTTGTTTCAGATTTGCTTTATGATCTTTTAACTATTCCGGTTTGACCATGATTAATTAAACGTCAGCATTAGAATAGTTAGTTTCACATAGTTTACGAGTTTGATTGGCTTTAATTGGGTCGGCAAAATGTACACAACTCTGTGGGACTGGAGCGGCGATGTTCTAAAGCTAGGAAGGTAACCGGAAGGCTGGCGTGCGTCACGCTGGTAATGCGTCCACACACTGCGGAAGGCCTATATTCAGCGATATTGACTCAACCGCCTAAAGAAACGATGACCTGTCCACGATTAAAAATCCGAAACCATAACAACAAAAACTACTGGAAATTTAAAAAAAAATATGGAAAACGAAGCGAATAACGAAGAATGCGCTACAGTTCACGGATGAGGGATCGTCGGAACAAGACTTTCTCGAGTTGCCAAAACGTCTCGTCGTAAGCAACACTGAAGCTACCGGCAAGTCGCAGGGTGAGCCAGTTCGCATGGCTTTCAGCTGCTGTAGCCATATGACAGTTGTTCGAGTATTTTGCTGAAACGACCGACGGACGGCAATAGACGTACTCTATGTTCGTTGTGGTGGCGAACTTTTCACACCGACCGCAGACTAGGTACGGCCACTGGCACTGTGTGTGTGTGTG
>Ga0056115_1002042_pt1 | contig 10118 bp, 9 predicted proteins | sample WorMetOlspDAHAB1_FD_77007 | JGI IMG/M metagenome (GOLD analysis project Ga0056115, IMG submission 77007) | Marine gutless worms symbiont microbial communities from Max Planck institute for Marine Microbiology, Germany - Olavius sp. DAHAB.1 ... | reverse complement strand
GGCCGCAAAAATGTGCCATATGAAATTGTAACTATAATCTACAAATCAACATCAATATGTGATTGTCAAAGACATAGTGAAAAGACAGTAACTATTTGGTAGGCCCTATAATTAAGATTAATTCAGTACACAGGTGCACTGTCTTAAGATTCAATCGGCAGTGTATTGAATGTTGTCGAAACGTGGACAGTAGCTGTTGATACTTGTTCATAGCTGACATATCAATTAAGTATCCTCAACCATACAAAGGAAATTTGAAAGATTCAAGTCTCTCACAACTTTTCAAAGGGCCCCACACTGAATCTCTTTTGCTGCTGTCGGCGGGCCGCACAAAAGGAATCCGAGGGCCGCATGCGGCCCGTGGGCCCCACTTTGCCCATCCTTGGCCTAAAGGCTGTACGCCCACTGTATGTGACATGTACAGCGCCGCTGCAGCTGCAGTATGTGGCTTGTGGCACTATACAAGTGTTATATGCCTTTGCATATGCCAGGAGAGTCCCATATCTGATTTCTGTGACCCACTTCCCAGTGTATGCCTTTCTGTGATGCCAAATTTCTGTATTATTGCAAAGCCTTGTTACAGGTAATACTCACACCACATAACTAAATGTGCACTTTGATTATGAATTGTTAGAAAATATTGATTCTACGCCTAGAATTCACCCAATGGCATTTCTCATCATCGTCATCATCTGCATCAAAGCTGGTGTAGCAATTTGAACTATTCGTTTATCACTCTCCACCAAAATGCCGAAATTCTGTTCCTGATGCAGACTGTCCCAGAAAAGTATCCATAAATTCATGTACATACAATACGTTTGCATCTGTGCAAAGGCACTGCAAAAGATCGATGCGGTCTATTTTGAAAAAACCAGCACACATTACTATGGCAATATTTCACAGTGTTGACTTCAGGCTTGCACAAATGATCAAAAGTAACGTGTTACATTACAACCTTGGTGCAAACATCATGGTCAGACTGCTGAAGTAACCGCTGGACAGCGCCATCACTATTCCACCGATACAGTACAAGTAATCGTTGCCGAAGAGAACGGGTAAAGCTCTCTCGTTTGGCTTAAAGTTGCAGAACATGAAGAACGGAATAAACACTGCGCGCAACACTATCGGCACCCAACTCCACCTCGGTCCTGGCTATATAGAAACACAGAATTTTCTTGTTAAAGTACATCACATACTTGTCGCAGCAATACTGTCAGTCCATCAGAAACAATATTCGCAATTTCGCATGCACTGTAAGAAGGACGACCAAAATAGCAGGTTCATCTAAACTTAATTCACCCACAAAATACACTGGCATTTCTACTGAATATGCAGCGCATACAAAAATGCTGCAAATTATCACAAAACTAACTGCGTCTCAGCAGACATTACAAGGTGTAGATACCAACAGCATATTGTCAACAGAACTACATCATGACACAAAAATATCTGCGTAATTTCGGAGAATTGCTATAGGGTCTAAACCTAAGTATGAATAAAGTGTTAAAACATAATATCTCGCACTCGAGAAATACATTTAACTGTTATCGCAAAGTCATTATCACAATGTCAAAATTTGCAGTAACAATTTTCACAAATTAATAAAAACTCTTGAGAGACGACATTACCAGCTCAATGACGGCAGCTATCAGACTTCCACACATGGCACATACATTGAACAGGAGAAAGCAAGTCACGCCCATGAAATACTTGTCTACATATGACACAACAAACACAATACATTACATAATGCAATATCATAACAATAATATCAAGCATAATAAGTGTTACAACATACATATGTACACTCACAGAAATATTATGCTCATGCGAAAGAAAGCAGGGAGTTATATAAGTATTGCTTCGCGCTGTTTTTACATTTTGCTGCAGCAGGCCTACGACTAATACACATCCATCATAGGTGGTCTACTGTGATGCGTACGCGATTCAAAACGCACACGCAATGTTTACAAGCGGGAGCAGTAGCACGGTTTTAGCATGCAAGAACATAAGTTACGAATCCGATCAAGCATATTAATGTATTTGTTCTTTACTGGGAAGAGGATAGGGTAGCATACGAAGATATGTCGAGATATATTTAGTATAATTTATTATCAAGATATAAATTCCTAAGAGATTGCCATTTATTGATAAATAAATGTTGATAAAGAAAGTAGTGGCCCACTGACTGATTAACACGACTGATTAGTTTAATGACTTTAAGCACAATAACGCTATATCGTGCCTATAAAAGTATAGTTAAGCTAAGAGGCTGATACTGGTGAGATAGAGAAAAATAGTATGTTTTGGAAAATGTAATAAAACGTGTGAAAGTTGAGAGTTAGGGATGTATTGCTTCCTACTGTGTTCATATTTTGTGCAAGTACACACGATGGAACAGCAATATCACTACAACACAACGAAATATAACAAGATGGTCTACTGTGATGCGTAGGTGATTCAAAATGCAGAAGAAACAATGTTATCTGACAAATATGGTATAAAAAAGCACTCACCAGGAATGAAAAAATCACAACTTGATCTTTCAACGCCGGCCCAGATAGCAGGAAAACAGGTCAAAGTAACGAAGAAGACAAAAAACACCGACAGATCGTGCTTCCACGACTAAAAACCATCACACAGCCTCAAAAACTATAAATAAGTAAGTAATTATGTAGGCTTATCAAAACAACATTTGTAGCCATTTTACTGTTTTCTTCTGACAACCAAAGGTGTTTGATAACAAATCTAAACAATGCCAATTCACTTCAGAAATCAATCACATGAACTCAACAAACCTTTTTAAAGACGGTCCAGTACAAACGAAGATAATCTTCCGATGCACCATCGTCGTCAGCGTCATCACATTTCTTCTTGTCGGCTTCGACTCGGTCAGCATAGTACTTGAAGAACGGCTGGGCAAAACATCGACAACATGGTGCCACTGCTGCGATATTGCACACAAGAGTTGTGAACAAATATACACCATGGACGAACAAGCAAAAAGTAAGAACAAAAACAAAAAATAATTAAGCTGCAACGTATAGAAACATTACGAGGTTGCAGTGTAGCATTTTATCGAAAACAGCAACGTACAGTAACACATAAAAAATTCGTTCATCAACAATTCAGAACTGACCAGCATCGGCAGAGCAAAGAACGTGTCAAATGCCACGAGCAACACAAACACGGCAGACAGGAAGTAATAGATGGCACACGTCCGCAGGTCTGGAGCAGCTACGCATCAGACACGAACAATAATGAACAGACACAAAATTCAAAGCTCAGTTTGAATTTATACAAGGAAAACAAAACACAAAAAAAATCCAACTTCACCCAAACTCTGAATCTGATTTCCATGGCAAAATAAGGTCATGCTTGCAATGAGGAAAACGGATGATATCACCAAAAAAAAACCATAACAATCAAAACAAAAAAGAATTTAATAAGTAAATTTATAATTATGCTTAAAATAAGCTCCTCAATGCACATCAGCATAGTAACTGTTGACAAAGGAAGCCAGGAAATTCCCCCTTACTGGCTTTTTTGCTTTCCACTTGTTCGTTCAAACTTCACGGCCACGGAAATCACTTTCCATATCTTCAGAAATTTAATGTGATCCCTCCACTGCATTTTCCAACTAAAGAAACCTCAAATATCAGATGTGTCTGCACCACAGTTTTTGGACTCAGCACTATGCTAAGTCTACGTAATGGACTGAGCCATCGACACGATAGGTGTCATCATGAACAGAATGTGTCTTGCAACGGGCAAAAAAGGCCAAGCATTACATTATCAATCTGCATGTTCAGTGTTGTGCAACGCAAATGCACAGCAATGCTATTTTATTACAACACGGGGAACTGGACTTTTAAAGAGTTTTTACTATAAACATGTTATACAGCATCACTGCTTTAAATGGAATATGATAGCAATCACTCAACATATTAGATCAGCGGTGTATTTCTACGCAAAGTTAGAACACTCACCAGCCAATGAAATCAGAGCGACGACTGCAGTCAGTGCACCACTGGAATTCTACAGCAAAAATGAGATTGCATGGGTGTGGCTTTGGAAATAACTTTACAGCAAACGCAGTAGGATGGTGAGCACGTGACAGAGAAAAATCGTGCTGCAGCAAGAATCAGCGAAGGAACACTAAACGGTAATACTTAATAACTAAAACAGGTGCCTCTAATGTCATGCTTTCCCATGTTCAAGCTAATAACAAAATATATCATGACAGAAAATGAAACAGTTATCAATTTCTGCCTTTAGAACAAAAACCAAATTATGTTTCACGTCACACAAATACGGTGAAAACGGTAATACTTACAGAACCAAGCACAACAGCATTGGTGTATTTCATTGGCATGAAGGCAGCCAAGCCATAGATGCTGTTCTGGTAGATACCATTTGCACCTGACAGCATTCAAATGCTGACATTATAACTCAATCGAAACACACTGCTTTACAGAAATGTTTGACAACAGCGCTATTGAGTTTCATTGCAAAACGACAACTTCACTATGGTACACAAAAGGAAATGCAGACATCTCAAACAAACTATTTTTTGATCAATGTTAACTTAAAACTCCATTTAATATTAATGCCTTTCACTTCACAGCAGATGATTTGTTTAACCCAATGAATTTAATCCTTTCGTTATAAAGACCACCGGCAAATAATGCATACTACTTTGTTGTTGGCCATATAGTCGAGCCCATGCATTTTGGCTGTGTCGAGCTTGTCGAACAGAACGGCTCAATACGCTCATCTCGGCGTGCTCAACACGTCAGACGCATCGTGTAAAGACGTGACAAGACAAGTGGAATTTGGGCTTATCAGAGTATGGTCAAATGCTCGGCCACCACAAGGTGAGGCATTCATCAGTCCCAATGCTCAACTGTGTGTGTATTGGCACAGGGTGAGCGAGTGAGTACAGTTTAATGCCGCACCCGGCACACAATGTGGAGGTGGCATGTACTGGCACAAGGGCAAGGTGTGTGCAGTGAACAGTCTTTGTCCAGTTTCTTTTTATCCACCAGCAACACTGCGCCCCCCATCCATAACAACAGCCATCCTTTCTCTCTGTTCTCACTGACCCACGGAGGCCCGAGGTCTGGCGACCAGTGAAGTCAATACAGTGGTCATACTGGTCATACAGACAGCATTCAGCACTGATGGTACAAATGCTGTCAGCATTCACAGGTTACAGAAGACAATGCCAAAACATCTGTCCTATCTGCCATTAACTCCCTGCATGTGATTCTCCCAAACCACCCAAGTCTTTCAAATCTAGTGCACAATTGTACAGATGAACCCGTGCCAATAATGCAATCTACTACGACAACGACGACAATACGGCAGCCACAGCGTCCCAAGTATGCTGCAGCGCTACAATGCGGCACAACGAACAGGAACTTACTATTAATCAGAACAACAGAGACCATAGTCATCCAAAAGAAGGCCATGCGCCCTACAGACAAAACAAAATTCACATTTGAAGCATGTATGCAGACTTGCAGATTGTGGTATTAATTTTAAAAACCTCAACAAAAGGTGCACCCATATCAAAATACTGATATATCTGTATTGTACCTTTCTGAACATTCATAACTACAAATACAACATATTATAATAACAGCAGAAAACTTTTGTTTTGGCCATTTTTAAGGCAGTCTTGGCTGACAATTGCCAAAAATAAACAGCGACGGTCAAATATGAAACTCACTGAACAAAACAACTAAAAAAACTAATTTAAAAAACCCACTATGCATTCTGTAGCCTCTTACAACCCTTAGCCAGGAAATGTGTTAGGCTTATTCAACAGCTACAAAATCCAAATAGGGATTCTACTGCACATCAAGTAGTGTAAATACACCATGCAAAAACAAAAACGACAACCAGAGTCTGAAAGTCGACTAATAAATAATAGTGTGAATTTCTGGGCCACCTACTAACGATGCACAGGAATTGTTGAGCACATCGTGTAGTAGGGCAACGTACACAGATATGTAGATGTACAAAAATGACATCTCGAGAGTTGAGGATTTGTCAGAAAAAGGTGCATAGAACAGGGAGGTGTGCAAACAGGCAACCTTATGTGAAACGCTGTCCAATAGTAACAGCAAGAAAACATCTCACATGAGCTGGTGTCAAGGATGGCAAGCACAACAGTACAAATGAAGATGACGACGATCACTATAATACTCCAGACGATGCGCCGTGAGGTCCTGCCACTGCACATAATACAACAGCGCCACAAATGCTGCAACCAACAAGATGCTATCTAATAATAACAACAACAATAATAATAATAATAATTATTAGACGACAATTTATAAGGGGCAGAACATGGCTAGTCACTACAAGGGCACCGCAAAATGTTTGCTACGAGTGTAGTGTAGTCTGGCAATCAGACACGGCATCAACCAAATACAGTGCTGTGAAGTTTCACTGAAAAGTGCCGTTGGGCAAAGCTCTGAACTGCAGAAACACTGCGTTTATTTCGTTGTCATTTTGTGTGTATGTTTTTGCATACACTTTTTAACGGCAGGCTGCAATTGTTGTAAAAGTCAGTGCATCAGCGCTTATACAGAACAAGCAGACAAAATATATGACGAAAACTTTAAAAACAAATCTGATCAAACTGACTGCGTGACCACGTCATTTGGAATATCGGAAAACAGAATATGTGAAGCAAACATGCACGTGTTATGGCAATTACGTCGTCCCACGCATGAACAGAGCTCACCTCTTCACTCGAACAAGAAGGTTAAATCCGTTCAGAAGCACATTGGGCACTTGCGCTACAAAACACAGCGACCTCAAAAAGTAGTCTTTGTAAATCTCGTCTGACGCCGTATGTGTGTTGTTCTCGGACGCTTTTGGTGTCAGCTTGTAGTTTACAAAATACTGCAACAAAAAACGCAAAAACAAAACAGTACCGCAAGATCAATCATACACCGCACAAACTATATTCAACTAAGTCACACGGTCAATGAAAAAGTGAGTGAGTAGAGTTACACACCCATCAGCCCGACACAGCTCAGGTCATTTCGGGTGCAGCGAACAAGTCGGTAACACAACTTTAATACAGGTTCTCACAAAAAATTTTTTAAAAACATCCACCGAGCTATTTCACACTGGAAATTAACAAACTGTTCAGTGACTCTCCATTCAGTAATGCATATCCACACTGCATTCTCGTTTCCTTCACAGAGGATTCCAGATCAGCTTCAGTCAAACCAATACACTTGACCGAACTTCCTAGCTACCTTTGCATGTGCTGATTGTGCTGTTTTTCTTTTTCAATTGTAATTAATATCTTCATTATTTTATTTCCTTGTTAAATTTCTTTTTATTTGTTACATTTACATAAAAAATTAATAAAACTAAACTAGCACATCTGATTCAATGAGGTTTCACAAAAAGACAACCAATCTGTCGTGTTTTTCTACTATACTCAATTCGGCAATATCTCCTTAAGCAGTCGAAAATATAGGTCGCTACTTTAAAAAGTAGTTGCAACGCCAGCAATCAGTACAGATAAATACACACACAAACTTACATCATTGGCATTAATGAACATGTTCCACGGCATTAACACGGCAACTCCGTGTATGAGGAATATAAGGTAGACCAAGCCATAACTGAAAACGAACACAAACGGCAGGTACACAGTCGTCACTGTCAAAAAAATACTGCAGAGATTTTCTTGCAAATTCCACAAAGTAAATCTGAGAGTGAAGGAAATCTGATAATCGATCATCATTTCAGTATCAACAAAGTAAACAAAGTGCAGTCATATGCAGTATGTACTGAAGCATATACCGGTCAGCGGGAGGTTTTTCAACAGACAAAAACGACGTTGATTTCTCACGTCCGTCAACCACGATCACGTCAAGTTCTTTCTGTTCTTTATACAAAAGTCCTTCTTTCTCTTTCACCGCCCCTACAAAAAAGTCAAATGTGTATCGGAAACATTCACCGATTTGTAGTTTCTCATAATTCAAATGTTTTGAATTGCACACAGCCAGTTATTATGCAGCCATTTTACCAGGACAAGCCAGGTGAAGTGGTGCCAGGAATGAATTCTAGATTTACACAGAGCACAAAAAATGACTGATAGAGAGAGGTACCATTTTCCCATTAGGGGTGTTATCCAAATGAGATATAGATGCGAGATGTAGTCACATACTCTGCCTGTCACCAACCAACAGTGTTATAGTAGTAAAGGACGTTGAAAGTACAGTCTTAGTATTTAAATTTGGCCGGCACCTCATGGATGTAGGTTTTGCAGTCCCTAATCTGACTGTTTGGAATATCACCTTATCAGAACACAACAGAACCGATACATATTTCATCAACAGCATTCACAAGTGTTTAAAGGATGCAGAAGACAAGAGCCGTATCTGCATGAAGAAAAGCCCTTACAAGACAGTTACCATCAGCGAGAAACAGAAAGGTATGCACAACTTAGAAACCGGACAATGTGCTGACAAACCAATTCACAGACTGGATAATTCATGGACTGGTCAATTCATGTTCACCACAAATGCGACAGCAAATTGGAAATAAATAATTGCTCTAAAATTCTGAATGCGAGTTTACAAATCTGCACTCTGAAAAATATAGACCAATGTGTGATCGTCCAGCCTGTGAGCTTGGCAACACCACAAAGCAGCAAGTTATTTGGTCAGCAACTTGTTCAGTAACCCAGAGATCAAAGTTTTCTCTGCGGCATTTTTCATGTCAACAATCAAACAGGAAACAAACACTGGTTTAACAATAGTTTCAATGACTAAGTGTGCACCGGCAACTGAGTTACATCACACAAATTAGAATGCAAACTCAGTCAAAAAATACTCTCTATATCAGAAAAAAATCTACCAGGAATCTTTTCTTTCGTTCCACCAGTCAAAGAATGAACAGCGACTTCATCTCGGTCATCACCCATGCTGCGCTAGAAACTCTATATCCAACAATGCAACAAGCACACTGTATGTACAAATGCAAGTCTACGAAACAACAGCAAATTTTCCACAAGTACTTTTCATAGTCACATAATGTGAGGCCTAAAGGCCTTTGTGGCTGTTTCTATCGTGGCTGTAGCTATATTTCAGTGTTGTTTGATCACAGGTGAGGTTCAGAGTAGAAGCAGAAAGATTAAGGTCTGTGCGGGCTTGGTGTCACCAGCTAATGTGGCATCTGCCACATGGGCAACACCAACGAGGTCTAGGTGAAATGAAACACAGCAGCTGACAGTTCAGATGACACAGGAAGCTCCAGCTAAAGTTGGGACAACCTGACCACACAAGGGGAAGATTACCGTATCGGTAACTACATGAAATTGCAGAATTATTGGACTGCACATACAACAAATGTTGTTCTAATTCTATCAATAATGTGATAGTAAACAACAATAGAATATTAAATCGGTCAGTGGATATAAAATATTCTATTGCCAATACGCAGACACAGTCAATGATTGCTTCTCTTGCCTACAGTGTCAGATTGGTTCTTCTGCTGCTGCATGTTACGTAGAGTTAGGGTTTAATTTATAATCCCTTTTTAGATTGCCATACTACCCGAAATTGCCACAAATTCTGCTGCTTCATGCAGGTACCAATCACTGTAGTCTTTTCCAAACAAGTTTTGATATCTACACTTAATGTCAATGTAAGTAATCGGTGACATTTTAACAATGCGAAAGTCCATGCGTGTGCACATGAAGGCGTGTGGTTTTCTAAAACCATCACCTAGATGTGATTTTCCATACAGAGTTAACCATAATAAGATCCTTCAAAAAATATGCTGCATCTGCTTGAAGATATTTCCTTTAAAACACTGAAAGCATGGTGCAATATTTGCTCATCATGGCTGTCTGACTGGTCTTGGCGGGAAGCTCTAGATTGTGTGTTACGATGCAACAGAAGGCAGTGCAAACGATAATTATATTCTCCGTGCGCGTGCACGGTGCGCAAGCGCCGTGAATCAAACGTCAGTCCCAACATTAAAGGCGTGATTTCGACCGTTCCCGGTTCGGTTTGGTTCGGTTCGGAACCGTAGTGATTTTGACGCGTCCGGTTCAGTGAACCGCAAACGCGTTTACG
>Ga0056115_1002041_pt1 | contig 10122 bp, 5 predicted proteins | sample WorMetOlspDAHAB1_FD_77007 | JGI IMG/M metagenome (GOLD analysis project Ga0056115, IMG submission 77007) | Marine gutless worms symbiont microbial communities from Max Planck institute for Marine Microbiology, Germany - Olavius sp. DAHAB.1 ... | reverse complement strand
TTCAAACACAGCAACTGATGACGTCACAAATTAGGTCATACATAGAGTATTTAATACGAACATATAATATTCTTGTGCTCATTTTATAATCAAAATTGGTGAAAAATCTAGCTCGGTTGACGATTTTTAATACGATTAAATGATGATTCTCGATAGTGGCTTACTTTTGTGGGCCACCCTGTATTTCCTTTATAGGAAATCACGGTCGCTGAACACGATGGTGACGTAGTACAGTACGTAGTTTTTAAACCCGGAGTAAAATTAACGCAATTAAGCATGTCGAGTTTCAATATTGCTGTAGTCAGAAAGTTGTATTCAAACAGCAAATGTAAATAAAAAACTTAACAGTTTAAAACAGTCTGCAACAGCGACAAGGCCTACATCGCCCAACAAAAACAGCAAAAACAAAAAAAAACGGTGCTCTTACTTACGAGGATCACGTAGGATCACGTTGACATAGTGGCGATGCGCTACAAAAAGTAGTAGCACCTTTTTTATTTTTTGCTGTTTTAGTTGTGCGATGTAGGACGTGTCGCCGTTACAGCCTTTTTTAAACTGTTACTTTTTCCATTTATATTTATTATAATCATAGCCGTCGATTTCTGCCAGATCCAGGGCTCCGGGCCCCACTACTTACAGCGCCCCTCAAACAGCTGGTTTTGTTATGGGAATAAGGGGTATAAAAGGGAAAGGAGAGGAGGGGAGGAGGAAAAAGGGAAATGGGAAAAGCAGGGAAGGGAAAATGGAAAGAGAAGAAGAGGGGGAGGGGTGGACCCCACCAAGTTTGGAAACAAATCGATGCCATTACAATCTTTCATATTATAACAGATCCATATTGTCCAGTATATGGCAGAAGTGATGTGAAATAACGAATACTGTGCCAGTAACGGGCAGGAGTCGTCGGCGACCTTCACTCATATATCGGTGACCTCTGACGGTGGTCTGTCAAGTTCGCGTACACTCGTCGTCACTTCCGGCTGTGAAAGTGCCGGTGCAGGAGCGTGGAAATGCCAACTCCGGTGATTATCGATATTGCGACTGTTTAAGAATTAAATGTGATGAAACTAAAGGGACACGCGAGAGTGTGATAGCTTACAGGGTGGCCCAAAAAAGTAAGTTACTGCCAAATTATCAAACAATCGTATTAAATCGTATTAGAGCCTGCCGATAAGATTAGATTTCTTCTTTAAGTTAAGTATCGATCTATCACTATAATATTATCAGTTTGAATTATATATTCTGTGCGTGACATATTTTGTGACATACATAACTGTGCCTGACCTGCAAAGTAGCGATATGCGTCATACGGTAAAAGATGCCAGCGCTCCCTCTGGCATCAGCTGGTCTTAGCTCGTCTGTGAATTCGATTCCTAAACCATTTTTTAAATGGATATTTGTTTTAAAAAATATATAAGATTTCCATATTTTCTCTTTTTTCGTTTTCAATCATGATTTTATCAATAAATTGATTTTACCCATATCACAGCTCCAAAACACAGCAAGTGATGAGTCACAAATTAGGTCACACATAGAATATTTCATACAAACATAAAATGTTCTTGTGCTCATTCTTAATCAAAAGTGACGCAAACTCTAGCCTTGCTGACGATTTTCAATGCGATTTAATGATAATTTTTGATAGTGGTTTACTTTTTGGGCCACCCTGTATATACCGACGATATGTTTGGATTGTTTGGACGATATGTTTAGGCCTATGCATAGGCCTACATACAGTGTGGCCCAGAAAACTGGCACACTTTTTTGTACACCTTAACTTCATATGCCATAACTTCATCAAATATTCACCGATTTTCAAACTTATTTCATTGTCTGAATCAGAAGAACATTTGTAATAACAATGTCACTAGAGATCCTGCCACACTTCAAATGTGTCGCTACACTACGGTCACTACCTTGTGAAATGTCAATGTCTTAAAAGCAACAATTAAAAACAAGATAACTTTTGTAGGAACGTATTTTAAGAAATTAACAACAGGAAACAACGTGTTTATTGTCTCAGTTATTTTCTAAGGCAATTGTCGCTTCTGCAGTTTTTACATCAAATGTTCAATGTGTCCGCCTTGCTGCTGGACGACGCACTCTTAAAATGTGTTGTTACAGAATTAGTCTTGTTTTCAATTGTTGCTTTTGAGACACTGACATTTCACAAGGTAGTGTAGCGACACACTTAAGGTGTGATGGGATCTTTATTGATAGTACAATTAACAAATTTTCTCCTGATTCTGACAGCGAAACAAGTTTGAGTTAAGAGTACAAAACAAAGTGTGCCAGTTTTTTGGACCACCCTGTACTGTACATACATACATGTACATATATTATGTATGTATGTATCTACGAATACATGAAAGATTGGATGACTGGAACGAACGACATTACACAAAATAATTTACAGCAACAGTTGACGTACTTTAGGTCTATCAATACGCATCATTTGCAGATTGCTGAAAGTGGCAAGACAGTTATGAAGACGCCTATGATTACTGCACTGACTAATTCCAGAGTACGAGCAGCGAACATTGTACGGCGCCATTGTAGTGACTCTAGCCATGTTACTGCGCCTTTTAAATTGTCGTTTTATTATTTATTATTATTAATTAATTGCGAGACGACCACGCACGCATGTTTTCTTGATATACGACGGTGTATACGTGCTCTGTGTTGTTACTGGTCCTTATAGTATTTGTATATCCCTACTTGGTTTTGTATAAATACTTGCACAGACTTCGTGTATGATACAGCTTTGTGGCATGGAAGTACGCTGGAGATTATTTCAACATGGCAGCAGAGGGGTACACACAACAGCCCAGTTGTCCGTCAGGCGTCAAGGTATTCAAACTGTGATGTTTTATTTTCCAGTTGTTTGCCAGTTAGACACGGAAACAATTTTGGTTTTAAGTATAGGCCTATGATGTCGTCGCCTCTGTGTTTACATTTTACAAGTAAACAGAATTTCTATTCATAGCGGCTTGACCACATGGTGCATCATAAAGACTCAAAATAAAAAGTCGCAATACGTCGACATAGCATGACATCGGCTGAATGTCGATACGTTGCTCAAAAATTTCGTTTTTTTCCGATCTTTTTCTTTGATGTGTCAGGTAGTTAACTCTTGTAAACTATCACAAAACGCGCCAAAATTGGCACTTTCTGGCTTCGACGACTTTGATATTATTTCGTAATAAATAACTACTGCTGATCGACGAAAAAAAAGCGGTAGTGTATAATATACACTACCGCTTTATACACTGTATATACACGAAAACAACGAACACCAGTCTGAAAATTTGCGATTGATATTTTTATTTAACGTATACACCCTATACGTATATATGTCTTATACAGGATGATCCAAAAAGTAATACAGTACAAAATCATAAATAAGGCCCGTTTAATTATAATATAAAGCCTTTCAATTAGATTATTTTTTGTCAAATTAAGGTGTCAATTAAGCATCATAATACTATGATTGTTCTATGTTCTATATGTTCTACGCGTGACCTAATTTGTGACGGCAATTATTGTGCATGTGGCGCAATGCATATTGCGATATGCGTTAAATATAAGGTGAATGACGCTGCTCTGTCATCATTTCATCCACTCCTAAACACTTATTTTAGATGGAGATTCCAGTAAACATTTCTTTCACTACCATTTTTTCTTTTTTTCAGGTTTTCAATTACGATTTTATCATATACACTTTTTACCCATATACAAACACAGTCAGTGATGACGTAGCCTAACAAACTATAGACCACTTATAGAATCAATACACAATAGCAGCTGTAATATTCTAGTGCTTTATCACACTCATATTTGATAAAAAAATCTTGCCTTGTTAACTGGTATTAGCAAGATTTAATGAAAATTCGGTGACCGACTTTAATTATTTAATTATTATTCTTAAAGGCCATGCATATATGTTTATATCTACATGTAGGCCTATATTTTGCTTTTAGTTACTCTTCGTAGGCTATGTCAATCTACTTTGATGCTGTGCGAACGGTCATAGGTTGAGGAATACAGCGCGCGCGTGGAACAGGTCGGAGGGATAGGCAACTTGTACTTTCAGTACGTGTTGGAGTTTGTGATTCGAAACGAATCGTTCAACCAACGACAGAACTGATCATCCGGCGGAAACTTCGCACGATTTCCACTTCACGTGTTTGTTTAGCCGTAAAAGTTGCTTCATGACTGCAGGCACACACACGTTACGCTATATCGCAATTCTTGTAGCCTTCGTGGCTGTTAAGCGTAGTTGTCTAGTAGAGTAGTTGTAATAAATATCGTTGATCATTGCGCAATGTATTCTTCGCTTATAGCTCTACTTGAAGCCTGGCCTATACTCGTGCCACGTTTACGACATACAGGCTGGTGCTGGCCTATAAAGCAAACCCCTATAGGTTGATCAATAAATGACATTAAAACCTGATTACAACGCTAGATTTTGAGACAAATTTTGAGTGTAACCGAAGCAAATAAGTTAGGATTCAATATTTTATGACTGAAATAACTCGTGACGTCATCAGTCACTGCGGTTGAAGCTGCGATCAAAATAAGTGTAAATGATAAAATCTTGAACAAATACCTGAAAAAGAGATAAGATTGGATCGAAGAAATTTTTTTACATTAACTTAAATCATAATGACGGTCTAGTAGTATAGATTTCATATAGCTCCAAACCTAAGCAAGAAGGGAGCGCGCACATCAGTTAACGCATCATGACGAATAACGCCTCGTCGCGGTTCACGCACAGTACTTTACATTAATTTACACAAAGCGTAGAATATTGAATGCTATTCTATAATATTATAGTGCTTGTTTGTACTTTTATTTGACGCAAAGAGTCAAAGAATAATATCTTTGGCGGGTTTCAATACGAGTTAGTTATTCATATTTCAGAGTGGACATTGTTTTCACCACCCTGTACCTATCAACTATACAGGACATTTTCAATAACGATATTGTGATTATACTCCTGCGCCTGGACCCATCCTATGTGCTGATAATTACAGTATATTTCTCTATACACAGCTTCTGAACTTATGTTTTTCAATATGAACACATTTTCTACTTATTTTACCACGAAAATCATTTCAATTCTTACCAAATTTGCGTTAATTTTGTCGGCAAATAGTGTCTCAGATAGGCTGTATAAAATTCGATATATCATTCGTACGAGATGGGAATTTCACAGGAAATAACACAATGTTTTGACATTTTAAAGCGACTCAAATAACAAGACTGAAGTCCATAATTAAACTCGATTGATAGGTGAAAAGAAACAGTCAAAAATTACACCAATTTATACAACGTAAAATTAGGTTACAAGGCATGTCAGTAGAGCGAAAAATCTCAACGAGCAGATCTGGAGCCCTCTAATTTTTCCGGTTAACAGATACAAAATTGCTGCGATATTCACGTGATTAATAGTCAGCGTGACTCTGGTCACAGCCTGCACACATTTTTAATATGATGCAGAACATGCGCATGATTTTTCTTTAAATGGCTGAATTAACGATGGGTTTGTTCATTGTGATAAGTTTCCGGTTCACCACTCTTTAAAACTGTATAACGGTTAGTTTCGGATTGCGCACTGGACCCGAAATGCTCTCTTCTTTAGAGTCTGGTGTTATTTTAAGTCATAGTGCCTCAACGTATAGATACGATGCGGTTATCTTGCGAAGCGAACTGTCGCGTTCTGTGTTAGTATGGCCCAAGTGCATACCTACGCCATTGGGATAACGAATAAAAGCATGAATGTTTTCATAAAAATAGTATGTTTATTCCAATTTATTAGTGACGTTTAATTATAAACCAATCGTTGTTCAATCTACGTCAGAAACTTCACAGAATATCAAAAGCATACGCAATGAGAGTTAAAGCGCCACACATTTACATTATCGTTCTACATACTACAATATACGTTATAAACAGGAATGTCAGTAAAATCAGCTGCAGACATTATGCGTTTAGATGGTTAAATTAATGTTAAAATATTACAATAATTAATTCTCTCAATCATTACAGCAGATTTAACTCTTTAAGAACTGTTCAGTGTTCATAGAACGACAATACTGTCTGCAAAAATGTAATAAGAATGTCACTAGAATCCGCTATAACGCTAGCATTAGACTACATTGGTTAACTCACGAAGCCTTAATAAGTTAATCGTTCTTATAAAGGACAATCAGTTCATTACCGGCGGTTGTTATTACATGACTACTTAAAATCGTGAGAGCAGATATAAAAGCTTCTGTACACTAAACTCAACAATGATTAGATACTTGAGCAAAACTGAGTTTCAATGTTGTGAATAGCGTGCGAAAGAAGCAATCATTAAAGACTGGGGGCCTTGATGATTCCCGGGCAGTTGTAACAGCAGATCTCTTTCGAGTAGGAGTACGTTTCACTCCCGCAACAGTACACAGAGCCAGAGTCGCTGTCCTTGCAGTGCAGCACACCTCTGCAGCACTTGCTCTTGCGTCTGTCGTACACCACCGTTCCGCAGCAACTGGAATACGAGCCGAAAGCACGGTCGCGCACCACGCCCGAACAACAGCGATGAATCGATCGATGATAGGACGTCGTGCCTCCGCAACACGAGTAGTACTTTCCGTTGATGACAGAGTCGCTGCAGCATCGCGAGTAGATGCCGTACAGCTTATGCACGATGGTGTCCTTGCAGCACACGTGCGTCTGGTAATTGTACACGTCTGTTCCGCAGCAGGACGAGTTGCGCCCGTAGATACGATCCCTCACTGTGCCGTCGCGGCAGCAGACTGATTCCCGATAGTCGTAGATGGACGTCTTGCAGCAGTAGGTGTAGCTTCCGTAGGTCCTCGGCCTGACGACGCCACTGCAGCAGACCTGAGTCTTGTAGTTGTAAGCTGTCGTGCCGCAACATCCGGTGCTGCTGCCGTACTTTTTGCTCACCAGCTGGCCACGGCAACAGATGTAATCGTCTCGGTCGTACACCTGACCGTTACAGCAGCCGTGTGTATTGTACCTGAACAAAGCAAGCGTACATGGGGTGTAACAAGTGGACAACATGCAGTCAATCAATCAGTAACCAAGCGCTGGTAACTGATCGCTGGAACAGAACAGTGAATGCGGGAGAGTCAAAAAGGTACAGAGATAAGTGTCGACCATTATCACTAGGCCCCAAAATACATTTCAGATACTAGCGGCGGCAACCGGAAAGACAAACTGCCGATAATTGACAGCGTGAAACGCGACACAACAAAGCGGTTGAAGGGCAGATGGCGAAATGTGTATCAACTTTCCGAGTGGGAAGTTGCGGGTCGAAATTCAACTGAAATCTAAAGCGAATTTGTCAGCACAACGGCTTCCTCCGTCCACATGTACATGATCTGGCGAAAGACGGAACAGTATGCGTTTAGCCCTGTGACGATATCATCCCACTCGATACTAACACAGAAAACCGAAAATCTTTCGTTTTCAAGGTTACAGAAAACACAGGTTATCAGAAGCAAAGCAGGTGAGTTTCAGTAAAGTATATTAGCATTGTAATTAAATTTATTACCAACGTGATTCATGGCTTAATTGTCAACGCACACAGGTCGCAATTTTGAATCTCCATCACTACGCTGGAAGAAGTCGTAGTCAACACCAACAGGTTTGTAGTTTCGTTCCTGAATTGGCAGCAGGACCACTATCACATCCTTCAAACCCTTACCTTCCAGCAATTGTCCGGAATTGCAAATGCCTGCTTAAACTTGCATGTCAATGTTGGTATAGTAGTTGCCCATTTACGATAAAGTCTGCCGTACGTAATTACGCCTCTAGAGGAAGACTCCCGCAATATCAAAATTGCAAACCTGTAAATCTTGGAGCCACAGCAGCCAGTGTACGGGCCGTACAACTTGTAGCGGACAGCTTTGTCTGGACAGCAAATGTGGGAGCTTGGACTATACATGAGTCCAGCACAGCAGCCAGTGTAGCCTTGGATCAGTGATTGAATACCATTGCAACACACGCTGCGTCTCCTGTCGTACACCACTCCGTTGCAGCAGCGACTGTACGAGCCGTACGTGCGGCTGCGAACGCAGTATTTCTTGGTCAATGGTAACGCGACAGCCGCGATGAATTTTTCTGCACATCACAGTGTCAGTAACTGTACAGCTTTCATCCTTACAAACCGTGGTGAGTATATATGCTGGAATTAGAGATTCACGCTGAAATATTTCACGCTGAAATATTTCATGAAAATTGGAAGTATTTCAAGACACTTTTTGAAACGGCAACAGCTATACGAAACGATTCAATGATTACTTAGGCATATAAGTAATTATGATTGTTAAACCCAACCGGAGGAAGACGCACAGAAAATAAATGTCAGCCCACGGGTCTAATTTTCCGTGATGTGCAAGGGTGGGTTATACACCGCTTAATATGTTGGTTCACCAACGTGTGAGAGATGTTCGACAGATGCTACAGCTTCTTTCATTGTGCACTGCCACTGCGCATAATGTCTGTAATAAGTGAGATATGGCATAAGCTTAACTGTTACAATGATTTGATCAGATGCTACAGATTTTATAGTAGTCTTTCAAAATCATACGAATAAAGATTCCTCCCTCTCATAAATTCGGACTAGAAAAATGAGCAGCCTTGTCACAGGCGCAATTTCAGCTACGTCGTATATGCAGTGTATAGTAGGCGTACCTGAAGTCGACGTATCATCGACATCATCGTCTCCCTCGTCAAGCGACAGCGGTAGCGGGTCGCCTTCAGTGGACTCAGCCGAGGGCGCTTCCACACAAGCAGCTCCGTCAGTCGAAGGACCATCGCCGTCGTCGTCGTCATCTGACGTCGGCGTCTCTGCAGAGCACACGGGTGGTTCGTCGAAGGAAGATTTCTCGTCGGCAGACGCTATCGCCACGGCCAACACGAGCAGAACCAGCACGATTCTTGCACGCAGCATCTTGTACGCCAACTTTTCTATACGCATACAAAACGACATGCTTTTAGCATAACTAGTTAACGACCGGAAACTCGAAATAGGTTTATTGGATCATAGCTGAATGGGGGGGGGGTGTTACGCCACAATAATGGCTACTCTCGGCAACCTTTACGCATTGTTTACGCATTTGCTTTATATAATTACAATGCTAATTCTAATTACGATTACACTCTTGAACGACTAAAGAAAACGACGATAACTCAATTGATTGAACTCGAAATGAACCTATAACCTGTCACATGCCGAACTCCTCCAGTAAGCAAAAACAGCTTTAAGAAACGACTTTCAAAACGACCTTGTCAACCGAACAAGTTCTACTGAATATAACGAATCTCGGGTGGCGGAGCTTATCTGCACTGTTACCAATTATAGGTGAATTACTAGATAGGGTATTACATCATTATATTTAGTTTTTTATTTTTCCACAAAAGACTAAATAACAATGTAAAGCTCGATTTTGGTATCAGTGTAGTTTAGGTGCGCCACCATAGACCTGATGCTTATTCAGCAGAACAAGTTCTACTGAATAAGTGACAGATCTATGGTGGCGCACCTGAACTACACTGATACACTGGGACATTGAGCGACCGATGCCAACTCACATAAACAGTGAAGCTTCGAAACAAAATCACTTGCTGAACAACTCCCAACAAGCAAACAATCTCAGACTCGAACTGATGACAATGTATCACGAACCGAAATCACCGGTCATTTTATAGCCTCCGACGGGCCACACCTGTGTGTCACAGCAGCACCAAGATGAGATGAACAGGTGCCCGAAATACGGACATTGGTCCATAAACAGAACCGCGCTGCCATTCAGCGAAACGCAATCAACAAAACGGGTAACGGTTAGACTGGGATTGTAGACTTGTTCACAGTCTACTGTGGAGATTTGTATCTGCCGTGTGCAGCCCGAGAAAACCGCACAAGAACCCCCCTCACATAAAACTCCATTCAAACTACTTTCAGAAACGTTAGAAATTAATCTCATCGATTTATTTGGCGTTAGTCGTCTTTCTGTTTCCATGTCGATAGGCCAGTCAAAGACGGTCTTCAAAATAAAAATCAGCAACAAAACACTCGAATGATTTGCACTTCAGTGGCACTTTCTGTGG
>Ga0056115_1002040_pt1 | contig 10123 bp, 11 predicted proteins | sample WorMetOlspDAHAB1_FD_77007 | JGI IMG/M metagenome (GOLD analysis project Ga0056115, IMG submission 77007) | Marine gutless worms symbiont microbial communities from Max Planck institute for Marine Microbiology, Germany - Olavius sp. DAHAB.1 ... | reverse complement strand
CGGTTAAGTTTAGTTATAGAATGATGAATAGCATCACATGACTTCTCAAGGATTCTGCCTCAAAGGTTGAGTTTCGTTTAATGGCTTTTTAATAGCTTTGCTCGGGCGATTTGCCTGCGAGGACACACAAAAAGTTCAGTCACATAGTCCAGTCACGTCTCTACTACGTGATCTGTGTACGTGATAGTGCTCACGCACTATCGCTAATCGCTAGTGTTAAGGCCAAACTACATCTTACGTTAAGGCCATACTACATCCTCACACACGCTTGGTAGATGTGACTTATTGTCATTCCAGAAACTGGACACACTTGTGCTAGGTGAGAATGGAGTGGCCAGATACCTGTAAAATTTGTCTGTACATTCTGGCTGAACATTATCCAAGAAATCATACAGATTCTCACAAACACTGTGCGTGTTAGCATCGGAGTCTGCTACAACATCATTGTTGGAGGCGTGATGATCAGCGTGTAGTGCGTGTACTGATACTCCATTACAGGAGGATCTTATCAGCTTGGATACCTTCTGTGCTTCCTCCAAAGTTTTTTATCCACTTAATCTTGTAGCGAGGATCGACAACCGTTGACAGAATATAATATTCATAACTGATAATGGCTGATCAAAGTGAAGAATGCATGGGCTGTATCGACGTTGTCAGGTAATTGTGCAACTAATTGTGAATTTCAATTACAATTAGCACATTCGCAATTACAATTACAATTAGGTAAAAATTATTATCTAATTAATTACAATTACAATTACCTTAACAAGTAATTAATTAGCTATCAATTACAATTAGTTTTTACAATTACCCATCATCGATGCAGTTTGATAATATGTGTTGTTTTTAGGCGTCAAACAAGCATGCTCTGAATTCTTGGAGAAGCAGCTGGATCCATCAAATTGCTTGGGTATTCGAATATTTGCTGAAAACCATGGCTGTGAGTCTCTGCGGCAAGCTGCAGAGCAGTTTACGTTCAAGTACTTTGAGGATGTGACGGGCTTGGAAGAATTTTGCACTCTTGGTCTTAAAGACGTAGAATTACTGTTGAAAAGTGATGAAATTCAGGTTGGCTGTTTTTCTCTGGTGGCATTGAGATATGTTTCGTATCGCATAATTTCTCAGGTTGCAGGTAATACTCTTAATGTCACTAATGCATTGCTGTTTGGTCAAGTTTGCAGTGTCATTATTGGCTTTTGATAGTGGTGTGCTGATGTGATGGTCACCAATTTGTTCATCAGTGTGTTTGTTAACAGGATTATACATAATTATTGGACAGATTTCATGTTCTTTAGCACACTAGTTAGAAATGATGATGATGTTTGAGTTGGGGAAGGTCTGCTGCGAAATTTGGGTTCAGTTTTTAATAAAAACATTAATAACAAACTTCAAATTATGCAACAGGACAGCCGTGTTGAAGTCCGTTATTTAATCCACCAATGCTGCTTTGTTAAATTACTTATGTGTTATTGAAGCACTACAGTTTGTTATTTATTCATTTCTTTAAGACAGTATTTATTTCTGTTTTTATTACTTGGTGTATTTAATGCTGTATTGGCTAGTCTTAGCTGTATTAACCATTTATGTGAAGTATATTATTTGTATATGCAATACATTTATGTACGTAAATATGTAATCTTTTCTGCTCCACATACCTGTGTATAGGTTGGATCCGAAGAATCAGTATTCGAAGCATTGTTGGCGTGGATTAAGTACAGTCCCCACACTCGTGAGGAGCATCTACCACGTTTATTGAATTATGTGCGACTGCCACTGCTGTCGGCCAAGTACATCACAGACGTTGTGGACAGCGAGGTCACCTGTGGCTTTACATTATTACTGGATGTTCAAGTGTTTAATTTATGTTCTCACTATTTGGTTAATCATGTATCAGAACAAAGTGGCCAATGTTAAATTTTATGTTCTCGAGGTGTCTTTATGTATTTTATGTCAAATTTTGTTGAAAAAAGTGATTTTTTGATGAAGCTAAATATTTATGCAAATGTTATATATTGACAAAAAATACATGTACAACTCATGAATGACAGTTATCACGTTGTTGATGTATATTATTTGCATTTATCTAGATAATTATTGTATAATTATTACTAATTTTTATAAAGCTGTCAAATTAATGCATTCAGGTAATTAGTATGTCAGTGTGTTAAGAAATTAATTGCAGTTAATGAAATTAGCTTTAGAGAAAACTCTTTATGGACAGTGTTTCTTATATCATTATTGAATGATTTTTTGCTATTGCTTGTACTCAACTTTTTAGTTAGTTTCTTTGAACTTTTGTTTTTTTAGTCACTGGTGCGGAACAGCATGCTATGTCGAGATCTCGTTGATGCCGCCAAGAAGTATCATTTGAGGCCTGACCTGCGACCGGTCATGCAGTCAGATAACACTTGTGTCAGAACAGGCAAGTTTGAACTGCTGAATATTTTTCGAGATGCAGACCTAAATTTGAATTTGCTTTATTTTAGTGAAAAGTTTTAAAATTATCCTAGTTATTGCCCTTCATATCTCAACAGACCATTTTGTTTTTCAGCGCCTTGACACTATTGATTGGGCTGTGCAGCCTGTGAAAAATCGTCCCAAAAAATTACATATAACTGGATGAGACAATGGTGTCATGCTCATACATAAACCTTACTCAGTCTCACTCACTAATTGGTAACGCGCTTAATAAATGTGTAAGCTTTGTTCATTTTTGAGGACAAAGTAGCATATCAGCTTTTGGCGGTGGTGGATACCCATCGTTTAAAGTAAAGAAATATTCCCACTTTCACATGTTACATTCTATACAGATGAATAGAGCAACTGAATTTCAAGAAAGAATAAAGTAACAGTATGTGCTGTCGGTCATCCTTTGCTACTTACTGGTGTACAACCTGTGCAGTCATATAACATTCACTCAGCTTCGACTGACAATAAATGTATGAGCATGACACCATTGTTCTGCTGTGCTATGACTAGATGTCTTCTATTAGATGCCAGTAACATAGCATCATAGCATACGAATTATCAGTGGTCAAACGTCCATGTATTGAAATATTCACAAACATTTAGACACATTATGTGTACATTACATATTTATTATAAATTGTAAATTCTAATCTGTATCCCAGTATTTGAATATCAAAAATGGATCTGAAAGTTGACACAGTATATATAATATGGATATATCATATCATATATCATATAATAAAGTGATGGACTGATGGTCGTTGTTGATTGCAAGTTATTACGTATATGTTTGTCTGCAGGCTGCAATGACATTCTTGTGGTTCTTGGTGGATTCGGCAATCAGCAGATGCCTGTCGACACGGTGGAAAAGTTTGACCCCAAAACACAAGAATGGCAGCCATTACCAGTTGGTTTAACATTTTGACACATAGCGAGGAGTAATTTATGTGTAGTTGTAACTTGTAATAGCAGTTGGCAGATAAAGTTTAGAGGTGGTTACCGTGGTTGAACTGTAGAGTAATATGTCAGTCAATTTCATCATTGGATCTGATAGAGCGTGGATCACAGCTGTCTTGACAATTTCTTGTCAATTCTCTCTGTCTTGCGTCTTGTTCCATGCTGTAAACTATCCAAAATTAAGCGGACTGTTAGTTATTCTCTGTAGTCCTGACTCCCTTTTTGTATAGTTTCTGGCTGTCTTCAGTTGCACAGCCTTGGCCCAGTGGTGGTCCTCCATCAAGTGATACAGAGCACATTATAAATGCTGCTTTGTTGTATAGAAAAAAGTGTTTTTCTTACGTTGTTTCTTGTTATTAATCTCATATGACAGGAACATGTCTTTTTCTGTATTGTTATAATTCCATGTATAGTTTTGCATCTTGCATTACCTTTGTCAAGGGCTTGTTGTCTTTAAATTGACCTCTCTATAGCACAGATCGATTTTCATTCCGTTCTTATCTTATTAGTCTCAGTGGAACTCAAACTCCCAAGTTTCTTACTAGTTAGTAGTTACGTTCGTACCTTTACAACTGTTGTTATAGTACCACATGTTCGTAAAAAAACTATGGACTGCTTATAGCCATTTCATCCTAATTGAGAACTTAACAAGATGTACAAAATATTTACCCAATCTCTTATGGTAATTGTTGTTGTTATAATTGAAGAGAATTCCCGTGAAGCGAAGGTATGTGGCGTCGGCGTCCATACGGAACAAGGTGTATGTGATCGGTGGTTACAACGGCACAGCTCGTCTTAGTGCCGTCGACTGTCTTGACTTGAGTGACAGTGAAGCTCAGTGGCAGCCAGTGGCACCGATGCATAATCGCCGAGGACTTGCTGGCGCTTGTACCTATCAAGGTGGCAATGAGAAGATGTACTCCTATTGTGTTTTGCCCTGACAAAATAAATCAAACAGTTAGTTGTGTTACGTTGTTTAAATAAGTGGCATAGCAGGTTATCTGAGAGGCTGTACCTAACTAGAAATTTTTCTTTCTTAAAACTTTAAACTTTGCTCACGTTCATACATCGATTTTCTAAAACAGTTGTTTTTAATGTCCTGCTGCCGTCGTCTACAGATCTTGTCTACGTGTGTGGTGGATTTGATGGTTCTGTCCGACACATGAGCATGGAACGTTACGATCCGACAATCGACCAGTGGACGTTGCTAGCAAGCATGAGCACAGGCCGCGAAGGAGCTGGCTTGGTGGTCGCCAACGACATGCTCTACTGCATCGGTGGCTACGATGGACTCAATCTGCTGAATTCAGCCGAACGCTATGATCCAAACACTGGGCAGTGGACACTTATTGCATCTATGTCCACAAGAAGATCGGGTAAACGTGTGAACTGTTGTAGTTGTCGCCAGGTGTGACTGATAGTCTTAGCCACCACGAGCTGAGGACTCGACGGGCCCAGTGCTCACCCTGCATACGTACATTAAATCAGTGGTTTATTTCACGTTGCAGCCTAGAGCTGGATTAGTACATACATGATAGATACAATAAATGAATACAGTCTAGAACAAAAAATACACCACACTAATTAAAAAACACGATTACTATGATAAAATAACGTATATCAGCAAAATAGTTGGAGCTTCTCGTGCTCAAGGCCGAGAGTTGTGCATGTTTGTGGCAAACATTGACTTTTTATTTTCTCCAATCTGCAATACTGGCCTTCCCTTCTCGCTGTTCCTACTGGTGCAGTGGTCAGACAGACAGCATTAATAGCTGCTGATATGAAGGCCGTCATCTCCAACAGTTTACAGTGTATAGATGACAACGAGAAGGATTAATCTGTGCATGTGACTCTCAGTCTGTAGTCTTTTCTATTTGTATACAGTTGATAAATCACTTACTGCATAACGAAGCAATTTTTAGATGCTATTTACCTGCAAGAGCCGTTGAAGTGTAAGACTGTATGTACGTTTTGCGGTGCATAATAAAACATGGTATTACATTTTTATTACTAGTGGATGTGTTCTTCAGTATAGACGAGGTGCTGTGATGTCACTGAACTAAGCATTATTCTGTGCTGCCACGTTGGATGTATACTTGATGTTAGTGAACACAACAACAATGAAAAAATGTGGAATTATGAAAATTCTTGTTCCAAAGTTATTTGCAGCACATGTATTTCAACGGGCATGTTATTACACACACAACATTTTGCAAGCACGTACAAATTTATGACGTTACACTGCTGTAACGTAGCATACCTTCAACATGGTGGTAGTAAGTGTTGTCGACATAATTACGTCACTGTCCCGATGTATTTTGTGATATAGTTTCATGAGCAAACTTTAAAGTATATTGTTTTTAAGCACTTCAACACTTTGGCGACTAAAGCAGTACTCTGCATAGAATTTTCGGTAGGGACCTTTGAAAACCACTTGTGTATCACGGTAAGGCTGGCAGGTGGTTGTCGCGTTGCCTCTACCTGTGTTATATTATATTGGTGTACTAGGCGCCGGCGTCGCAGTTATCGCCGACACCATTTACGTTTGCGGCGGCTACGATGGAGCGAACCATTTGGTGTCGGTGGAGAGTTTCAACGTGTGCACCGGTCACTGGTCGATTGTCAGTAACATGAACATTCCACGATGCTACGTTGGAGCATGTGTCCTCAAAGGAAAACTCTACGTTGTTGCTGGGTCTGTACTGCTAAGCAGTCAAATTTGTTATGTAGTCGTGTACAGAGCATATAGCTTTGCAATGTTTTAAAGTGACATTTAACGGAAACCACTACATGCATAGTAGTTGTGCAAGCGAAGTGTACACAATGATTGCTTATGGCTTTTCAGTTATACGTGTGTCAAGCGTATACAGTGACCTATACATTATTTTAAAGTTTTTTGTAAGTTTATGTTTCTTTTGTTTTGGGTCAGTTGTAAACGGCATTGCCCTGAGCAGACAATGTACTTTCATTACTCTTTAATAATGTGTGGATGCAAACTAAAATGAAATAACTGATTCAGTGGTGCACGTTTTATTTTTATGTTGTTAAAACTGTTAGTGATAAATTTTACGGTTTATGATTAGCAGTGTTTTGCCATTTACTGACGCCAGTAAATGCTGAATGTACTACGTGTACGATATTGTATTTTAAATAAATAAATTGAGTAAAATCGATAAACTGTCCGACTGTAGATATGACGGCAATGCACTGCTGAGCTGCATTGAGGTGTATAATCAACAGACGGAGTCGTGGGAACTGCTCGAGAGAGGCATGACCACACAGCGTTGCGATGCCGGTCTCACTGTTGTCCACCTGCGATGATCTCTTCGTATTTTGTGCATTTCATCCGACTGTTTTAGTTTTACAGTCGACTATGGCAGTCGCAGTGTTAGCTTTCATAGCAGCAGAAAGGCGCCGAGTTGTTTTCAGGTGCAGTCTGTCGATGCCGGTTGTTTTGCGGCTGATGTCATTGGCCAAAGAGCGTTTTTATCTGCAGATTTTGTTAACTACAGTTTTCACCGTAAGCACAAGATTGTTGCGTTGTCACGTTGTCAAATATTTGAAACTTATTTTGTTCTTGGTTCACTGATGTAGAAATTTTTGCTCGTTATGCAGGCAACTAATTCGTAGTCATAATAGAAGCACGTGCATTTAACATTATTTGGCGACTTTTTCTGTAGTGCAGCTAGAGTAATTAATCAATTAAATCGTTTGAACAAATTTTTTGTATTTTTTCTCAATAAGGTTTTATTATTAGCCGATATAATATGTTTACTTAAATAGAATTTGTTTATAACTAAACTTGAAACCGGAGTACCAGACTGTCTGTTTATGTCAGTTAAAAGCATGTTTGTCTTTTCAGTTTGTGAGCTGTGTGATTATATTGTTTCGTTTTAGCCAAACTTTTAAAAATATTTATTATATGAATTGTGTTTGTCTATTTTTGCAGAAAGAAACATTTGCGTACTTATGAGTTCGATTGTGTAACGACTAACGAACAGTGATGCAAATACGTAATTACGTTTCTGAATTTACGTGTATGTAAGATAATCATGCATGCACCATTTGTTTTCCGAAGTTTTCTGTGCAGGAAGGGCATATTGTGCATATTTTCACGTAGGACAGTGGCCTTCGGCAGTGTGACAGGTGAAAATTCCGTGTGACAGGTTTACTTTTAAGTTTCAAGCTATTGAAAAAAGTTTTTTTAACAAATAAAACCGTCAGTTTTTTTGCGACAGTTTAGCAAAAGTAAACTTTCGCAAATGGTATGGTATCGTGAATTGTAACGGTATTGCGCTTCGTTGTTAATGAACTTCATTTTGTGTCTCAGAAATTCTCTTATCAGTACTTTGGAGGACTCTAGCTTAAGATGCACGGGTCGGTGTCCACAGTTTTGTGAATATCAGCAGCAGGAGCAGCACTGCAGCAGCAGCAGCAGCGCCTGGAAAAGATCGGTGGATACAGGTGAATAAGGCGGCGATGGCGAAGGTGAGACCATGCAGAGTTGTCCGTGGGTCAACGTTCATCGACCCAGCCTAACCCAACCCACCAAATAACTGACCCAACCCAACCCACTGCCATGTGAATTTATGGACCCATGACCCAACCCAACCCATAGACCTACGCTACCAAAACGAACCCCCATACATCAAACACCAATTGGCCTGCCATAAGAATAATGCACCAAACTGCAACATGAATTTGCCTGTCAGTGTCGGTACTCGATACAAAGTTACTGTAACGTAGGCTACTCGTTTTAGTATGTCACTCAAGTCTAATAATACAAAGTTAACAAACGACGACTTGATATTAAGTGCGAGAAGATTAGTTAAAAGAACTGCTGCTAGACCTACAGACACGCTCACACGTCAGCTGCATATCAGCTAATCATCAGGGATCGATAGGCTTATAATATGTTAACTACAGTCGCTCAAGGGTCGACGAACACTGATCAGCATGCGGTCCATCAGATACAGGCAGGCGTTAGATGACAGGGTGCCATAAAACTATAAAGCGAAAAGCGTACATGTAGTGTCTTGTAAAACTATTTCTGCAAATGCTGCCAAAGTTTATAGTTCCATTGAAGTAGTCCTAAACGATTGAAGCCCGTGCAAGATAATACACTTCACGTTACATACACGACTTTCATTTTTCGCAGATCCGCCATTTCAGACCCATAACCCAACCCAAAACATTGAAAACCCATTTCTGACCCGAGTGAGCGAGTGAGTTACCAACCCAACCCAGGCCAACCCAACCCGCGGGTCAACCCAACCCACGGACAACTCTGGGTGAGACGCAGAGATGCTGAGAGCGAGGCGTGGCATCGTAGCATGCACAAAAGTCAGCTGTCGTTACGGGCCGCTGCATTCTCTCGATCGATCAAGATCGAGTCAAATGGTGGACGCTAACGCCTTGCAACAGAATGAAGTGGCCTAGGCTTACCGATGATTGGCAGTTGCAGTTGCTAGTCGGCCAAGGTCCGCAAAACCGTATGGCAGCCTGGCAGGATGACGTACGTACGTTGTGCGTCGTTGTCGAAGGCATCAACTGTGTTTTGCACTTCCATCGCCGCCGCTCACGCATTATACCTTTACCTCCACTGCATAAACCAGTCTGTTATGCTGTACCCAGAAGTAATACACGATTTGAAACTTGGGCAATGAAAAACGACGTCGAACTGTCGGAAGGCCTTTCGGACGTGGACGTCGAGACTAAATACGTTCTGGACACATCTATCCATAATATATTTTGAATACAGCGATGACGTGCTGAAGGTGCTGTGAACGGTTAACAAAGCTGTGGCTATATATACATGTTCACATATAATGCTTAAGACAGCAATTGAGAGAAAGTTAGACTAATTCGAAAACATCGGGGCCTTCACTGATAAACACCAAAGACTGTAGAGAAAAGTAACATAGCCACTGGCGGATCCAAGGGGGGGGACAATCCGGCCATGCCCCCTATCGTGGTTTAAGGGGGGCTTCCCCCTTTGGATGGCGGAGAAAGATACAAATTGAGAAAAGTCGAAATTTTTTCGCTTGCTTCGCGGGCGATTATTAGGATCCTATAATTCCTTATGAATTTGGGTTGGGTGGAGGCATTGCAAAGAAGACGGCAACCCTGTCCCTGTTCTCTTGTTCGTTATCCGGCGAATTATCCGTTACTTTCAAACGAGTAATTACTGTCCGCGCAACACTAACAGGCCACTTTGATGACGTCATTGCTTTCGTCAATTTATGTGTAATGTTGCTGGTTTGTTTAAACAAAATGAGTAATAAGCGTCAGCTGAAATTAACCGCGTTCACGAATACTGTACGAAAGGCCGCGGATTACAGTTTTGATGGTTCTAAGGTGTTTAAAACTTTAATCGACGGCAACTGTATGTTTGCGGCGCTGGCGCATCAGCTGAATATGGACACAGCCGGACACTGACAGCACTGTTACTGCTCAAGAAGTACGACAATCGCTGGTGGCGTATCTACGCGACAATCCTACACTGTGTGATGTTGACTCGTTACCAGAAGGTAAGTATCCAGTAATTAAATTCAGCCGGGTCTCAGATCCGGCACCTCAAAGTACTGACCCGGCACCTCTGAAATCAGACCCGCCACCCCAAACTCGAGACCCCCAGCTATTAATTTGATGTCAACCCATTGAAAAGATCATTTTATGCTGCCTGTAATGCTCTTTT
>Ga0056115_1002039_pt1 | contig 10125 bp, 5 predicted proteins | sample WorMetOlspDAHAB1_FD_77007 | JGI IMG/M metagenome (GOLD analysis project Ga0056115, IMG submission 77007) | Marine gutless worms symbiont microbial communities from Max Planck institute for Marine Microbiology, Germany - Olavius sp. DAHAB.1 ... | reverse complement strand
TGGTCATCCGCTACTGAATAGGAGATGTACAAGACTCCCAGGGTGTTTCTATTTCCCAAAACGCAAACTATAACTTCTAAAGGCACGATATAGCCTTACTGTGCTGAAAGTGCCGTTAAACTCTAATCAACCAATCAATCTGATCTGCAGGTGGTCTGCCTTCATTTCTGCCAGCTACATCTTCACCACAGTGATGAACAGTTCATAACAGCAGCATTTTAATCATGGCTTATTATGCCACCCAAACTAATGTAGCTCCTTTATGATTGTTATCTCTTCTGGCCACATTCAGTTGATCCAGAATGTAGATTCTTAGCATCTACACTGGGAGACAATATTCGATCACTTTTGTTGCACAAGAACTCTAGCTATCATTTTTACATTGATTCAATTTTTGTGACCGCCAACATGTTCTTCTGTTTGACATTTTCTTTATGTCTAATTTATTTATTCATTTCAGTACTACATAGCACAGATAATTTTTAACCTCGTGTACTAGTCGTTTTATGAGAAATTTGCAATCTTATATTTTGTATAATACAGGTTTCACTAATGCTGTAATTTTTTAATTGGCTATTATCGTTATCATTGTTAATAAACGAATTTGGCATTTTTCTGTTGTTCCAGCGTCCCAAACGAAAGCCACTGAAAGAATACTTTGTCGACGAAGAAATGGGTGTGTTGGAAAGTATGCAGATTGATGTGTTTCTGTATTGTAACACAATACTGGTGGTGGTAATACTTGACTTTGTCGCAGCATGTGTTGATTAATATTCTAGCAGGAGATGTGCACTCTGGCATAATTTGTGCTATATCCAAACCTGGATAAGCTGATGTTTTGCAAGAGGAAATGTCACAAACTAAGAGCTATCAAATGCTGTCACTTAATTATAAGAATAATAATAACGTGACAATTTATAAGGCGCTTTAATTCTTCGGGAGTCACTGGGGCACCTAACATCGTTCAAACATGCTTCAGGTGTAGATGTTAGTTGTCATTGACTGTGGGAAATCAGGAACAGGTGGGTCTTGAGGTAGCTGTTGAATGTAGAGACTCTGTCTTACGAACAGTTGTTAGCTGGAGACTGTTGCATGAGCTCGAACTGGCAACAGCAAATGCACACCTTCCGAGTACTAAAGAGTACTAGAAAGAATGGATGTTGCACACTGCCTGTATTAGAGCCAAGAACCTACCCGGGAGTGAGTGCGAGAAGGGGTTGCTCCCTCATGCAGAGATCTTTTGGTTCCAGAAAATTATGTGATTTTCAGATGCTCCCAGCTGCATTTACCGTGTACACATACTCAAAATTACAGTTTGAATGCACTAGAAAATTACCACTGTGAACGAACTAAAATTGAAATGTGAAAATAACCAACCGTTTTTGAATTAGTGGCACAGTAGTCTAAGACTAAATTTGTGATGTCATTTGTTTTCAGTATTGAAATCTTTGTTTGTAATTTATAACTGCATTTACTTAACAATTGTGTGCTTTGGACTGCACAGCTCCAACTGTCGATCCTAACAGTCCAAAGCCGGAAGGCAGCACAATTACCCCAACTTTTGGCGAACAGCTTGTTGTAAGTATTGGTTATTGGTGGCAGTTGTTGTTTTTTATTTGTACTTATTTTCATTTTTAATCATTGCTACAGTTGTCGGTCTTTGTGACAGATGTCAAATTGAAAGTAGTGTAGAGTTCACTTTTGTCTCAGTTTGCTGTTTTTAAGCATTTGATATGCACTCGACTTTTTCATGTGATCCTGCCATCTGTCATGACCCTAAGCAACTCGTGCAAATGTCTTCGTTGTCATATTATTTAATCTGAAAGAGTTGTTTTTACTCTCGTATTGTTCTTTTCAAACTTTTTTGTAGTTTGCAAAAAACGGAGGTAAAGGTACTAGACAGATGGGATGAGTAAAGAAAACTTTGTGGAAATATATTATGGGTGAGCTAAGCTTAAGGAGGCAGCCGGCTAGCTCGTTTGCTGAGTGTTAAGCCCGTGTTAAGAGTGGGTGTTGAACGATGCCTCTACATTGCCGGTCTTGTGTGTTTAGTTTCTTGTTATGCATTTGTTGATATATATTCCACTGCTGTAGATTCCGTCGGGATTGCCACGTAATCTTGAGGCAGCTGTGCAGCGATACGGCTCGGCAACTTACAAAGCAACATGTGCAACCATGCTTGACCCAAATGGCAAACCGACGTCGTCTCTGCTCTATGGTCTGTGCTCTTTATTGTATGTGCGTGTTTGGTGGAGCAGCTTGTTGGCATTGGAGTGTAGGTCATTTCACCAAAACTCCAGAAAAGCATATATACTTCTGTTCAGTGCCAGTCAGGTTGGGTAAATCAGAGTTGGAGTTCCACTGTAATCGGTAAAGGTCTGCTGTGACATTGCCAAAGTTACTCATGTGCAACAGAAAAGTTGCTGTTTAATACATTAGGCACTCTCCTAGCCTTTAACAGAGAGAATACGTAACATAAAACAGTACTGTCGCACTGTGTGCTTTTAAAATACTTTTTCATACCTGCATACTTAAATATGAAGTTGAAGATGCAGGTACTCTGTCATGTGTCAACCGTTAATGTTATGTCAGCAGTTTGAACTGTTGCAGGGAAGTTGTTGGGTCGCACACAGAAAATTGCGTTCAACCTGTTACACAAAGTTGGACCAAAGGGCGACCCAAGCATTAAACCTGGCGACAGGGTGAGCTGGTCTCTCATCGACTGTAATAAAACTGAATTGTGTTGTGGAAATAAGCCCATCTTTTTCTCTTGTTAGCATTAGCATTGGTACTGTGCTGTTTTTGTGAAACGGGTAAGATAAGAGTATGCAGAAAGCAAAGAATTTGACAGAAGAATCAGATTTTGTGTCATATATTCTGTTAATTTGATAGCTTATAACTGCATCTGGTTTAAAGGTTCTTAATAATGTGCGACTCTTGTTTTGTGACATTGCCAGCGCAATGGGCATTTGTGAACAGTTTAAAGAAAATATTTATTCAGAAAGTTTGTGAGAGTGTGACACCTTATGATGCCTGCCTGTCAATGGGAGCTTTTTTTCTGGTACACAAATGCCTTTTTGTCATCACAAATGAATTGAGGGTCAGAGCAGATGTATTGGGAGTTGTTGTCAGTGTATTGGTAGTATGGTTTTTTGATGCGACAGGTGGCACTGGTGTACCCAAACAGTGAGCCATTGTCATTCATTTGTGCTTTCTACGGCTGCCTGACAGCGGGTGTGATTCCAGTTCCGATGGAGGTGCCCTTGTCGAGGAGGGTTAGTTCCGCTGTCTGGGTGTGTATGCATGCAGCTTATCCACTGTTGCTGACACCAAATGCTTATAATTATTAAATGACTTTCACTGCCTGGGATCGTTTATGTTTTGTTTTGTTAAGGTGGTTTTCAAGTGACTTGTTTATTACGCACATTGCACTTACAGTATGGATGTATGCTGCTTGCTAGTTTAATCAGTGTGCTACAAAGGTATATGTGCATTAGGTTAATTACACATCTTTTTTTTTCTATATGTGCGGTGTGCTTTGTAGTGAAGTTAGTTTAAGTGTAATGCATGTGTTCTTGACATCTGTGATCTAACTTCAACTCACGTTGACAATAGTTGTGCTGGTGCCATATTTTGTTACCTGCTTTATAGTGATTTCTCTGTTTTTGACAATGTTATCATAAACTGACAGAGTTAAAACCCTCAATGCAGTTTTGACATTTCATTTCATTTAAGTTGTTTATAATTACTATACATACTTTGAATTGAGTTACTGACATGGTAATATTTTGCTACACGTGTAAGAAGATTTACGTATAGACCATGACGTCCATCGTTAGGGAGCTCATCCCCTTTGACTTTTGAGCCAGCAAGGGTTAGATTATTAAGCTAATGTACGCCAGTATATCAGAAATCCTGGTATTAGAGCTCATTGCTACGCAGATCTCACCATTTTTCCCCACGGTGGCCAAAACCATCGCCAGTACTCATTGCATCTACCCACTGAGGGATAGCCAGTCTGAGTGACCTGGATATATACCATTATGGTAGACAAGTCAGCCAATCCAAGTACACCAAACCAGCCACCAATTTATCTTACTTAATGTTCTTGTCAATTTGATGTTGGTAGAACATGTTGTGTCTGGTAGACCGAGAAATATTTTTGCGATTAGTGAGCAGAATTACTGTAGGCATCAATTTCGACTCGGCCTTTATTTTCGTCATACCTCTCACCCATAGCTGTTGACTATTTGCCAGTCTGTTATACCACGTTTGTCTCATTTTCTAGAGCATGGTATCAGCAGTCTTCTAATATTATGCCACCATGGTGATATTTCTTTACTGTCTAATTAATTAATTCAAATTGCTTCATTTATGTTGCTGTTTTTTTTCATTAGTTTAGTTGGTATTACTGACTTGCAATTGCTCTGGTGATTCACTGTAGGATGCCGGGAGTCAGGGTGTCGGCTTTTTGCTGGGAAATTTGGGAGTGAGTGTTGCAATGACGTCAGAGGCATGCTACAAGGGATTGCCGAGAACGCAGCGTGGAGATGTGATCACGTTTAGAGGTTCGTTTTCGTTTTCGGTTCGTTCTTTACTTGTATATCTTGTGTTTTCATAAATGTAAAATGAAATTGGAAAGTGGAATGGCACTGCTTTTGCTGATGTGAGCATGGTTACAAGGGTATGTGTTATGACGTGAGTGGATGGTCTGTTCTCTTTGGAACTAGAGAAGGGATTATACTGAAGAATGCGCTGAGGTGGTGCAAGTGTGTTCTAAGAAAATCCAGTGGATAATAGTTAATCACTGTGAGAAACCTGACAATTGTTGGAAGAAAAATTAGGATGATTTGATGATCGTTGATGAATGTGAATCTCTCGGCATTTTCTGGTACCAGCTTATCCTGGCCATCCTGAAAAATTGCCATTGAAGGATCATCATTGTTTAATTTAAAAACTAGAATTCATTGTTTGGAGTGCTGTAGCATTCTATTGGTTTTGTTCCCACAGTTGAAAGATCTGGTTTTAGAAACTTTGGATTATACATTATACACTTTTATACTGTTCACTACATACAAAAACTGAAATTAATTATTAATAATAGTATTGTAATGATGGGAACCTCGTGTTACGTTCAGTTTCAGTAAGTTGCACCAGCATCATGTGATAACTATTATGTTTCGGCAGTCTTTAGTGTACCTTGCAGTAGTAGTCTTGATTACTTGGTGTCATTCTTTATCTGACACAAATAAATTTACAAAGAGACACATCCGTTTGTTTGTTTGGATGCTTGTTTGTATCTGTCTGTCTCTGTCTTAGATGGAGTTTGACACTTAGGCCACTACGAAAAGCTACTGATTAATTGATAGAGATAAAAATGTGTGAACCAGGATGGCCATCATTGCACTGGTTTGTGACGGAGAATCTGAGCAAGCCACCGAAGGACTGGTTGCCACCAGCGCGTCCGGCCGACAGTGCACCGGCTTATGTCGAGGTATGTTCTTTGAACCTTTGACACTTTGCTTCTTTTCTGTAAAGCTGCATGCGATGCTGACATCTGCTTATCAGTGTTATAGCTTGGTGCTGATGTGTTGTTCCTGTAGTAGTTCACCTGGTTGCAGTGTGCGGCACATTTTGTACATGTTTACTACCCGCGTTTTCCTGTACAGTGTTCTGCTTGTGATCAGAGCCCCACATGCATGAAATACTTGTTCTGGGTAGTTACGGGAAATTACGTCTGATGAGAGTTGAACCCAACGTCTTTCACCTGCAAGTCCAGTTTAATAACCAGTGTGCTGTTAACTGTTAGTGTGTTATTGGTACAACAGAAATTGGCCCTTATAAAAATAACTTACAGACATGGTGTAACTTATTTATTGAATATTAAAAGTGCCATATGCTGCAAGTTTAACTACAGGCACGGAAGGCACTCTTGCAGCCACTGATGCCGTGTTAAGTTATGAAAAATGCTGGAATTAACTATGCACACACTGCTGAACTTCTGTAAAAAAAGAGCATCCAGACAGAAAAGTCTGTAGGCGACCACCAGATATATGGAAAGATAGTGCTGATGTGACATTTATGACTGGTAAAGCTTACTGGTAGTAGTTTACGGTCAGTAGCATTGTATGGCTGGAGATGCCGTTGCCAAATGCTGGCAGCTTCAAGCTTTTAAGTTTATTGAAGAAGATTTTCACATAGGCAGTAAAGTGCATTATGGGGTAGCTCATCCCCTTTATCACCTTCTAGCCGGCGAGGGTTGGACCCACTTAGGCTAGCTAGCATGCCAGCAATCCTGGTCCTGGGCACACAACTACACATAGCTCGACGTTTCTTCTCCTGCAGTGGCCAAAACTATCGCCAGTACCCATTGCGTCTATGCACGAAGGGATGGCCAGGCTGAGTTGGCCTGAGTGGCGTGTACAAATACCAGGATGGTAGGCCAACCAAAGTTTCCTACCAATCCAAGTACTAACTGGTCTCATCGTTTCCTAACTTTGATGGTGTGACCAATGCCATTGCTGCTACACCACATCAGCCACCAGTTCATTGCTTGAAGGCATTTGTGTGCAAGTGATGTATGCTTATGGTTGAGTGCAGTATTGTCTGATTTTTCCATTGTTTTGGTCATTCTTGCAGTACACGACAGTGAGAGATGGCAGTGTTGTTGGTGTCACTCATAGTCGCTCGAGCATGCTGAATCACTGCCGAGCTCTCAGCGTTGCCTGCAACTACTCCGAAGGTTATAGACAATGCACTCTAGTGTACACCCAGAATAATATGTGATTGTTTCTGTCAACTGATATTGCTAATGCTAAATATGTTAATACCTGCGTTAATAGTTACAACTCTACGTATGTTGAGAATTTATATCGCCCATATTATCAACAAATAGAAGCCATGAATACTCGGAACAAGCATGATTAGACAAATCGCTAAGCTGAACACCAGCATCTATAATTCAAAATATTAGTCTGACGTCCTTGGGCACCATTGGCTGAATCCATGGTCAGGCCCAGTGCTAAACTTGTAACCACATAGTGTGTGTGAAGACTTGGCTAGCTTATTATAGTTCCACTGGTTCCTCTGTGGTTCCTCCCCACGCACTGCCTATTGCAGTGCCCAACTCACCTTAGTTGGTCAGCCTGCTATTAAACAACCTGGATGGTAAATCATATGGGCCATGAGTGCAGGAGTAAAGGAGACGTCAGACCCTCTGCTGCATTGCAAGTTTTCAAGAGTTTTGTTGTCGTTACCATGCTCTTCGATGAAAAGTAGAGATCGCTACATTCTGACGCCGTCTTGAATACTTCAGTATGCACTGCACTGCCATTCTGATTTGTGTCTGGCATTGTGTGAGCCAGCGAAATTGCCTGTTAAAATGCTCTCTGTGGGTTGTGATTTTGTGCGTATATTGTGTCGTACTCGGTCTTTGTCACTGAGTATCTAGTGCTGTAAAATGTTCTGCAGGTGAGGTGATGATCTGTGTCCTCGACTTCAAACGCGACGTCGGACTCTGGCACGGCATTCTCACAGTAAGCTAATATATGCAACTTTTGCTGATGGTGTATCATTGGCAAAATGTTTTTCAGTATTTAACTTAAAATGCACAAGGAATTCGTATTTTGTGCCTGTTAATTCCGTGGAATACTGCGTTTTGAGCTTGTTTTGCTTATGTGCTCAATTCCCTCGACGTGGAAGACGTAAAGTTCTGTCATCGTTTCTGGCATTATTGCTAGATGTGACTGCTGGCACTGGTTTGTTTTTGCATTGTAGAGTTTATTCAATGGCATGCACGTGATTTTCGTCCCGTATGTGATCATGAAAACGGATCCAGCTTCGTGGCTGAAGATGGTGACTCGTTTCAAAGGTATCTGTTTTCGGTTGTTGACGGCAGTTAATCAGCAGCCAGTGTTTCAGTTCCTGTTTGTAACTGCATAGATAATCACTGGGTAATAATCAGTGGCACCCAGAATAGACAACACTGAAGTGCAACACACATAGGCCAAGAAACTGACCGCTGCTAACATTTACTAATTCAAGCTAGCAGACAATTGACCGATGGCTCATTCATCCTGCTGGCAATCTGTTGATGGTTAGGGATGGGCAAATATATTACTTGAGTCTGACAAATATGGTTTTTTTTTATATTTGGCCAAACACCGAATGGTGCATCATTCTGCCGAATATGAATCGAATACGAATAATTGGAACAACATTCTGCAGCAGTGTTTTAATGCATGATGATGAAAAACGATAATCCTTTGTGTAGCCTAGTCTGCCAAGTTGTTTTTTACATTGCAAGAAACTTTCTGTCTACTCGTGGTAGTCTGAAACTGTCAGTTGCTGTGAAATAGTCGAGTCATGTGTCTTGCGATATGTTTGGTGTGATTGGCACATTTGTTGCTTGTGTGATCTGCAGCAACTGTTGCGGTTGTGAAGTCCCGTGATATGCACTGGGCTCTCTTGGCGCAGAAAGATCACAAAGATGTCAGTCTTGCATCTCTGCGGATGCTTCTGGTTGCTGATGGAGCTAATCCATGTATGTAGCTTGTACCATTTCAACAATAACTTCAGTGCAGCCAGTTGATAATTAATTGCTTTGCTGTTTTTTGTCTGTATATTGGAGTTGTCATGTTCTGTTTTGCCACTGTTCATTCTACGCCACGTTTTTGCTGGGATGTGTTAACAAATGTTCACGAGTTGGTATGAATATGAACCATCATTTTGTCAGTTCAGTTTGCTGAAGTGTCTTCAAGTTAACATTGTAAACTTGCCAGCCTCAGATTTCCGTCCACTCATAAATAAATTAGTCATTGAGGATTGGCAAGAATTCTAGAATTACTGCAATTTGCATTACTATTTTAACAGAATGCACTTGCTTCCTAAGGCTATACGAATTCAAAACCTAGCTTTAAATCTGGCAATACTGATCTTTCTTTGAGCTAGGTTTAACTCTGGTCTTACGAAAAAGAAAAACAGTTAAGATATCTATACTTGAGATTTGAAATAAGTATATTTCACAACACTGGAAATTGGACCAATAATTTGGAAAATGATCTAACTACATTACAGCTAAAAATTGACTGGAAGCAAAAAATATTTAGTAGATAACGTATACTCACAGTTACTGGAATGTCATATTCTTGTTTGCTGGATTTATTTTTTCGCATCAATGAATAACTGCTGTTTTGTGGAATAGTTGCGTGTGTGCTATTTTGCTACAGGGTCACTCGGCACATGCGACTCATTCCTGAACGTATTTCAGAACAAGGGTCTGCGTCGTGAAGTGATATGTCCATGTGCAAGCAGTGTTGAAGTCACTACGATATCCATCAGACGGTAAGCCTGTCTATGTGCACTATTTCACTCAGTCGCCGTTTCTGTTTGTCTGCGTTGTAAACGGAACCTCATAATTCACTCGGCTGCTTTGTGTCCATGTTAGCCCATAGTCAGTGTGACAAAGTGAAATTGCAACAATGATCTGTCACATTAAAAGTGCTCTCAAATTAAAGACCTGCCTGGGAAGTTTATCGTACTATTTTGTTGTGAATTATATCAAAATAATTCTGAGGGCCAAGATCGAGCCCAGAATAATGAGTGCACGTGTCCAACTGTGTCTTGATCCACCACAGCGGCCTTGTCAGCCATTTCTGCTCATTATTTCTTTAGCACACAAAATAATAGTTATTTCCTGCATGCTGTGCTATGAGAGCAGTAAACTCCCTTTTGCCAAGTGTTGTTCTACAGTTGTGGAAGAAATGTAATGAACTTTTCAGAAGCAGTAAGGATAATGCTACATTGTCAGATGCAACTCGGAATATCTGTTATCGATGTACTCAAGCAAAGTATTGATACTGTTTTCATATATCATACACGTATTGCTCTCTCTGTTATTCGCTGTTATTCATTAATGAGCATGGTGATGGCATCTTGTTCGTCTCTGTAAATACTGAAGAGGAACGATTATGCACTGATTGTACTTGAATTGTTCAGATGTTTGATTGTTTTGTACAGTGTCATATTAAAACGAAAGCTCCTGATGAATTTAATATTTGCTTGACCTTGAACCTTTAAAGTCAAGGACTGTTTATTTTTGACATTCATTTATCTCATACCATTATG
>Ga0056115_1002038_pt1 | contig 10126 bp, 4 predicted proteins | sample WorMetOlspDAHAB1_FD_77007 | JGI IMG/M metagenome (GOLD analysis project Ga0056115, IMG submission 77007) | Marine gutless worms symbiont microbial communities from Max Planck institute for Marine Microbiology, Germany - Olavius sp. DAHAB.1 ... | reverse complement strand
CAGTAAAATTTTCCCATAGACCTAAGTCATACATTGATAAACAATAGCTTTTAAACAATCTTAGCTTGACATTAGTGGAACATTTACGGAATCAAATCAAATCAAAATCAGTTTAATTCAGGCCTTTACCTTTTCGTGTATAAAATTTCAACGACATATTTGTTAGTAACTTAGTGGGTAATTGCCTTTTTTGCATTGCTTGAGCAGTCTAGATTACTACGCGATCCACTGTAGTGGCACTGACAGAAGATTCAAGAAGATAGAATCCGCGGCGTGTTGAGTTAACGAGACGTTCCAGGAAGGAAGGACGGCCGACACGCTGATGATTGTGGCACAGCGTGTGTGACGTGTATATATCCGTAACGGCGAAGTACTTCACGTCCCATTTGACGGCAGCGGGTGGATGACTTGACGTACTGGTGACATGCCGGCCGCAGATGTCTGTGGCTGCTCGGTAATGGTATCTTGATGCGGTTATAACGACGTTCCTTTTGAGCAAATTGCGTCCAGATGTCGCATCGCCTTGGCCGTGGCGAGGGCAGTCGCTGTATAGTTTGGTTGTGGACCCCTGTTATTCGAGAGCCCCAGTCGCTAATGAGAAACGAGGTCTTGCCAACGACGTACTCGCACTTCACTGTCTTATAATGTTACTGTACGTTCCTGAAAAATGTGCACACGTTTAATGCCCCGTTATTTTTTGTCCGCGAGTCGGCACACGGTTTTCACCAAAATGTTTACGAAACTCTTTCGAACGTCTGATATATCGTTTGTGAAACAATGTCAACATCAGTTTGACTTGCTGAATGCTGGGCGTTGCACTCTAGCGGCATCGCACGAAGTTCACGTGCAAATTTTCCCGCGGCTGTTGTGTATCGAACATATAAACGGTTGGGTGCGTTCGTTTTGTTGTAGTTTGCAGTAACTACAGAAACGTGAACTGAAACTGAAACCAAAATGTGTGTTTGGCGCGATTGCGTAGAACATCATGAACAACCACGACTCGACGCACGGTGGCCACGATATCATCGAGCGGGCTCTTCAGGGCATGGTCGGCGTGGCGCGCAGTATCAACGAGATGAGGCGGCAGCACGAGAACGCCGTCAGAGTCCAGGAGATACAGAGTCACCTGTTCGGGTGGGACGGCGCCGACCTCACAACCCTCGGCGACCTCATTCTCGAGGTTCACAACTTCACACACCCGTTTCACTTTGGCATGGTTTCTTTCTTGTTGGTAGCCGAGTAAGTGAATACAGTGTCGTTTTGGAGGCGGTCTTGTTCTTCGTCAGGAAAATGCATCAGATTGTATAAGATTGAAGTACTTTTTCCGGTCTGTGACATTGCAACCGAGACTGTTTTTTTGTGTGCCTGGTACCGGTAGGTTTTCTGTTTATTCTGCATATAATCTGTGCAATCTACTGTAACTAAAAATATTCTTTCATACTGTTTAGCTCTGGAGTAGAGCAAAGAAAACTCCAACGCAAAATCGCGATATTTTTTCCAATGAAATTAAATTCAGCCAATAGACCCTTTTCCAAATGTATTCATAAAAATATGCATATTCATGAACCATAGACAAAAATATTAAAATTAAAATTAACATTTACATAAGCAAGCAAGAAAGTCATCAAATTTTCGTTATTTCAAGTCAACAAGTGTTGAAGCTAAAATATGAGGCACGTATATGAGAAAAAAACTTGTAATTAACCATAATCAAACCAGTCACGAATAAAACAACATTGAATATTTTATATCAATAAATAAAAATTTGATTAGTTTTTGCTTGCTTATTTAAATGTTCACTTTAATATTGTTGTCTATGGTTCATTAATATGCATATTTTTTATGAATATATTTGGAAATCGGTCTGTTGTATCGAACACTTTGCTGAATACTTATGACACATTTAAAATTTCTTGCACTACACGGATATTGTGTTTTTCGCGTTGGATTGTTTTTACCTCTCCCTTTGTAGAGATTACAGTTAGAGACATAAAATGCATCTGGTCAAAACTGTTTGAATGCCGCAGAAAGAAATCAACTTTATAACTGGGTTTGTCTGAGCTCTCTATTGACGGCATATGAAAATCCCACAGACGTCTTTTCTGTTTGCTATTGTCACACTGTACCGATATCCTGCGCAGACTACCACGTATGTGTGTAGTGGATATAATTGGACGTGAGTGCGCAACTGTGCATGTACACAGGAAGCCTTCACAAATAAACCGCTGCGGCACTTTCTTCCACTCTGCTGATACTATAATCTTTTTGCTGTTTTCTGTACCTAAACCACGTCATAGATTACGTTAGCCGCGTGGCTAGACTTCTTATCTGTCGCTTAGGGTCTGTGTTGAATTCATTATGACCTGATTTTTGGCGTACCCTGTTTATCTTAGTAGACTCAGCGTCCGATTTTTCGTTTTTTTTTACTTAGTTGCTTTTCTGGTACACCGGCTGTACATTTCGTTTTGCGATATAACATCGGTAAATATTACTGCTGCTATAAAATGAACTGGAAACAAATACCAAAAGCAGTAATGCATTTAACGATAGTTCCCCATTAAGGCTGTGATTTACACAAGCCTGTCTCAGGCTGTGACCACAGCTTCCTAACACTAGCATTTTCAACCTTTTTTCACGTGTATGCAGATGACGTTAAAAATGAAAGCAGAAGCAGTGATATTGCAGAAATACATACACATGCTTGTATATGGAAAAGACCAAATATTGTGCACAGTTTCTTCAGAATAACTGTTATTTTAATCGAAATCTCATCACCCCCTGGAACTTTCACATGTAAACTTGAACCTTTCGTTTGATGCAGGCATTTCGTTTTTTATTCGAAAAGGGTGTTGAAAAGACTCTTTGAGTTCTGACTGTTACTGTCTTATTGTTACAGGACAAATTTCGAATGTGCGGAGCCAGAGCATTCAGGCATGTTTTTCTCTTTAAACGAGCAATTATTATAGCCAAAAAGAAAGCTGAAGGTCTTCTTCTCGTCAAAGCGTTTATCATGGTACGTTAATCGATAATCAGTTAATTAGTAAATTATTTTGATTACTGCACTTTGTCAGTCACAAATGAGTCTGATATTTTGTTGAACTGTAAAATTAATGCACATTTTCTACACTTTCAGTGTTACCATGTAATTATAGTTATTATTTACGACTGAAGTGACAGTATCTTTTGTAACGGTAGCATTCCTGTGGTGACAACTTTGTGCCACTGGATACTAGACTAATGGATTATTGATAGATTTTCATAGTGGTAGTGGTTTTATGAATGTCCAGCAAGATAATGGTAGATTTATATTACTATTTTAAGGCTAAGTGTCCAGTGACAAAATTGCATTATAGATGAAAGAGTAGGCTCAAAAGTAAAAGAGAGAAAATACATTATTTTGTATCTGACAAAGGTGATTTCAGTGCATTGTATGTCGAATTATCGTGCAGTGTTCGAACCTGATGTTGATTGAAAGCATCCCAAGAGAACCGCTTGGCTTCCATCTTGTCCCATTTGACTGTCCTCGAGTGCAGTACACACTGCAGGTAAACACAATGCACGTAAATCAGCATCGCGACAATTTACACCTTGCAGTTACTTTGGAGTTCTCACCTTGATGTAATCTTTTGCACACCTGTGTAATAAACACATTGTGTGATGTCTATAAAATACTTTATCACTCCAGCTGGGTTACACGCACCAATACGTCTTCTGCCTGTGCAACATGTATCTTTTAATTATTTTATTAATACGATATCTTTTAAAGTTATTAAATGACAACACTATTTATTAGTGCCATTAATGGGTTGTGTGCAAATGCCTGCAGGCAATGAAGTTGGAGCAGAAGAGGCTTTGGTGTCAGCATATAAAGACGTTGATACTGGACAACTATGAGGCGGTAATACCAGACAAAGCCAAGGAACTCGTTATGATGCTGGGCAGAAGTCGATCAGAAGGTGATTACTATTTGGCCATATGCTGAAGATAACGCCACGTTACTGTATTTTCGGCAGTACACTTCCTGATTTGGAAGTAAGCATTTGAGTAAGGAAATAGTACATTTATATAGCGCATACTGTAGTCGTGATATCTCTAGTGCGCTCAAAACAGGAGTGTCTTGAGATGATAAAGAAATGAGTCGAGACGTGAAGCTGAGACATTATTGTCAGGGAATGAGTGCCAAGTCATGGCAGCAGTAACTGGGAATGCTCGGCTACCGATGTACAACATGTCGACCTGGTCGTTGCTGAAACTTTCGATAGCCACACGACACTGATGGCAGACATGTGGCCACACCTTGTCATTAGCACTTCATGAAAATACCCAGTGGCCTGGGTTCGGGTCCTGGTCCAACTACCCTCAGTCTTTTCAATTTAATTCGCGCTTAAATCAGCGCATGCCATGGAATTAACTTCTGAGATGGGAGATAACCGTTCAATGGCAAGGCTTATTTTAGTGTGCAGTTGATACTGATTTGTGCCATTGTAATTATAGCTTTCTGTGCAGTTTTGCGAGTGTTGAATATTTACAGAAATTTGCAGCCGTTGCACCAATGCACCAAGAAGAGCGAAGGAAATGCACTTTGAGTATAAAAATGTCGCCAGCTTCAGGGGGCTTTGCCCCTGAACCCCTGACCAGGCCCTGGGGCTCTGCCCCTCGACCCCGCTAGGCCTGGACCCCGCTGGGGGCTCCGCCCCAGACCCTCGTTATAAGCTCGCGCTCCCGCCGCTTCGCGCTCGCCATGGTCCCCTCCGAACTCAACTCCTCATTGTGCAGTACTAAATTTTTTCTTAAAATATGCCCTGTTCAATGGTGTTCTTTGTGAACTGTGACCGTTAGAAAGGGGGGTATATTTGAGAGACATCACGCACCAGTCTGTTGGACCTTCTCCGTGCATTTGGCCCATGCTTCGGCCTCAGCATATATAGTTGGCGTTATTCCTGCCACTTATCCACAGCCCAGATATCGTGATTCTGTAAAGAGACGTACTGTACATGCTGGCGTAGATGCGACGACACTGTCTGGCGATGTGGACGAACCGGCAAAGAAGCAGCACGAAGCGCCGGAATATCTGGAACGACGTCGAGGACGAAGGCGATCGAATGGATTCATTCACGGTAGAAACTCAGTCTTTTCGTGGTGGTCCAACAGTGATGGAGGCGTGTACTTGTTCCGAAATCTAGGTGGTCCATTCCTTTCCCCACCTCGCGGACTGTGCCACATCCTGTTCGAGTTATTACACGGAGTTTGTTTCGAGCCCCCACCCCAGCCGAAGCTGTACATTCGCCTTTATCCATCATACAGTACACTGTGTGAGGTCCTTGGCATGGACATGGACCCTACAGACCACCCTGACCAAATGTACGAAGGTGTCTGGACTCCCGTAACTCCTTTTTATAGATAGGTTTGTTGTTCTGTGACAAATGTAATGCACTTTATTATTTATTTATTAATATAAGCACCATACACAAAGTACAAATGACAAAAACAAAAAAATTACATGTTACATAGTTATGCAGTACAAATAAAGTCAACCACGACTGTCTTCAATTACGTTAATTAAGTCTGCACGATCGTGCTTGTTATCTCTGTTCAATTTGGACGTGATGTGTTGCTTTGCTAAGTACGATAGAATGATAAGTGTTGCAGAATAAAATCTTTGTCGCATTCACGAAATACTTCAACTCTTATCAGCTGTTATTGTATCTGTACTTTACTGTGTTTCTGTGCAGAACTGAAATTCAGACCACTGAGCTTAAACGGTAATGAAGCCGTTGTTGTCGCGTTTTTTGTTTGCTGAGTAGATAACTGGATCACTGTTAAATTTTACTTTTTTTCACTTAATTTATGTGTGTGAATATTTTTTTCTGGATAGTGTCATTTGTCAGTTTTATTGTGAATTGTCTACGATTGTCTTTCTTTGCTCACGGAAGTTGAAACAAGAACAAACGCTTGAAATGCAGCAATTCGCCGATCAGGACAACGCGGCTGTACATCAGACACTAACAGCTGCGCTAAAATACAAATGAAACATTAATAAATAGTAACTTAGAACGCACAAAAATTAAATTAGCAATATTTTTCACGAATAAGGTGCTGAAATGCTGCCAGTCAGTACATGGCTACTGCAACGAGTTACGACAGAACTATACCACCAATTATAAGAGGGTTTTGTCACCGATGTTCTGATGTTGACATTTGTTTTATTTCAGGATTGTGGAAAAACGATTCTTCAGCGGTCTCGGATACATCTGCTTCACACGTGGTTAGTAGCAGTGTTTGACCTGGAAGTTATAATATCATATTTATTTGTTGTATTTCTGGTGAACAAAGAGAAATATTCAAGTGCTCTCCAGCCATAAAAATTAGCACATGGCTGTAGACCAGTAGGTCCAATTTTTTGCATTATAGCTTGAAAAGGTAACTGATTGAATAGCTGAACGGCTGGTCGCTGGGAAGCTGTTAGTCTGCCTGTGCCTATGTGTCAGTCTACGTAGTGTGTGGGGTCAGTTCTGGTGTGAATGCCGTTAAGCAAACTCCGTAATTTTTTTCACTAACTGGCTGAATCTGTATTAGTACCGGTACCAAACTGCCGTCAAGCCGTGACTAAAGGGAAGCAGCAAACATAAGCCTGTTGATAATGACTTTTAAAATATCTTTCGAAAATATTTTACTTCACGCGTATATTTAGTCATTGTGTACGAATTAATAATGACAGCAATACTAGAGTTAGTTAGTTTGTGGTGTGCTGCATAGATTGTGAGCAAAGGGTTGGCCATGCTGGAAGAAGACGATCAATCTTTAAAACACGACAGTGACGGTGCACTTTGTCAAAGCAGTTCAACTACATACGAGAATGGGGCATCAGTTTCAAGTTCAGTAGTGTCCACCCGAGAAACGAGCATTAACAGCGACGGTGTTCTACGAAGAGACAGTTCCATCGAGGAAGCTAGTCATGCCAGCGATGACCAGACCGTCAGTTCAAAAGCAGCGTCTGATGACTTACTGGACGGAGATCCCTGGCTTCCCGTTTCCGTAAAACTTCACAGTCCGATTCGTTGTTCCACTAGATATTGTTTCGCCAGCGGCAAAATTCAGTCCAACTCGCATTTGCGTTGCTGTAACGGTGCGTCGTCTGCAGCTGCTGTAGCTTTTGCCGCCGAATGCGACTCGCGCAGTTTCGACTACGAACGTTTCGCAAATTCGTCGAACTTGTCCTGTCAGTCTGATGAGAATCAGTTGCACAAACTGGCAGAAACGCGGACAACAGATGCCGATGAAGTGCCGACATTGGATGCCGATCTGCGACACGGACTTACCGAAATAAAGGAAGGAATGCCGGTAAGCTGTTACGATATGCACAGAACTGGCACAAGTCATATCTCGTATACACACTGCGGACATGATTTCTCGAGCATTGATCATGTTCCTAAGACTGGGGCTGAGTACGTATCTGACGCTTCCCGCACTTCGCATCTTCCTATTGTCGGACTGCGACCAGTTAGAAAAGCGTCGCTGAACGGTTTGCGAAAGGCCGTACGGAGCGTTCTGGTTCACAGGAATTCTCTGCCGTCGCAGAGCTCAGCGGGTCTGGATGACGGCGCACCGTCTGAGAGTTCCGCATCAGCGTTTTCGGATAACTCGAGTGTTTCGAGTTTGACGGAAAAGTTCAGCAGATCAGCCGGATCGAAGCGGCTGTCGAAGATCGACAGGCGCAGTTATTTCGGCGGCGGCGGCGGCGCCGGTTGCCGAGGTCAGCGCGGTGGCGGTAGCATTGCCGTCGATTCAGTGCGTCAGGGTCTGACGAATCTGTTACGTGGCGCCAACCACGGGAGCAGCGTTGTCGGCGAACGCATGGCAGCCGCGTGTCTGGAACGGCCGGCTTCCAGCACGCTGACGCTGGCAGGGAGAAGTTCCGGACGAATACTGAGCGGTGACTTCGACGACGTTGAAGCGGCGGAGATATGCAGGTTGCGACCAGAGCAGTCGCCGACGTTGTCAGGAGACGGCGACCAGTCAGACAACGAGTTTGAAGGGCTGTCGACGACGCACTTGTGCGAGTTAGACGCCGGCAGCGGCGACTCGTTTTACGAAAGTCGGTTGTTTGACGCGCTGGAAACTCCGGAGAAGAATGACGACGACGACGGAACCGTTGACACCGATTCGTCGGACGACGGGACTTACTCGGCCGAAAGCTTCTCCGATCTGGCGCCTTCCCAGCCTGCGTCGACACCGGCGTCCTCTCGTGGATCGGTCGAAGTCGACTGCCCCGCTGCGAACGACGCCAAACCACGTCAGTCTGACCTCGCGGAGACGTGCAACAGCGGACAAAGCGCCGCTGACTCGGTAGTTTCCGAAGATACTGTGCATCGTCGAACTCGCCAGCAGTTTGATTCGAACGTGAAATGCCGCTCTGGACTAATTGGCGGAGTCCGATGTTCGTTGAGTTCGCTGCAGCAGTTTCGTCGAGTAAATGACATTAGCGATAGAGCGTTGACGAGCCGCATGCACTGGAAGAGGTTGAGTCTGTGACGTTTCTTCCTGAACCAAACCGGCTGCTGGACCCACCAGCTACCTCTGCCCCTTATCCGAGTTGTCAGCAATATCGTTATATGAACCTCAGTATTATAACCCACAACAATAGTAGTTGTAATAATAATAATAATAATAATAATAGCCTAATAGCCTAATAATAATATGTATAGAGCGCTGTATAATCAGTCGATGTAGTACCGTAGCTAGACTTAAATTGTAGGGGGCAAGCCAATTTTAGAGGGGCAAATATTCAGTTGATTAATTCTCTATAATACTTAACATCTCAGCAAATTCACACTGCCGTCTTGTTTTCACTTTTTGTATTCACTGCAAATTTATTATCCAATAGGAATACATATAATGTTGTAATACAAAAATTAACAAAAGTTGCAATAACATGCAAAAATGATACCCTGTCAGAGTCCAAATGTCTTAACTCAAGTGTTAACTCATCTCAGGGGTAGGGCGAACATAGTCTCGGGGGCGACGCCCTCCCTTGCTCCCCCTGGCTGCGTCACAGAGTCGATATAAGCAAAGGCGCTGATGCAGTGTGTGGGCTGGGCTAAGTGGAGTGTGAAAATGTTAATTGTCGTTTAAAGGTGTAGCGTGGCACAGTCGGTGGTCGGCGGATAATGAGTGTTAGATGGATGGTGCCACGACCGAGAACACACGCCCGCCAATATCAGTCCTATACTATAGTCTATAGTCTCGGGTACGGCAAGCGTTTTGGCTGCGCATGACCGCGGTGTATAATACTGTATATCGCAGTGTTGGTGTCTGTATAGTCATACCTTAATTAGTAATTCTGTTAGTTTCTGGGTCAAAGGGTCAAATTGAGGTCAATACATCTGGTTTGTGAACAGCATGATACACGAAATGGATATGTATTAGAATGATGGTTCAAACCTCCCTGGATATACTCCAAGCATCAATAGAAACCACCATTCCGACACACAGTCTACGTAATGCCCGGATGGACCTGTATCGTGTCCAACAAACTGCGGTGGCCTTACTCGCATGTTAACGTTCGATATGGGCTGAAATGATTCGTTTGTGTTGTCACTGTTGTTAACGTTTGTCAGTTTGTAATATTAGTTTCATGATTTAATCCATTGTTGTTAAAGATACGTGAAAGAATTGTCTTGATTGTCTGTGTTTTTGGTGGAATCTAGTTGCGTGTTTGTGCATACAAATAGGCCAGGGACCCGATTTCGAAAAATCATAAGTTTGATCATAAAATCGTCTAATTTCGTCGTAACTCCGTTGTAAGATCGTCACAAGAGATCGTATAGTTATCACAAGCTCTGGAAGTAGTTTGTTTACATATGTGTTACTTCTTTTTTCTTTTTCATTGGTTACGTGATCTAGCAAATGCGCCATTTGTGTTCGTTTATGTTTACGTTTTGCTAAAACAATCGTAGTCTCAAGTTATAACAAAGTTATGATTGAGATCGGTGCAGAATGCGTTAATGGTTGATTAGTTACTTATTATTATTATTATAGAAAGGAACACTAAAAACTGGATCGCAATCAACCATATAATGAGACAACAACTAACAGCAGAGTCGTGTAATCCTGCTTGGACATATTG
>Ga0056115_1002037_pt1 | contig 10126 bp, 6 predicted proteins | sample WorMetOlspDAHAB1_FD_77007 | JGI IMG/M metagenome (GOLD analysis project Ga0056115, IMG submission 77007) | Marine gutless worms symbiont microbial communities from Max Planck institute for Marine Microbiology, Germany - Olavius sp. DAHAB.1 ... | reverse complement strand
AATCGCGGTTAATTGTTTCACGCAGGAATTCAAAAGCTACATCAACCAGTCAATGTACCCCGATTCTCAATGTCATCTTTTCTATTTAATATTCAATGCTACATCTAACAACAGGAAAAGCAGTGACTTCCACCCCGTTGCTGCACCTTACAAATTGCTGTAATATTATTATTATTACTACTATTAAACTAAACTTGCAATTTCACTGAATATCTGATCCACTGCTCTAACCACTCCATCACAATTAGTGATGCACGGAAATGTAAAATTAGAGGAAAAGCACGTACGGCTGAAATGACTAAGGATCGGGTGACTTCGCGACCCCAATCGGCCTCATTTCCGGCCGACACAACCTTGTTTCCGCCCATCGTGATCATCTCCGGCTGCATGGCACGACCTTCCATCTAACAGTGCAAATCGACAGACCAACTCATGAATATGCAGTTCAGCAACTGGCAGGCAACAGCTCAGAATTATAGGGTGGACCATAACATATCGTCCTAGCTCAAGCTGACTGCAACAAAAAAAGTGGCAAGAAACACTCGCAGTGTTTACAGCAACAACTTGCTACTAATTATATGGCAGACCAAAATCATTCTCATCTTTCGACATCCACCACCTACGCTAATTAGTAAGTAGCGTGCTTCCGAGCCTTAATTTACTTATACAGAATTGCTTCGTTTTTGGATCATACACTAAGATTTTTGTTTTAATCCCACAATAGTTTTGCATATTTATAAACTTCGTATAACCTATCTGTAAACCGACCCAGTCCACAGTTGCTATACAAAATAAATACAACTTCACCTTTGACTTTGTGTACGCTTTACTGGGCTTTAATGGCACTATGGGGCTGCATCCTGCCATTTTGTGCATGCAAAATTAATACACGCAAATTATCGTATCGGAATCAGCAACATACCGTCATTAGTTCCTCATCGATGGTGAGACCCCATTTGTCCAGCTCGGCTCGCGCCTCTGGCGACCGATTCAGACTCTGAGCCAGCTTGACGAGAGACGCCTGACGTGCCAGCGGACTCACCCGCGTGTGCGTCGCAAGATCCTGCCAAACGCAGCAAAGCAATTTCTCACACTCGGCAATAGTCTGCTTTGAACAGACACGGCACACAGTGCATAATTTTCAGATGCAACGTTCTAAAAATCTTTTATTGCACGCTTCTTAAAGCAGCATTTTTCATTCTTTTTATAGGAACGGCACCCGTCGAAGCATTTATATTGCACGTGGAACACCATGCAGTGACACAAGGGTTTGTTCCATTCCAAATAAACAGAAGCATTGTTTTCCTATACTTAGTTATGCATGAAAAAAACACCGACTGATATATGTGTACGGGTGCAATGCTATAACTGTGGCATAAATCAAAAATAAACTCGTATGTCCCAAATGACCGATATTACCAGTTGCTGGTACTTTATTGTTACCCATCAGCATCAGTTAGCAGTAGTGAACATTTCAGCTGCGAAACTGTTTTAAAGGCTTTGAGGACACGCACACATATATGGAACCTACAGAGTCTACAACTGACAGAACTAGCATTCATTTACATTTTACCAACCAAAAGTTTTCACTCGAGACAAGTGGCCAATTTATATAACAAAGGTGAGCGTATACCTTCATAACACGGAAGTCCTGGCGCATGTCGTCTGTAAGACCGGTGAGGTAGCACAGCTCGGGAATTAGAGCGATCCAATCGAGCTGCACCTTCTAACAAGCCAAACACATGCACATCCACAGATCGTAGTGGTCCGGTGGTTAGCACGCCCGACTTTGGTGCGATAGGTCCCACGACTGAACCCGTGCTGCAGACAGGTTTGTGTTTTCATGAAAATTACTGCAATATGCAGCTTTCGGAACGGGCTGCACACATGCTTCACTGAACCATCTGGCCTCCAGGTGATTGTGAAATGAGACTCAGCCTGATGGCTGAGTAATAATGCAAATGGCAATGGGTGAATGTGCGGTCTATAGCAGCCCACAGGCACACTCAAAGGTCAAGTTTGCAGAGTGGCCTACGAGTTGGCAGCCACCTGGTGCTGAGTGACTAGTACTCAGAGGACCCGAGTGAACTCTCATGTAAGGCTTTCTGTCGTAGATGATAGCACTATAAAAAATATTTTTGTGGTATTATAACCACTATTCACCATCGCCATCATTTTTGTTGCTTCGATTTAAAACTGAAAAAAAAACAAGAATTCATCAGAAGCAGAACACGGCTTTCAATTCTGCCAAAAATTATCAACATCTGTCCGCGAAACTTGCAGCCAGAGCATGCAAAATTGGCGAGTGCTTAAGGGTTTAATGTTCTACCTAATAGGTCATTTCAAGGACAAATTTTACTGGCTACATAGCCCAACAAACAGTGTCAATACAATGTTGGCAAATTTTTTCCCAGACACAGTGTAGTAAGAAGTCAACATGGCAAGCAGGCGTCTGCCATGTACCATCATGAATGTTGCACAATGTCAGCATTAACACAACAGCCTTGCAATATTTTATCAAAAACAGTCTCCACTCACAACCAATGAGTTCACATCACACATAGCATTTGGTCAAATAAGTGAAATCACAGTTTATAATGCAGGCTTTTAATCCCTAACCATTTACTGAATCTTGTAATATATAGATGAATGTTCGGCCCATACCAGCCTACAGGCAAACTCCAAGGTTAAGTCTGCAGCTTGGCCTATGAGTTCTGGCGCCTGGCGCTGATGGATTTCCACTCAAAAGGACCCGAGTGAACTCTCGCATATGGCCTGGCACCACACGCAACAACATTGTAAATATCTTCATGATATTATTATTAATAATAATAATTACCAACCCGAGTGCTTCCGGGTGCAATGTCTCTCTTCCTGGGATGATTAATGATCAGCGGCTGCTTGTAGTCGCTGATCTCTTTGCTGTACGAACGCCTAAAAAAATCATCGCAATCCGGATCTATACCAAAATGGCCCAGACAACAACGGCCCACAGTTGAGCTAATCATGCAGCAGAAGACTAAAACGGCCCACGGGGGAGACCAAAACGGCCCACGTCTATGTCTGAAACGGCCCATGCCTCAAGCCAAAACGGACCATGACCAAAACACCCCCAGTCAGTAAAGAACGGCCCATAAGTAAAAGATGCTTTGTCGCCCCATATTGTTCAGTCTTTAAAGCCTGGAGGATCGCCGATAGGACAAAGAAATCGAAAAGCTGGTGGGCTGGTTGATGTGTTGTGCGTATTTGTTGTAAACTTATTTTAAGCCTTTGTACAAATTGATTACAGACTTTAATGCCGCTATTATAGATGATTATTTGCATATATACAGCAATAATAATCGTCGTCACAAATTGGCAAGAAATGTTGTCATATAAACTATATCTAATCCTACAGAGGCCATGTCGGGCCGGCGGCCCACCGCTGCACGGTGGAGCTGCTCGACTAAGGGACTGATGTAATCGGGGTGTCCTGTCACAAAGAGGTGCCAGGAAGTCCGTTGCTCAAACAATCGACCGAGATGATGGCGATGATCGCGATCTTTGTCCGTATAATCTGCTGAAATGTATCAGACTCTAGGGCCGTTTTAGACATCAGTTGGGGCCGTTTTTGTATATACTATGGACCTTGGTCTGGGCCGTTTTCATCCATTCCCCGCGATCCGAGTTCCACTGAGACTGTGAAAATGGACAACCACGCTCTAATTAACTAATTAACTTTATATTTGGGCTGCCGTCTGTGCTTTTATAATATTTTACTCATCGATTCAGCTCATGCACAAGTGTGGATACATCTTTGAAAACACCACGGCGGGCAGAAGTACATAGCGAAGAAACATGACAACGAAGTGCAGTATCGTACCGGTAGTAGTCGGCGAACGAGACCTGTGTTCCGTCGGCCATTGCAAAGGTGGACTGCGGCGTCATGTTAAACGCAATGTCGTCGATCCTGTACGTACGGTTGTTGTACCTCGTCAGTACGACACAGCCAATCAGACGCTTTCGTATGTCGTCCTCATAGCCATGCGTATTGGCTCTCACACACGTGTAGCTGCAAATGTACGACAACGAATCAGATATACATCAAAGACAACGACAGAGAAAAGTAGAGAACGGACAATATATGCACGCACCAATGCAATCCGATACGAGTATACACAAGGGCCTAGACTGATACGATACGAGTATTCCTTGCGCCGTGATGTCCAAGCCAGTTATATCATTAAACCAGGCAGGTAGCTTAGAGAACGCAGGTTATATGCAATGGGTGGCAGACTCCATCTAAGGCTTAAAAATGCAGACCACTGGCGACTTGTGCACTCAGTCGGTTTTAACACTGGTTAATTCGCAGAAATGTTAGTGATTGACAGGTAATCACTTCCTGCTGGTGGAGGGGTGCGGCATCATCTCTCGCTGGTGGCCAAGACCCAGTACTGCGCTGTCTTGTGTCACGGGGATGCTGGTATAAGGTTACAGTCTCCCTCCTCATGCCCGTCCGTATCGTGGACATCAAATGGCGTTCGTACACGGCGGGTGACGGGTGCAAACGCCCTTTGATCGTCCTGTGTAAAGCGACCTGTTAACAGCTGCCGAACCTGCAGTGATGCACATGATATGGGGGTTTCTCTCGATACAAAAGTAGCCGATACAATTCAATACGATACACGCAGTATCGGTTCCAATACGATAACTATCCGATAATCGTCCGTTCTCTAGTGGCAAGTAGTAAAAACAGTGCAATAACACGGTGTCGTACGAATTTCTCGAGATATGTATGGCATTTGACTACATTTAGTTGAATGCTTACTACTGCATGCTGCTTAGTATTAGGGTGATAATTAGATTTAGTGCGGTTGGTTAGTTACGTACAGTCGTACACGCATTTATATCACTTTCCGTTGTCAACGTCACTCTCCCCAGATATTTAGTGTTTAAAAACCCATAACCCTAAGAAATTTTGGCTGTGGGACAAGCACTGATCACTATATGAACACCACGGTATAGTCACACCATCATTACTGCATAAAAACAGTAAAGATATATTATCCCACAGCAATTTAGAGAAGACATCCGTAGAACGTACATGATATCAAGAACCGTTTCAGTCCGCAGAACGCGGTGCTTGACATCAGTCAGCAGCAGCAGTCCGCCTTCATAGCGACGAATTGCCGTGATATACCCCGGCCACACTTCGAGTCTGACCATCAACATAAGATCACATTATTTATATTGTAAGTCACAAATAACAATCAAACTTTAAGAAATGCAAGTCTACAAAAGTGGACATCTATACGATTTGGTTTTTGTTTCTGGGGACCTGTTTCACAATGCCGCACTAAACATTACATAAAATGTTTGTTTTGAGGGTATGTACATAGTGGGAAGAGAGTAATCGGAAGATTATGTCAATAAAATAGTTACTCAGAATTCTACAGTTTTAGCACTTTTACCGTATTCTGTATATATGCGTATGTGCCGTCACTGGCAGAACATCTGCTAATAATGGCAATCGTCATCCATAGAGGCCTTCATGCTGCTCGTTCTTATTACAAGCGGAAAAGGAGTAATGTTCGGAAATCTATGTACGTGTGCCACATATTTTCCCTCCCATTTGGTAATCAAAACCACCATCAAACCATTGAAGATATGTTAAGTATCCACGTAACTGAACACGCAACATAATGAATCAGTCACGCAAAAAAAAACGCAAACACGGCAATGGCAAAGAATATCGAACTCACAGAATATGTAAGTGACATAATACATTAACGACTGAATCACCTGTGCTGGGGAACCGGGACCGCTCCGTCAGGAAGGTAGTAGTCACGTCCGACCTGACACATTTTCAGCTTTGACATCGCACTACGCACAACAGAATGCAACATGCAGACAAACACAATAGCACCGGCAACACTGACCACGAGCGTCCATACCTCCCAATGCATGACAAAACCTCTTATCTCTCCTTTCCTCCTGCCCCTCGCCCTTTGTAATGGAGGTCGGGGTTATCACGCCCATGAAAATTTCGGAATTAAAGATTGCTTACAGGTGAGCTTCAGAACATTTTAGACATAAACAGTGACTACATTTAGTTCCCCAGTGTCCTTATTTTTGTCCTCTCCTACCCAACCCACCATGATTTCAGTGACACATTTTTCATCGCCGCGGGTGCCTTGACACAGCCCCTGATACTGACACTCGCAACTACTGGTATTTTTTGTGTACATAAACATTCTAAAACAGCTCACGGAACAGTCTTCCAGCTAACACACAAATGCAAGACAGAGTCTCTATATTCACGAGTCACCTCAAGACCCACCTGTTCACGATTTCAAATAGTTACTATTAACAATAAACATCTTCGACAGAAGAATGCTTGAACTATGTTAGACACTCTTGTATCAAGTTACGACACCATATAAAGTGTCGTGCTGTTACTATTGTTAACCATCAATGTTCTGCAAAACAGGTTGAAATGAGGCTCTTTCCATTAGAGAACTGCCGACTCAACACCTACCTGTTCCAATTTCCTATAATTACTGACACACAACCGACATATTAGGCAGCCTAGAAAATGTCAATGATATTATTTTTGGCCTACAAGCGCACTAGGAACAAAACGCTGAAACCAACAATAACTGGTTTGCAATGGGCTAGCCAGCTGTGAACGTGTTCTGATCTTATTACTGTTAAGTTGTATTATTATTATTAAATGGGTATTAAGGTGTACATACTGCCGGAAGGTGACTCCGTACAGCTGATCACATTGATCAGACGGCAGCACCTTCACCAGCCGAATGGTCAGTTTCACCGGACTTTTGTCCGTCGGCATCGTTAGACTGATGCTCACCTCACGGTTTCGATCCTGCGTTGTTGCAAATTTACAGCTCACCACGTTCAGTCACACTTTAAAAAATACACAGCAACCAAAAATATAAGGATTCAACCCGTCAACCGTACTATTTCCGAAGAATAAAAAACCAGCATTCAAGCCCCTACTGTCCGACATGATTAAGGGCCTGTTGAAGACCATGATTCACAATCTGTCAATATACTGCAATACCAGCGGTAAACATTTCAATAACCAAACGCGGTTGGCATTAACTTAAATCTGCTTTCATCGGACATTTGAATGGGCTCTAGCTCAATTCTATCGTACAGTGCCTCTAACTCCGAACTTTCCAAGGCTTCCTTACAACTTTTGATAACAATTCAAGGACTTTATGAGTGACTTACAATTCAACGCCAGCCTTAAATTCAAGGCCGACACAGGAAAAAATTGGTCAGTATGTCACTGACATTGGATTCCGTTACAACAGACCAAAATCTTCAGAAATCTGAACTGAATTCGAATAACGACAACAGCCGAAAACTACACTAGTGGCGTTAAAATGAGAATAGGTTCAATCACTAGTCGTATCTCACACCGAAACACCACAAGATGCAAATATGCAACACTAAAAGGGTGTTTTATCAAGAAATAAATCGAAAACACTACAATACCAGATTCTGCAGCTGGACTGGCAAGAACAGCATGCGGCCGTCAAACGATCTCACGTTGCCGATAATGGCTCGGGTCGCATCTTCGCCAAGAACCAGTTTCTTTCGCACGGGGAGACTGTCCACCTCCGGATTAAACGCCACCGCGTACTGGTAGACACCCGAGTTCCGACACTTGACTGCAATGTAGTTGCAGCTGAGCGGAATCCTAAATACATACACGAAAACACGCTCGCGATCGCTGCTGAGTTTTTCTCTACTGCAGTTAGAGGAGAAGGGTTTACACTGTGTTTAGGTCAACTGCCCAAATTAACAACAAACTTAGTAACGCTAAAGCTTTTAAGACTTCCGAGGACGCACAAACAGATTAAAAAACTCGTTTTTGCCTTAATTTTTGAACACTGAACAGGTTCACTTAGATAATGCTACTGCATTTATGTCCCGGTTTTCCGTATTTTACATGCGTATATATTTTTCTTTTTTTGCTTTGATTTAGTTTGTTTGCTAGTATTGCTTTGTGTCATTAGGTTTATTCAAGCATTAAAAATATGTTGATTTGATTTGATTAAAATGTCTTGCCTTTAAAAATTACAGTTTAGCTGACATGGTGAGATAGTTAGAAATATTACATTCTTGAGAATGTAACTTTACGTGCGAGAAAGTCGAGTTAGGGAAGTATTGTTTGAAAGTATTTGGTGCAGCTGTATGTATAACACAACACAAAAGCTTACGGTGTTCCAAGATTTCCCTTTCGCCCGACGGATTCCTTGTCGACTTCGGCACACATACGCTCCCAGCGTGTACTTTGCCTGGCATCTCCTCCTCCGCCCGGATCGGCTACAACTGGCATCGGCCTACAGCACAATTCAATCTTATGCACACTTCAGTGATAATAATATGTTGTTAAATTGTACCATTTCAGATTACAATTATACATCGTAGATAGGACAACAGGAGCTTTAACATGCTCCTACATTACATCATTACACAAAATAATTTGCGGACTAAAATTCGGAAACTCAGGCATCATATAACACGCGACTGGGCAGTGCAAGTTAACCATGCCACATCCACAAGAAATAATCATTCAACTGACATAACAGAATTTTTATGCACCACCTTAGAGAATACAAATCAGCAGGAAAACATAAAGTACAGAAACCAGCATATCAAGAAAAATCGGACATTCTACCAAACACAACAGTATGTCTAACCGATAACATCTGTTATCACAAAAAACATTCATAACAAATCTGACAGTATTCTCATGCACAGCAACTGCTAATCAGCATTCAAATGAATACGCACAGAGCCGCAGCCAGCTGTTCCAGAGAGATCGGCTCTGACTCTTTCTTTGGCGGTGACGGCAAAGGTTCACCGGGCGTAACTGTATCGGCTGGTTTCAGTACAGCTGCTCGTCCGACGGACTTCATAGGAGATATGGTCTCTACAGTTCACAGTTCAAAACATAGTTTGTGAGCTATCACTGTTCAGGCAAAAATAGTTTTTACAAAAGGTCACATTCCTTTCATATATGGTCAATTCTTATATCAAAACCTTCCACCTTAGAGCTCAACTGTGACTGAAAGTTTGAAAGTATTGCTTTGTGTCATTAGGTTTATTCAAGCATTAAAAATATGTTGATTTGATTTGATTAAAATGTCTTGCCTTTAAAAATTACAGTTTAGCTAACATGGTGAGATAGTTAGAAATCTTACATTCTGGAGAATGTAACTTTCACAAAAAATAATCATTCAACTGACATAACAGAATTTTTATCATTATTGACAACCAAACACCACGTATTATGATGACACACCACGAACACACCAACCCGTTTCTGTGGATGCTTCTGAAGCTGGCGAGGATACAGTCATCCCCAAAGGTTGCTGAGTCGCGCACACCTTCTGGAAGAACACGCCTCGCCCCGACGGCTGCCCCGGTTCAACCGGCCCCCGAGCAGCAGGTCCTGGTGGACCAGTTGATTGGCTAGCCACCGGCTGAGGAGGTGCTGCCATTGGAGGAGTTTGGACTTGAGCCCCCGGGGCAGCGGTAGCGCCAGCTGATTGGCCAAAAGCAGCCGCGCCACTTGGCTGCTGCTGTGAACTACCGGCTTGGGCATCACCTGGAGCACGCACCTGCTGATTAAGCAGCTGCATCAGGGCAGCACCACGACCACCACGGCCCAGACCCGGCGGCCTATTGTTCGACATCTTTCCGTCTGCAAACACAAACGATATCTTCCACATGTTACTTCACGGCACAAAGAACTCGTGACTTTTTTAAAGCTTGCTGGACAAAACCATTTTCGGGTCAATAAATTATCTCAGATTGGTGAGCTCGCAGACTGGCAAAATGTGTACTGCGGAGATCTGCGGATCGTACAACAGGATAAATAGAGTTTGGTCCGCATCCGTACCTGCATTTAACCAACTCTATGATACCAGGTACACAGTCTGATGCCTGATTTCCAGAGTTCCGTATCCGATCCCGTAAGCCGTAGCCGTTGCCGTTTCCGTGCCGTGTACGGATCACGGATACGTAACGATGGAAATCATTTCACGTTTCAGTGCAGTGAATTAACCGACAACTTGCGACAAGTACGGCTATCCGTATGCGGAATATT
>Ga0056115_1002035_pt1 | contig 10133 bp, 4 predicted proteins | sample WorMetOlspDAHAB1_FD_77007 | JGI IMG/M metagenome (GOLD analysis project Ga0056115, IMG submission 77007) | Marine gutless worms symbiont microbial communities from Max Planck institute for Marine Microbiology, Germany - Olavius sp. DAHAB.1 ... | reverse complement strand
TATTATATTCTTGTGCTCATTATATAATCAAAATTTGTGAAAAATCTAGCCTGGTTGACGATTTTTAATACGATTTAATGATGATTCTCGATAGTGGCTTACTTTTTGGGCCACCCTATATATTAATGAAAACCAGAATCAGAAACGTCCAGAAACTCGACTAACAAGAACAAAGTAAGCAGTAAGTTGCCTTTATTGTCCAAAGTGCGTGAAGTTTGGTCAATTGACTCTTAGATAAATCATTAAAATTGTTGCCACCAGATGTCAGCTTTTAAGGCTAAAATGCAAAAAAATCTGCATGGGGCTCCCAGTTATGAGCTGATTTTTCTCCTGATAGCCTAACTGTTAAGTTCTTAATGTAAAAATACGCATCTCCCCCATGTCATTAAAAGTTTTAACGAATAATGAATGATTCTTTCTTTTCTGACATACAGAAGCATCTGCGACATCGTTGGTTGTCCCTCGTTCGTTCCGCATCCCCTATAAACCACTTCTAAATTCAGATGTAAAAGTTTTGAGGGGGCATTCCGTTGTCGTAAGTTACTCCCCAAATATGGAGGGAAAACCCATCCGCGGACCCGATGTTCGTTCGGCGCCTCTCCAGTCAGAAAAACTGTCGGTCCACATAAAAACACATACACAAGCAGGCACCCTAAAACCCTGCTCAAAACAGTGTCAAACAAAGCTTTTCAATAAAGTCTCAATACATTGTAACTGGCTAACGCGAAAGAACAGTTTGTGACTACAGTTCTCCTTACAATACAGTCTCGTTCCGAAAGCTGTACATTTTTGTGACCGGCGTCATTCTATAAGAACTGTCTCTTGTTCATAATTTAGCTGCATCTGCGACATCGTTGGCTGTCCCTTGTTCGTTCCGCATTCCCAATAAACCACTTCATCTGCGTTCGCCGCCGGTCACACAGCAGCGTTGGTCACTGGCGCTGATTTCGCTCTGCTCCGGAACAAGCGATCTGCTCAGCGATCGATTAACTGGCTGCTCTCGCCCCACCAACGCCCGAACGCCCGCACGCTTGACCAACTACAAGAGAAATCTATTGCCAAACACGTGCTATCAGCCTTCATGCAGCCAGCCTGCGTATATAGACGACACCCGTTGCCCACTTTATGTAGTTTCTTCTCCATAAAATGCAGGCTGCGGCAACGTGCAGACACAATAATGGAGACACAACGTTCAGTCTTCAGCAGATATCAAACATGGTTTGCGGAAGTCGTTTGTGGACACGTGTATTCAGATTTGGTTGAAAGTCGGTTATTCGTGAAACTCTTTAAAAGATTTCGTTAAACAGTGTGAAGATGCAATGTAACCTAACACAAAATTTACAGCTAAGTAACATCCGTACAATCGTTGTTATAAATGATCGATTTTCGGACAAAGCAGCATACGTGCCATTATTTTGCAGTAGCCGTTAAAGATCGGAAGCCTTTAAAACGCAGCAACAAAATGCGAAATGTAAAACCTTTCAAATTCGGCGAATTAACAATAATGGCCTGTATCATTCTAGTCTTACTCGACAATAGAAAAACGCACGTTAATGGATGTCAGGTTCTTTTCCTTAAAAATTTAATCCAGTTTAAACACTTTAATAATCATTTACAACTACCACTTGCGTATAATGTACAAATCCGGACGCCCCCATTTAATCTGTATAATTTAATAAAACAATCTCTATAGCGGAGAACTGAACTGAGCCTGGTTTCTCATTGTCACGACCACACTGACCCAGTGGCATAGCGAGGGAGGTGCGGGGGATGCGGGCAGCACCCGGCGGCACTAGCTAGGGGTGGCAAACGGGCCAAAATTGTATTTAAAAATTCACGTGAAAATTCAGATTGTGTTTGTGTGCAAAAATAAACAAAGCGTTACAGCCAGCGCGTGTCCATCGTCCGCACGGTCGGCTATAACGTTGGGTCAGATTGAGACTTATGCTTTAAACAGCTCGATCTTTCCAAAACCTAAGAAGAAAGGGGTGGAAAATTTGACCACCGCGGCCAAAGGTCATGCTACGCCACTGCACTGACCAATTCCTGTCGAAATAGCTCTTCTCTGATAATTTGTCCGGATTGTGTATTGCTTGTTGCACACACACGGTCAAGATAGCAGCCTACAGGAGCATGATAAATGTCGGGATGGCCGCATTTCGGGTCGGACAAGGGCCCGATTTGCCATACAGTATACCGGGCACCAATTGCCGATTAGCTGCAACAGCGCATACCAACTAGATCTCGCAGGTGTGGTTTTTCGTGGAACTAGGCTTTGGAAAAGCGGGGTTTCGAGGAATACGTTTGTCGTTGAGAGGGAGAGAGAAACGATAGCCGGTCTGATGAGTATAGGGTGGCCCAAAAAAGTGAGCCCTTCCTTATTATCAACTCCGCCTCCAAAAAGACCTAATATTGTGTCGGATTAGTCGCAGGAGAGAGTCGCTGAGCATATGATCGGCTGACTTGGCGTAAAATCGACTGATCTAGTCGACTTCTGACAAAATATGTGTATTATATTATACAGTGGCGGAAATGCACATACTTTTGTCAGATACAAGATGACTAGTTTAGCTATATTGACTTGGTACAGTTGGTAATTGGTATGAGGCTATACAAATAGGGCCTGTCTATTGTCTACATGTAGGCCCAGTGTATAACACTAGAGTCAACAAGTAACGACAAACAACAGCGCTCAAGCATAGAGTCTGAGACTGACAGGCGAGTCTCTGTTTTAATCATTTAATGTTTTTTTGGCTACAACACATCCACGTGAAAAACTTTTGCCAAATACGTTGATGCAATTGAACAAAATGCATTAGGTCATCGAGTAAGCGACCTTGGCGGCGGCGGCGGCACGGAGCGCAATTGGCGGCGGGTCGATGGTTCATCGACTTGACTTGGACTTGGGGCTTCATCGACTGGCGGCGGCAGCGGGTGGCGACGGGCCCGGGGATTATGTCGGATAGGACGTTAAACTCTACTTAATCACTTACTTCCGAATTATCAATACGTCGCATTTAACGGTATAAAAGTTTGCCAGAGCGATTCGATTTTTTCGTCGAATCAGAGTGTCCGAGAAGCACTATAATATTATCAGTTGGTATTATATATTCTATGCGTGACCTAATTTATGATATCAATTGCGTTAGCTGAAAGCAGGAATATGGGTCAAATTAGTGTTAATGATATGTCAGCGTTCCGTCTTGCATCAGTTCGCCTTTGCAAGCTATAAAGTCCGTTCCTAGACAATTCTTTGGATAGAAATTCGTTTAAAAATTAGTTTCATTTGATTTCAGTTGTTCATCAATTAAAAGTTTATTACATTTGTTTTTCTCATGTATAACAGCGCTTCAAGCACAATAAGTGATAACGTCACATAGTACGTCATGCATAAACAGTTAAAATCAAATCATTATATTCTTATGAAATGAAAACATTTGCTCGCCATAAAGTGGTAGCAAACAAATACAGTATTATATTTTAATCATATAAACAGAAAACGCTTCTATTCAAGGCTAAATTACCTCAGAATGGGCGGTGGAACTATCGAAAAAGTTGCATCATAATGACTCATGACCTACTAAGATATAAATTTTTCACAGTCTGTATCCACTATAAATATTTTCGGTACTAAATTGGTAGTATATTGTATTGCAGTAGTAGGGCAACTTATTACCTATTTTTGACTATAAAAATATTAACAGCATCAAATCCGAAAACTGAGGTACGGGAACAACTCTCTAATGGTACAGGAAAGCTAGTTCACGGTCGTGGAACGCCAATAATAATTCCGACCCGTTCCAATAAATTTAACCACGAATTAACCACTGCTTCTAATGCACTCAAATTTGAAGAAAAGATCTACATTCCATGGCATATTTTACCACGGTTTATCGACTACTCGGTAGGAGGCTATACTATATTTTTTCGGGCCACTGTGTGTGGATGAGAAACGAGGCACACGGAGGGGTGACTGGTATGGCGGCGACTGACTCGGCGAATGACCATCGTGCATCTGTCCCCGAATCATTCATTCACCGTCGCTACGCTGGACATCGGCCACTGACCAGAGGCGACTGATCTCACCACTGACCAACAGTTTCGTCGTTGATGCCTCCGTCTCACTCCCTCCCACTCTCACCTCACCTCCTTTTCTCGCCCTGTCCTTTGCCTCTACTACGAGAAGCTTGATTTCCAGATTACGCTCCCGTTAGTAGTCGATACCGTGACATCGGTACACTGCGGTTGTTGTCGAAAGTCATCAGAATTCTGTAAGTAATTAAGTAAGTAAGTAAGTAATCTTTTGTGTCAAACGTACATATTACACAACACCCATTACATAATATAAAACGAGATAAGACCAGTAGAATTAATAGTGCACGCAATTATCCATTTATCCATAAGCATCCATTTACATATTAAACCTAAAAACATATATAAAAACAACATAGACCTAAAATAAGATCACATCAATGACTATGGATTATATAAATGCATATATGGACTGAAAAATAAAGGATTTATTCATTCGAGAATCGCAGAGACTACCCGGCTTACGTAACCACTGGAACAAAACAAGTAGAATAAACTTAAACACTTGCAGAGAAGCCTGTTGAATAAATGGAAAGCAAGACAGGTCCAATACAACAATTATTGCGATTTGTTTTTCATGGCGAGACATTGCATCATTTCTGCGTCAGCTGTCTATGCTGAGTGCTGTAAAGGAATTCAATACGGTCGTTCACAGTTGTTGAGTGACATCATTCTACCCACAACAGCTGCTGCCGCCGCCATGTATAAGTATACTACGTTGCAGAAGTGTGACGACTAACGTCGTAAACTTTGTATGTGCTTCCATGGAATATGAAATACACGATTTGCGAATAACCTTTGCACATTTTCAAGTACACCTCCAACATGGCGTCATGATTTTATGCTCGTGTCAATGACGCCACTGTCCCTCGTGTGTGGGCCTAGACATAGATTAGATTAACCTGTTGTACCACTGTTGGGCGGAATATTGAAGACGGTCGAGAACGACCGTGGTTGGTATAAATTAACGGTAAACGCACATCTCCGTATCATAGTCAGTTCGGTTCACGCGTATCAGCTCCTAGTACGTTTCTATCGCATCGCTATCGATTTTCGTTCTTTTCACTTCGCTTACGCGCAGTCGGCACACATGCAAGATGCGTACTGAACGAAACTAAAAATCGCGCGGCAGCAGCGCTGATATCGATATCGATAACGTGTCAGGCAATCTGCACAAGACACTTGACTTATGGGTTCGTACTAATTTAGAACGCCGCACCAACCTCGACATCTCTCATTTCTTTTTTTGAATTTCAGTTTTTATCGACAGGTATACGTGTCATAAGTCAAATGTTATCGGCTGTGTTGTTTTCACAAAATTCGTTGCAGGTTGAACGCTGTGTCAACGGCGACGTAACAATCTTATGCGATGGTCAAAACTCGGCCCCTCATAAAATTCAACCCGTTAACCGATTACGATAAAACTGTGCATAATTGACGATGTCCACGAGGAGAATGTATAGCTAAAATGTTTTTAAAAATTGGATTAGTTGCAGCTTATTCGGCGTTTTGAGCTTAACGATATAATATTTTGACACTTTTAAAATATAAAGTTTATATACTGAAGCTTACTTAACGTTTTTTCGGACAATCAATTGTGCTGGTGAAGAAATGCTTTTCACTTGGAATGAACCCCGCATCTCCCAATCGGAGACAGAATATACATTGGATGGCATTGTCGCCATTCTGCTTACAATAGCTACCGCCCTCATGTTGTAGGTATACAGGGTGGCCCAAAAAGTAAGCCATTATCAAGTATCGTCACTACATCGTATTAAAACCGTCATTAAGGCTAAATTTTTTCCTTAAATTTAACTATAAAATGAGCACAAGAATATAATAAGTCTGTATTAAATATTCTGCGTGTGACCTATTTTTTTCGTCATCACTTGCTGTGTTTGAAGCTGCGATATGGGTAAAATCAATGTATATGATAAAATCATGATTGAAAATCAGAAAAAAAGAGAAAATGTGGAAATAAAAGAAATTTTACATTAAGCTCCATCTAAAAGATCGTTTACAAATGTAATTCACAGCTTGCTAAAGCGAGCTTATGCCAGAGACAGCGCTGACATCATTTACCTTGTTTGTGACGCATATCAATACAGTAGTTTGCGGGTCAGGCATAGTTACTTACGACGAGAAGTAGGTCATGCACGGAATATTTAATAGCAACAGATGATATCTTAGTGCTTGATTGATACTTTAATTTGACGAATAAATCTAATCTCATTGGCAGGTTTTAATGCGAATTAATACGATATTTTGATAATTTGGTAGTGGCTTACTTTTTGGACCACCCTGTACATGTTGCAGCGGTGTAACGCGCTGATGTGTGCCTGTAAACTGTTGTTTGCGAAATTACACAACTGTCGAAATACACGGTCTGCTAATGCCTTCGCATAAGAAATTTATTGCTGTTTACTCAGGTATACCTCCAACATGGTCGCCTGGTTTTAAGCTCAGTTCGGTGACGTAACTGCACCTCACGCATTGTCGCTTCTATCTTTGTAGGCTACTCTGCTAGAGTTTCAATGGCTTCCTGCTGTCGACCCTAAGCACCTCCATTATCGGCGCTTGTAAAATTATGCGCCTTATCTTTGATCGAGTTAAGAGCTCTAACACCTTTACCTTTTAGGCAGTCACACGTGTATTAGGCATATTTTATTTGGAGGACGAAACCGGATAGACGAGAAAACAGCGGAAACACACTGATGGTATTTTAAGCTGTGAATGAGGCGAAGAGACGACACTTTACTGGACATAAAACGGGGACGCTGAAAATGCGAGAAATGAAAATGCAGGAAAGAAAATTCTGCTTTCGGTTGTTCTGTCTGTCGAACGGACATCACTTTCGTGTTGAACTTGTACTGAAGTGACTCAACTGTTGAACTGTTGAACCATTGTGTAAAACTGACGTAAACATTTAACTGCTTGTTCGTTCAACGGATTTGAACTGTAATACAATAGACGTTAGATTCTACAATGCGAAATATGTTCAACGCCGTCGATCTTTTAAAATAATATTTTCATGCGTAGACATAAATGGTTTTTGTACTTGCATTTCCTTGTCTCGCATATTCAGTCCCCCATGCGTCCGTCTTGGTGGACTAATCACAAGTACAGGGTGGCCCCAAAAAAGTAAGCCACTACCAAATTATCACAAAATCGTATGAAATCGCATTAAAGCCTGCCAATCTGCCGATGAGATTAGATTTGTTTGTCGAATTAAATTATCAATCAAGTATTATCCGTTGGTAGTAAATATTCTTTGCTTGACCTACTTTGTGACCTCAATAACTCTGCTTGACCAGCAAAATAGCGATATGCGCTATATACGGTAAATGATGTCAACTCACAATCTGGCATCAGCTCGCCTTAGCCAGCTGTGAGTTCCGTTCCTAAGTCACCTTTTAGATGGCGATTTATGTAAAAATTTCTTTGATTTTTATATTTTCTTTTTTTCTTGTTTTTTATAACGATTTTATCATATATACATTGATTTTGCCCGTATCGCAGCTTAAAACACAGCAACTGATGACGCCGCAAATTAAGTCACCCATAGAATGTTTAATACAAACTTATAATATACTTTTGCTCATTTTACACTAAAATTGATGAAAAATATAGCCTCATTGACGGTTTTAATACAATTTAATGACGATTATTGAGAGTGGCTTACTTTTTGGGGTCACCCTGTAGAACAAATGAACAAATAGTGGGTTAATATGCGGAATTCTTACGTCATGGTTATTCGTAGACCGTGTGTTTCGACTGGTGTTTAGTTGTATAATTCACACAGACGCACAACAGTTTGCGAGAGGTTCGTGAGTTTATGGTGTTAAACAGTGCACTGTTGCTGCACCATTATAGTCCTATAGTAATAATTAGAATTGTAAATATAATTATAAATATAATTTTATTATTTTAGTAGAGGTTTTCTATATAGAGTGACAACATGTCACAATAAATTGTTCCAGGGGTATTGTACGGTTGGCCTTTTTAGTATACATGTACTTACAGCCGAGTCCGGTAACTGTTGGAGTCAGAAGAAGAAGAAGAAGAAATTTATTTGCCACGAACAATGACAATACTAAACAAGAAAACACAATATTATAGTTAGCTCGTAGCAGGCTGCCAGAAAAGCAAAAAGCCAGAAGGGCGGCATTGTCACCCATGCGCTTTAGACACAGGCTGTAAAAGAATTATACGTCACGAAAGCGTTTTATTAATAACATCTGTTGCTGCGAGATTTCTGATTTCTGAGCAAACGCTCTCTCGCACGAAAGGCGTTGTACAAGACGCGGTCGTTATTTCGCAGAGAGTTGCACTGTAAATGAAGGCAATTTGTTCAACGACAACATTTTCGTTTACCATTGAGCCGCCGCACGCGATCGTGGGATTACCAATGCAAACGCAGTTGGACTCGAAGTGGCTTTTTCGAGGTACAGGGTGGCTATAGAAAACTAAGCCAAAAATCAATAAAACTGATTAAAAACTGCCGACGAAGTTGAATTTATGCGGGGAAATTTAAGTGTAAAATAAGGATTAACAGCGCATAAGTTTGCATTAAATATTATATGCGTGACCCAATTTGTAACGTCATTAGTTTCTGTGCTTGAAGTTGCGATATGGGTAAATAAGTCAAACTCATTAAATCTTAATGGAAAATCTGAAAAAGGAAAGAAGAAATTTTTGCATTCATATCCATCTAAAGAATGGTTTACGAGTTGATTTCGTACTTTGCTAAGACAGAATTGATGCCAAGGTGTGCTCTGACATCATCTTCAGTAACTGACGTTACAAATTAGGTCACGCGTAGAATATACACTGTGTTTCGAAAACCGGACCTCTAAGACATGTTGGCGTAATTTCACCGAAACAAGCTGGTTATTAATGATTATTTTCAGGAGGCGTCGGCGCGTCGCCATCCTAATGCGCACTGACTGTCGTTGATAAGTTTGACGTTGGCCGAGACTATAGCTGCGCAGTTTCCATGGTAACAAAACAACATAGCCAGTGCCATCATATCATAGAAGAAAACAGTTAAAATAGCCTAGCAAGGAAAATTGTTATGATTAAAGAAATTTTTGATTAAACTGTATACTAATGGCGTTAATGAATTTCCGACAAAGGGATGGAAACAGAAAACGCTTAACAATTTTAAAGCATTTGAAAACACAAGTTCTTCAGTCTTTAAGACCGGTCGTTATCGTGGTCGGCCAAGAACATTGCTCACTGACGAGAACATTAATATTGCCATTTGTCAACAAGCATTTCTGAGCAAAAAAATGCCCCACAGACTTGTCACAATACTCAGCAGTTTGCCTGAGAAACTGGAATGCATCATTTAACAGTAGCCTCTACTTAATTCATTCCTCAAGCAGGCTGACGCTCTTGTTCTGTTGGTGTTGCCATGGAAACTGAGCAGCTGGTTCTCGATTGATACCGAACTTATCAATGACAATCAGTCAGTGTGCAATGGAATGAAGATACCTTCTACAAATAATCATTAACAACAGGTTTGTTTTGATGAAGTTTAGACCACATATCGTCAGGTCCGCTTTTTAAACACAGGGCGTAATACCATCTGATTATAGTGTTTTTTGACACTTTAAGGGAATAATGTAATCTCACAATGACAGGTTTCATACGATGTAATACGAGTTACTGATAATTCTACAGGCGGTTTCCTTTTTTCGGGCCACCCTCTTCTGATGCTGCCGGATAAGGATGCTTATAGTTGCCCACGCGTTGAAAATCCCTGATGAAATTAGCAAACTGATGCGGCTGTGAGTGACCTGCGGTCCGTGTGGCTCACACCCCGAGACCTATCATCCAAACTCCGCGCTCACAGCGAATGCTTTATGTCATCTGGGTAATAGTCTTCTATAGCAGATAGTAAATCTGTTTTGTTGCCGCTGCGGAATAATATACGGAATTATATAGAAAAAACTGCATACAGTCTATCCAATGTTGTATAAGCCGACGCTCAAAAACAGCAAAAATTAAATGTTATAAATTATAAGCATGAATATATG
>Ga0056115_1002034_pt1 | contig 10134 bp, 8 predicted proteins | sample WorMetOlspDAHAB1_FD_77007 | JGI IMG/M metagenome (GOLD analysis project Ga0056115, IMG submission 77007) | Marine gutless worms symbiont microbial communities from Max Planck institute for Marine Microbiology, Germany - Olavius sp. DAHAB.1 ... | reverse complement strand
TGTGTTGAAAGGTCCTGCAAAATATGTGGATGAACAAGGGACTTTGTTGGCATCTGTACCCTATTTAGATTGACTAGGATAAGTGCAACCATCCATCCTGGTTATTTACAACCCTATATTCTCATTTGGTACCAGCTGCTTTGTCCTAGAAAACAGGCCATAGAATATGGCCATGAGCCATGTATATGTGGGTAGACACGTGTGTGCAAATATTTTGCAAACTTTATTTCCTTTTGCCGTGCTTAACCGTAAATGCAACATGAGGGTTACACAATATAATATTGCTCTCAAGTAGCTTGTAATCGTAAAACCTCTACTGCAGTATGCACTTTGGAAATAAGAATGTTTCAAACGTGCCAAAACTTGACATTTTCAACAGTCCTAAGTACGATGCTGCTACATGTACAGATGTGGAAGGCAATTTTGTCCTGTGTGAATACAGTGCAGTTGTGAAACTGTTTTGTTAGGTGGAGAAATTCAACAAGATGCTGTTGTACATGGAGTCCGTTCTGGGGTTCGTACAATATGGAAATGCTCTGGAGCACGAGATGGCCGACACGGCTGTCATATTCAAGCTGTGGAAGGACACGTTGAAATTCTGCCAGTGAGTTCTGTGGCTCTGTGTATTCTCTAGTTCTCACCTCCCTGCCATATATTGTCTGAGCAGCAAAGCTAGATTGGAGGGCTTTGGAGAGCTATCATATTGTCGACTGTGAGTTGGATGGTGGGTTGTCTGGACATCACTCTGCGGATGACGATGCAGTCCAGTGGCTGGCAAACCTGTTCCATTAATTCAGCATAGAATGTTTAATAATTGTAAAATACCGAAGGTTAAATGTAATTTTGGTAAATTAAGACAGGTCTGTAGGGTTGTGTGTCTTCGTTAATCTTCATTTCTTCGTATATAGGAAAGTTTGTTTTGGATTAGTTTTATGCTTTCTTGTGTATTTTGGTAGCTGTACAGATAAGTGTAATTAACTGGAAGTCATACTTAGAGCGATTATGCACTCCAGATTTTCCATCAAATATTTTGGCGAGATGGCCAGTCCGCGACTTCGCCAACCGTGGGTTGGTTTGTCGGCGAATTGCCCAGTAAGCAATTGAGGCTAGGTGTTGTTAAATGTGTGATGAATTGCGTACCCAGTCCAGCTGTTCTCTGTTATCGGCTGAGATTGGCAGGCCAAGATGATTTTTTGGGATCTGGACTGACATGCATAGGGATGCTCCTCAATGCTGACTATAGGTGAACTAGGCTTGCCATGTTTTGAGGTTAATTCGTTATGTGTTAGGCCAAAGTATGTTACACATTGAGCCAATAAATGGCTTCCATGCTGCTGTTGGTTGCATTAGAAATTCCCACTTCATTTCTGTTAAGTGTCGTATGATGATGTGACTTTACCAAGATAGTTTTGTTATATTTTTCGGTTTAATTACTATTTTTTTTTGTTATCTTGCTGCAATGTTTATTTCGTCAGTATAGACTGGGTTGTAATGTTTCAAGCTGTTTTCTTGTCTGGGAAGGTATAAGCCTATATAATGCTGCCTCCCCAGACCACACAAACTAGAAACTTGTGATAGTCATAAGATTGCTGTGTTGAATGGTTAAATTAAAGCTTGGTAACTGATGTCTGTCTGCAGAGCTGTTACGGACTATCGGTCAATGTCGTATGTCAGTGCTGATGTCAGTAGACTTCGACTCTATGTTATCAGGTCTGAATGCTCTGTGAACTGTTGTGTCGTTCTACAGGTTTTGTTTGATGACCGGCTCAGTACATTGGTGCTTTAGGCTTTCTGTTGGGTGGATAGTTTTGATGTGGAAAGCTGATCCCAGATGTGCATGAAGATCACAGTGTGGTGCAACTCCAAACTAGCTAAATGAGTGAATCTTCATGAGACTTTTTCACACCACGAGAGATTAGTGAAGCACAGCTGTCTGAGCATTTCAGAAACCACGGGGCTCTTCTTGTCGTTGCACGTTGACCTGAAATTCAAGTCCAATCATCGTGGTGCAGTTATTATTATCGTTTGTCGTTTATTATGCAGTGAATGCAGCATCCAAATAGAAAAAAAACACATGCACAGGTGAAAGATACACCAGTGTTTCTGGTTGACACCATATCTGTTTGCCTGTTAATCAAGATTTGAAGTAAAAAGTTTCTTTGTGCATAACAGTTTCCTGTAAAATATCGGCCTTCTTTCTTCAGTCAGATACAAAAGCGGCATTTATAACTAAAATGTTGTGTTGAGAATTTTACGTTTTTCCATTGTTGTGCAGGTGAACTGGCATTCACTGCATATGTGAATTGGAATATTGCTAGAACAAGGCATGGTTAATTAATTTGTCAGTCAGTTAATCAATATATTATTTTGCTTCCAACAGTTTGCCGGAGAGCTGGCCAACTCAGTCTGCCACATGTGGCGAATAACTAAAATAAGAAAAAAATAAAACATAAAAACCGATGAGCAAAGAAATCCAGTGATAGGTGTAGAGGCATGAGATCGGTCCGACAGACGGAAACAGACTGTAAACATGGTGTGGTGAAGTGAGTTGCCTGTGGTGTGATATTTTAGTTTGCGGCTTCAAGCGTTCATTTGTCTCAAGCTGTACAATATCAAAAAGCCTGAAGTTCAGCATCTGCGACAAGCCATTGACGAAAGTTTCCAGGTAATTTGATGCAGTTGTGCTGCATACAATATTGTGCACTACAGAAGTTGCAGAGTTAATTCCAAACTATACCGAATTCGTGTTGCAAACCTGCCAACTGGTTGTTGATGTTTACACGGTCTGTTACCAAGCAACAAAATGAACATTGATCGTGGGGTCACTGATGGTTTGCTGAAGGCTCAGTGAGAGTCCAGTAATAATCCCAATTCTTACTAGAATTTATGCATGGAACAGTGCTATCATGCTATCAGCGACGAGTTCCTCTGGTCATTGCACCTTAAGGTTCGAGGTCACCTATGCTCATCGTCATCGCTGATTCGGACATGTTTTTCATATGTCAACAACCAAGCTGTCCTAGTAGCCACTGTAATGAACCACCTGTCGCGTCCCTGTGAGTTTTCTGCAGTTGTCTGAAGACTCGTCTTTTCAACCATTGCTTCCCCTGAGTACCGTTGAAATGACTTTTGTCATTACTTACAGTCAGTCACAGTTGCTTCTGGAATAAGTTTTAGTCTACCACAAGCTTTATTCAGAACTCCGTATATAATAAACAAAAATTTTAAATGCATAATTAGCAGAAAAACTGTCACAAAGTGCACATAGTGACATTGTACTGTAATTCTCTGAAAAAGAGCAGTTTTCAACGATTGCCTGAAGTCATTGAGTGATCGGTTGCTGCTGCTCATAGATGCTTAAGGCCCATGGTTCACTGTGCCTTTGGCCATGTTTATATACAGAGTTACCACTTTTCTGGAATTTCTGGAAACCGAGATGTCAGGGAATTTGGCTAAGGTCAGGGAAAAGGCCCATAGTCGTGGAAAGTTGGGGAAAGGTCACAGAATTTGTTTAGTTGGGGGAAATTTGATTGTTGCAGCTCAACAAAATAGCTTACCTGTATTTTATTTGTACTGTAATTCATTTTTCATATACGTGATGTTCACGGAGAATTTTGATTAATAAATGTGCTTTTGTTCGACAATATTGCATTCATTTTCGTCGTGAAAAGTCGGATTTTTTTTGTCTGGAGAGTGGTAACCGTGCGTATAGCTGGACAGCACAAGTTGTTATCGGTTTATTGTATAGTGGTGTGTGTGCTTCGTGGCCGAGTGTGCAAATGGCCGTGTGTGTTTGGCAATGCAGCAGAATGCCAGTGTGAAGCCACTTCAGGTGCCGTCACCGTACAGCAGTGTGGGCACCCCAGCTGCGCTCAATGGTACCTTGTCTCCACTGTCACCGCATCTCATTCCGTCTCCAGCTGGCAGCGTCAGCTCTGTGGGATCCACTGTAAGTTGACTACATTTCTGTGTGTGTGACTGTGTTAATCGTGAGTACGTAGTGCTGTACACATGGTTGCTTCTTTTTGTTGGTTTATTGCATGCATTTATTTTATTATTTATTACGCTAACTGACAGCAACACACAGATACAGATACGTAACCAATTACAAATACCTAAAACACATAAAACATACATTTATCGTTAAGTGTGATTAAGACAGTCTTGCTACGAATGGGACAATGTTTTGTCACCAGAGATCATGGAAAGAATATCGTTAGCTGCTGGCAGTGGTACCATATGAATATCTGCTAGTTTTCAATAGTTACTAAATAGACATTTTGCTGTTTTTCTCGCAAATTACAGCTTTGGGAGTGATGCTATTGTTTTGTGTTTTTGTATGTTGTGCAATCATCAGTGTAATCCATCAAAGAATGCACATTCATCACAGTTGTGTATAGTAACAATATGAACAGTGTCTAAGTGCATGGCTAAGAATATGGTTTGGCTTTGGAACCCAATTCGGAGGCTGATGAAGATGATTGGGGCATGTGGAATGCGAATATGACGTTCATTTGCTTAAATACTATGTGTCACTTCTTTTTGAGATTCATGAACAGTGAAGGACCCGAGGAAAAGTTTTTGTGAGCTTACGTTACAAAAGATGTGAAGTTTTGGACAGTGCCAAGAGGACGAATTCGCACTGAATAAACAAGAGAGAATGGATAAAATGAGAAAGCGGCTGATCCTGATGCATCTGTAGAATAGCTGTGAAAACAGTGTAATGTCGGTGAACATTCGTGGATGAGAAACCAGAATTTTGAAGTGATGCCAGCCAGTTTCTTGTTGTATGCATTTAGCAAGAATGTATGCGCAAGTATCCCTGTAGATTAAAAAAATTACTGCGTCCTTATATGTCAGCGACCTTTTTCTGCAAAATTTTCTTGCCCGTATCTGCCTTCACCTGTGTCGATTTTGTCAGCAAAAAGCCGTCACCCGCATTTGAACATGTGTGCATATGCGTGGCAGGGAAGTCAGAGCAACGAGCATGTGTTGCCGAGGCCGCAAGTAACGAACGGACACACCAAGTTGCTGGCTTTGCCTCAGCGAGTTCACTCGGTCGTTGTCAACTACGTCACTCAAGTCGGATATTTGCAAGACTGCCACGAACTGTGGGACAAGGCTGACAGCATCATGCAGGCAAATCCCAGTGAGTAGCTGCTTCCTTTATATGTCAGCGGGCCATTTTGTCGTTCAGTGCTTCGACACCGTTGGTTGGGCTATGTTGCCGCGTAAAAATTGTCCCTGAAACGACATGTTATGTGTAGTGTTGAATATTAAATCCTACCCACGCACTCAGCTGGTTCCGTACTGTGAATTGTGTTTTTAATGTTTTTGGTACTCTGTATTGTAGCTGGCGTGTTTACATAAGTAAGTAAGTAAGAGTGTTTGTGGAAAGCACAGCTAAATGCAGGTTCACATTGCACGGTGATCAACTGGCCAAATAAAAACGTCTTCAGCGACTGTCTGAATTTGCTGTAAGGTAGTTCTCTGTGTTTGGAGTGATCTTGAGGCAGCAGTGTGCTAGTACTGCAGTAGCACTGGCTAGCTAGATGATGCTGACTGACAGTCTAACTTCCCAGTCATTGTGGCTGTTGTCTGTTGATTGCATTAGTCGTTTGGTCACAGATGCACTTTCCTTTATGTGAGCCATAAGCTGGTGCAGTTGCAGAAATTACGTGAATTTGCATTGTTAAATGTGTGGCAGCACAGATTCTGTTATCCACTGGATGGCATAGATAAGTAGCCAGACATGTGGCTAACAGTGGGTTTGTCAGAGCCTGACATTATCAGTGACTGAATAAAAGGTCGCTGCTGTGGCATCAGTTTGACCAGAATGTCGTGTATGTCATGTTTATGATATGATCACTGATAAAAATCCGGTAGGAATTAATTTAAGTGATTGCAAAACATTTACTTGTTAAGTGTGTGTTGATGGTGACTGATACACCTATAATGTAGTTTATTTTCACATAAAAAGGAAACACATTAAGCAGAATTATCGCAGCTGACTCATTTCCGGCCAGACGCAATTTCTGTCACTTTGCCAATGGTAGAGGAATCCTTCTGTTCCTGCGACTTAAACATGTTTGTCATTTTTCAGGTGTTGCAGAATTCTTTAGCGCATTGAACGGCAGCTGTGGCCTGCTGCATATGAGCTGCAGTGTGTTGCTGTTGGTGTCCTACGTGACTGAAGGTTTACGTCGTCTGCAGCAACCGACGACCATGTAGTCATCACCGGTGGTCACCCATACGGTGACCATATTTTCCAGTCCATCAGTGTCCATTTGAGCACAGTCCAGTCAACATAGTCACTGCGATGTCGATGAACTCAAGTCGTGTTTTCAACCAGTAACTAGAGTGAGGCTAATGACGCGGCTGTTATGCTGGCCGGCTCTGGTTAAGACTCCCATATGCGGTCGACCCAGAGGCATAATTTTTACGTCCGTGAATGGCAGCTTGGGCGGAGTTTGTTTCGGCGACCGCATGGCCGTTGGTTGTGGGTGTGAGACCACTTTTTGGTGCTGGTGTTGAGACCATTTGTGTTGGGCTTCCATCCACATGTGTTGGTAGAGCTGAGGTGCCTGCATCGGCACCGGATACTCCACATTGTGTTGCTGCAATACTGTATCTCCGCAGGGACGTCTCACCCCTAAGTCGTGGGAGAGCACTCCCCTATTTCCCTATCTTTTCCCCTTCTTGCCCCATCCATACCATTCCGTCTTACCCGCACTTTTCCTTTTTTCTGCCCCTCCCCCTCTCGCAGTCAGTCACTTATCAAATAATGCATTAAGACTGAAGGCTTATATGTCAAGTCAAAGTCGCAGCCATATGGAACAAGAAATCGGATCCGGAATAATGTAGCTGAACTAAAACGACCTGAGCCGCTTTTCAGAATGGGTCTTGTGAATGCCATGACCTCCCTCGGCGTGGTCTGGATTAGGTCCCTAGCCGATATTGAGTTCGTTGCTCTTCAAACAACAATAACCCTTCACTGGCAACCCCAAGATAATCATAATTTCAAGCCATCGCTCAACCCCCTCAAATTCTGAAAACGTGGGACATTGCTCTCCCAAGCCAGCCATTGGTGAACGCCCCTGATCTCTTGTAACATAACGACGTGTCTTGTGTGTTGGTATTTAATAATCGAGTGGTCGTTGTGGTGTTTTGGTTTGTCGAGTCTATCAGCAAGTAGCATTGTATCATTGTATATGACCGTGGGCAGACCGTGGCGTTTGTAGAGACTATGATATTGTCATCGGTTTATGACGTTTTGAGTTGCAATTTAAGTGTCGCTTTGGTGTATCAACAGTCTAGCTGCCATTGTCCTGATGCAGACTATTATTATTATTATTATTACTGTTACTATTATTGTCTCTCATGTTGTTGACAGTTTGGTTTGCAAGATCTTTGTTGATTATATCACATTCAGCCTTTTCAGGCAGTTTTCCATTATGATTTCACTACTACTTCAATTTTATTTTAACATATGGTTGTTTTATGTATCTGTGTTCTACGTATTTGTTGGTGATAGGTTTGACGCGTAATGATACTGAACTGTATTAGTAATGGCGATTATATGACACGTTTAAGTGTATTGTAGTGTATGCTATTTATCCTTGTGTAATGTGTATATATTGCTGCTTCTGAATTTTGTGACGTGATCACTGCATATCTGGACAAATAGTGCATTTGTTAGGCTAGAATCAAAAGCACTTGATTGACGTTAAGCCGCGTGACACCGAGAAGTGAATGAATCAAATGTGCAGACTGATAGGAAAATAAAGTCGGTAGGTTGCACCGCAAAATTTTGGCACGGTCACATTATTCCCTCATTTCCCCTCCCTTTAGTTTTCGAAGAAAAAGCCGCTAAAACTGTGTGAGAACCGCTTTTAAAAAGTTTTCCACTTGTGTATGCAGCAAAGAATCTAACCAGTGAAAAGATTGCCTTTGCCAGAGACTTATCACATTATTGAAGAGACATTTGTTGACTGACTAGAAACTAATGGACAAAAAACACAAATGTGATGAATATACTGTGTACGTGTAAGCAGTAACTGCAGTTGTGTTCATTATTAGACTAAGTTTTGTTTGAGATAGTTATGCGACCAAGTGGAAAACATTGTGATTTTGAACTTCCCATATGACTGATAATAGTCGTCACAGACTTTTACGCCATTTTTTGAGGCTCACCGACCGCTTGTCGATTTTAAGAGGCCTCGGAAATTTTGTGGTACAGACTGCAGTGAAGAGGAACGGATTCTTGCCACGATGAGTTGTTGATGTATCAAGTAAGTTTACGCGAGTGATTTGTAACTGATTACGACTGTGACTGAGTTCTCATGTTGTTAGCGTGTCCCACCAGTGTCTTGTTATTTATCTCCGTTTGTCACATACCGTCAGTTTGTTTTGGTTGCAGGTGGAATTTTTTCCCCTTTAATTACAGAGAATGTTGACGAGCCACAGCCGACAACTTTTGCATACATGATTGTATTCCCTAGTCGTAATACTTGTAATTTTCTCACCGATCACAACCTTGCATATAGTTTATAGAGGAAGATTATAGCCTCTTTTTGCTGAAAGTGCCATTAAAACCAAACCAGCCAACCAACCTAGCCAAAACGAAATTGAAAATAGCCGTTTAGCCAGAAAAAAACCAGATTGGGGTTGCTTTGTTGTTCCAATTAACATAACAATACAGTAATATCAATATATTATATATTAATATAATATAAGTTGCATTTGTTAGATGAGCAGTGTAGGTGGTGACTGAAGGAATGCTCATTTCTGCATACTGTGGAAGGCTCGGATATGTTTTTGCATTTAAGATCAACAATTTAACTTGCCTTGCTGGTATCAAATCGTGTGGCCACTGTGTTTACTGCCTCTGTCAGTTTCCATGTTGCAAGTACAGCCATTCATTGATCAAACGTGTTCCATTAGGCCAGTGCAGTATTATATCGGTTTATTTTCCGATGGAACTTTGGAAAGAGTGTGTCATTGGGACCGTCTTTTTTCCGTGTTATTTTTTAACTGAGTCGTAAAGTGACGCACCTGAAATACAGTTGGTTCTTTCAGTGTTCTTTCAGCGAGAGACTTTTCATCATTTGTTACGTGATCGTGACTAATTTCATATGCATCATCGCCAAATGGTTTTCAGAGTAACGACCCGATAAATTGTTTACTAGCGTGTTACTGAGACGAGTAAGCTCAAAGTCAGGCTGGAACTGCTGGCCTTTTAGTTGGAAATTACACCGCATTAGACAATATGATTAATTGACACTCTGTTGAAATGATTGTTGTTCAGCAGTCCGAGTGATGTTGGTCCTTTTCAGTTTTTGTTAGCAGTTTGTGTTTAAAAAGTTGAACAAAAATTGAAGATAGTTGAGGTGAAGTTGCGCTTCAACATTTCTGTATTTGCAGGCCATCCCACGTGACTTATAATGGAGGATATATTCATGTGTGTTGTAATTGTGGTCACAGACAGACATATTCAGCATTTATCTGATAAAGATAGAATTGTTAGTAATTAAAGGATTTTATGTGATTATGCTTGATCGTGATGATTTTCTTCCGACATATTTGTTGAAAATATATACTAGTTTGTTTTCCGATTTAGCATGCGTGTGTATTTTTAGCAGATTTTGCTATGCCAGGAGACGTCAGTTAATTCAAGAATTGTACTAAATTTGGATCGATCGGATGTTGTGTATTTTTCAAGTTAATTGTAACTTAATTGTTGAATTAAATGTTTTCAGTGTACTGAAATTTTAGTGGTCAAATCCGCTATGTTATTTTTGACTTACCTAACTACTTCGACATTGCTGTGGCTGATATGTGTTATGTATTTATGTAATATATGCCTGTCTCGTAATGTCTCGTAACCATCTATCAGCGTAGTGGATACTCTGTTACCTACTGTTTTTAGTACTACTGCTACTGCTACTGCTTCTAATTTATTATTATCATTAGTATTAAATTCGGTTTTACTTATGGACCATAGTGATATGTCAGACTGCAAGTGCTATTTCAACATGATATCGTACCATACAAGGTGATGGTGACAATGCCGATGCAGCTATGACAATTTTTGACTAAATGCAGTAACTGTTGTCACTAATTAACCGAACTGTT
>Ga0056115_1002033_pt1 | contig 10136 bp, 8 predicted proteins | sample WorMetOlspDAHAB1_FD_77007 | JGI IMG/M metagenome (GOLD analysis project Ga0056115, IMG submission 77007) | Marine gutless worms symbiont microbial communities from Max Planck institute for Marine Microbiology, Germany - Olavius sp. DAHAB.1 ... | reverse complement strand
TCCTATTTGTTCTATCAAATGAAATAAACTAAATAAATTTAAAACCAATAAATTAGCGAATAATTACACTAAACAATACGTGAATTACGGTGATCATAACTTTATAGAAATTACACAGCAAACTAAGTTACGAGTGGCTCTTATCGTGTCGAACCAGTCGAGCTCGACATGTCGAGCCAGTCGAGCTCGTCGTGTCGAGCCAGTTGAGCTGTGCTGTTCGACAATGTCGACACAGCCAAAATGCATGGGCTCGACACGTCGAGCGTGTCGAGTCGAGTCGTGTCGAGTCGAGCCAAGTGGAATTTGGGCTTAACTTTGCCCACATTCTCTAACTCATGCTCCCAGATCGTTCGTCAAGCATCGTTCCCACTCTAATTATAAACTTCTTATTGACAAAATATGTACTTGAGTGAACGTGATTATCTTGTGCGTATGTTATACTGCAACTGTTACTGACAATGTTACTCTGTTGACTTACTTGTCCAATTGTTTAATTGTCTAACTCTCCATTTCTCATGTTATGGAATGCACCTGTTAACTTATTCTAAAGATTTAAATGAGATGAATGAAATATTAATAATAACAGACTTTTTATTTAGTTTGTGAATTCTGCTGTCATGACACTCTAATAATGTGACATGGCTTATAAATGTGTGTGCTGAATTTTTTGCTAACTGTTTGGTAGAGAATACAGAGCGGAATGCAAATGATAGTGATGCCGATTGTGCTAACTTCTTCAACATCAGTATGGTACAGCACGATAGTCAGGCTTCATTTGCATTTTCGGCAAAATTTGACCAACTTGCCGGTAGCATCTTTGAACACTGCAATGAAGCGTGGAATCATGATGGCGATGTCTACGATGTGCCGCAGTATCCAATTGCGGAGAAGCAGCAAAAAGGTCACATTGTTAACGAAATCAGCTACAGGTAGAAGTTATACAAATTTTTGTTCTGTGATGTGTTTACTGTATGATTTTATTATATACTCTGCTGAATTTTTGTATCATTCTGTATTCTTAGTACACGAACATGGAGTTGTTCTCTAAGCTGTTGTTGTTACAGTTGCTTGGTATTGATAGATTAACTCAGAATTACAGGAAGCAGCTAATTCACAGTATAATAAAAACACTGTGATAAGCATTGCACATGTTATGTTGTCTGTTGTGACAGTATTCACTTTGTTTTAAGTTCACATAGGCTTTCAAGGCCCTGTTCTTTGACGGCAGCATATATTATGTTTTATACCGCAAAAGTGCGCGGATTGTATGCAATCATGGATAATACACAGGTTAACTTTTGACTGCTGGTCAAATTAAAAATTTAATTCACACATATAGTATGTGGGATAAAGTCATCATCATCGTCATCATTATAAACATTTTTAACGTGACCTAAATAATGTTAATTATTTCTGTCCAGACAGTAGTGATGAATGGTGATAGTAACACACAAGTCATATGATAGTGTCTATAGTGTCCCAAGCGGTGAGCATTATCACACACTCGCACGGTAGTGCGAGTATGTTGTGAAGGCCACGAAGCAAGTCAGTGGAAAAGGCCAAAATTTGACCCTCCACCATGCCAAAACCCCTTAACCGATCTTCACCAAAATTGGCAAGCATGATTACGTCCTGGACGGCACCCAGCATTCAAAATTTTGTAGCGATAGGTTCCGGGGTTTCTGCTCCCCAAATACATGATTTTGCCGTGCATTTTGATGTGACTAGTTTTTACGTTCGTTTTTTGGGGTTCTTCAATAAGGCTACAGCCTACACCCCTGAGCGGATATTTACGCAAAATACGTCAAATGACGTCGTTCCGGGTAAGGAAGTGCCTTTTGGGGGTCCCGATGACTATATTTTATATTTAGACCCTTAAATTTCAGAAAAACCACCATATTGGGCACTGATTTTTGGACTGGACTTTGTTTTTTTTTGCGGCCGAAAACTGCTTTAACATGGGGATGCTCCAATATAAACAACCCTTAATTGTAGTCGTAGCCCCATAAAAGTTGTATAGTGAATAGATAATTTGGGGTCAAAAAATTGTTACGTGCAGTTTTGGGGGACCCCCTACACACAGGTCACGTGATAACTGCGCATTCGCAGAGAACTTTACAGCCTTCAAATTGGGAAAACGCCATTTTTTGCATATTACATGGCTTAATCTTTGTCGCAGCACTCCGAAAGTGACGAAGTGAATAGGAAAATTGAGGTCAGGGATTTCAAAAATGTGGACCATTTTACCCCTTCCCCAGTGATAGGTCACGCGACACGGCACATGCGCATTGACCGTTCCATGTGATGATAATGTGATCAGATTGAGTCACCCATACCTCAGGAAAGGATATTCGTAGGATGCTAAAAATTGGTATGTGAGTTGGATGGTTGGACATCGCCAAGGTCAAGGGTCGAAGGTCAAGGTCACAAGGTCAAATGAAAATTGTACACAAAAACGTCAAATACATGCCGCAAACGTCATCCGATAGTGGATATTTACCCATCTTATAGGAAATCGAGGTAGACGGATTGAATAGCAGGGTCAAATTTTTGACCGGAACTTCCTAAACAGCCGTAACAGCACATGGAAGTCTTACTATTTTGAGTTAACGTGCATGAGTCAAAAGGCTATAGTCTACATTGACTGTGAAAATTAATAAATGTGATAAAACAGCAAATATAAATGTAAAAAACTTGCAGTTTAAAACTGTTTGTAATGGTGACACGGCCTACGTCACATAACTAAAACACCAACAATTAAAAAGGTGCTATTACTTAGAAGCACGTTGACATTATGGCGATGTGCTGCAAAAGTAATATCACGTTTTTAATTATTGCTGTTTTAGTTATGTGACGTAGGCCGTGTCGCTGTTACAAACAGTTTTAAACTGAAAGTTTTTTTTACATTTATTAACTATTAAGTAACTGACACCCTTCTTGTAGTTGGTGGGCTCTGTCACCACTCCCCCTTAGATGCCCATCTGGCGAGCATTTATCCAATCATTTTATATGCATGGTAAGTTTCAAGATTTTTTTTCATGCATATAATATCCTCGCTTCGTCTCAGGACTTACCCATTCACAATTCTGAACATTATCTGCTCATTTTTTGTGGTACTCACATTGCAGGTTGTAGCATCTAATGCAGAAGCTATTGATTGGACCCGTGAGTCTGTGTTAGTAAGCAGCAAGAAGAAGGATTGTCCATAAGGCTATTGTGTGCAGTGTGGGTGTGTGTGGTGCCTGAATAGATGGGGAAGAGATGCATCAGACTTTGTTCAGTATGTGTATTATGAGTATGTTGGAAGTGTATGCATATACCAGTACAAAATTATAGGTAAGATAAGATAGGCCAGCACATGCTTCCCTGTGCATAGGTGCCAGGCAATAAGCTTGATAGATTATTGCCTGGCACCTGTGGCACTGATGTAGATGGGAATTCTGCTGATGAATGTTTTAGCCTCAGTTAATGTCTGTTGTTACTACAGCTAAGCATTTGATTGTCACTGAAATCCATCATTACAATTTTTCACAGATTAAAGAGTAGTCTTTCTATAGCTTCTTTTCCTGCCTAATAAACTAATCCCTCAATGTACACATTATGTATTGCGAGAAACAAATAGAAATAGAATGATTATTTGGGGATTTAATCTGGCACGAGTACATTTGCATAGTGTCAGTAAGGTGGAGCAGATATAAAGATAGTCATTTTTGTGATGTTGTTTTTGATAATGTTATAATACATGATATCGTTTCATCTATATAAATATATTTTGGCACACTTGTCCACTGTCAGAGATGCGGTGGACCCAAAGGGCCTTTATTTCAACACGTGAGTGCATTATCGTTTATTTTTCACCAGTTATAGTGCTTTCTAGTTAAGTGCATTTCTTTGTGCCTTAGACTTTGTGCTTATTTTGTACTCTATTCTACTGATTTTTTATGTTTCTGTTGCATGATATTTATTTTACTGTGCATATTATAAGTTTATTATATGTGTATTTCAGTTTGGTGTTAAAACTGTTGGCAGATTTTTGTAAGCTAAAAGTGGTTTTGATTTGTGTTTCACATGTTACATTTTTTCTTAGATTTTTTACGTATTTTGTTTTAGTCAAAAACACTTGTTTTCGAGCCGTTTATGGTGGATTAATTTGACACTTTTATTTCGTTCTGAAATGCTTTTGTCATATGCTTTCGTGGTGTTCTGCTAGCTTAATAGTGCGTTATCTTTCAGCTCATCATGTATGCCTTCAGAAATTCTATAATGGTCACTTCTTGTATTATTTTGCCATTGAAGATATTATGGCATGGTGCTTTTGCTTATGGCTACTACTGTATGCTACATGTATATGACTCTGTTGCTGGAGTCGGCTTTATGGTGGACATCTGACTGAAGTGGCTGCTGTATTATGAATATGTTGAATGGTGCTAGAATGCAATTCTTTGGCTATGATGAAGGCGAAAAACATTATTTTGTAGCTTTTTTTTTAGAACAACCCACGTGGGCAGTATCGGCTATCATTTGTAGTAAGGGGTTGCGTCTGTGTCAGTGGTGTTGTCATTGTAAAGTTGTCAGAAATTTCATGTGTATTTCTGCGCATCACTATCTGTCCAACTTAGTGAGCCACAGATAACTTGTGATCAGCTTCTGAAACTGCATGCACTTTAATTGTTGAGGAAAAATGACACATACTGTTTCTGCCTTATTGACAATAGTTGAAATGACGTCAACTGTTGCTTAGTGGAATCAGCACTGTATAATAGACTGCACATTTGTTTTCAGTACTGGTAATTTAGTAGTAAGCAGAATACATCTTTTGACATTCATGGTTACTGTGTGGCACTTCAAGAAGTGAATGTTGAGCTTTTTGTTTTTCACTGCATACGCCACTTGTTCCCATTTTCACTTAGTTTTCTAGGTTTGGGCCAGTTTCCAATTTTGCCATGTATCATTGAACAAACACTGGTGTGGTAAGGATTGATTACTTGTTTGATTGATGTCTAGTGAAAGCTTGGAGCCAGAGCACAGTTTTAATTGCCTTGCATTATTACGACAGCCCACTATAAAAACATCCACAAAATTTGGTCAGTTGATTCTGAGCAAAATCATAAAAATTGTTGCCACCAGCTGTGAGATTTTCAAAGCTAAAATGCAACAAATTATATTTTGGTTTGGGCTTTGGTAGATTTAAGGAGGCCTACTTTTAAGGGAAGGGAAGGGGAGGTGAGTAAAGGAGAGAAAGAGCAGGGTGAGGGGACGGTGCGCATCCTCTGTTTGCGGTGCCCTTTCGACTGAATGGATGTTTTAGTAATTTGTGGAGAAGCTTTCGTTTGTGATGCCAACCAACTGAACTTACAGTTGGCCATATATAGACACTCCTGTTGAGGTCCTTGGTTGCAGTGTCTGGTAGGTATGCTTATGAGGAGGCTGCTGCATGAGATACTTTTGTTCTAGAAATATATTACATTTGTTCAATCATTATGCTATTTTTTCGACATTTTCATCTGAACTCACGCTGTTCAGTGTTTTGTAAATGTTGTGGGGTTTGTGCTTTTCGAATTTTCATTTCTAGGCTTTGAAATCGTCGAAATTGAAAATAGCCTAACTAACAATAAAAGCCTTTAGGTTTATTTTGCTTACGTGGCACAACCTTTTCAGCCTAAACATCAGAAGTAAAAAAGGAAGAAAACTATAAGTAGACACAGACTAGATTACTAGATTGCATATGTGTTCTTATAGAGGAATTGAAAATGACAGCAAGTGAGTGGAAAAAAGTTCCTGGTGGTTTTGCATGTTGGTACCGCATGTGTGACTTTTGCGTCTGCAGGACTTCAACGCAGGAACGTCAAAAGCTCAGTTTCTCTCGGAGCGTCGACTCCGAATCCGTAACGTATCTGCCACCTATTGTCGATGAACTCAAGAGTGAAGACTATGTTCTGGAGGTTTTGCCTTTTTTTCAGCGAATTGCTGTCAGCGGAGAGGAAATGAGTGGGGTTAGTGCAGTTGTATTCTGTTTGTTGGTCTACTCGCAGTCACAGTTTTGTAATTTTTCGTTGGACACAGACAAATGGCAGGAAACTGTTGTCTGCCTTTAGAGTTTTCTGCTATGTGGCAGTTTTGTTTCCCAACAATATTCTCACTGTACTCATTTTTGCTAAAACAAAGGCAAATAATATGAGAACATAAACTGCATTTGACATTGTTTAACATCTTCGTCTTTGTTACTTAATGCCACACTTTCTAGTGATGAAAATTTATTCATGATAATTCTTAGGCATGTTGTTTACCAGTAAAATGTATAAGAGGCTTGGCATTTTTGTTTCAGGTTCCGTTGGAAGACCTGCATGAAGCATCAGAAATCCTGATCAAAGCGTTGTTGATACGCGAGAAGTACATGTCCGCGTCGATGCAGTGGTTTTGTCCGACTGCGGCTCGATTTCTGCGTAGCGTTGGAGAAAGTGCCGCATTTTCACCAGCGTGTGTGGCTCATGCTGCTGGTCTAAACTGCGATCCAAAAATGGTGCAAGGCAAGTTTCCACAGCAAATGTTGTAACTGTAATAGTATTACTGATATGAGGTGATTAAGAAAAAGCTAAGCATGATGGTAAGCATATCAGGGGGTCGGTTGCATGGATGTCACTTAGATTTAAGCGACACTTAAGGTCATTTTGCATCAAGCATTACGTTAGCTTACTTAATTTTGTATATATTCCTTCTTCTTGGTTTTCTGATGCTATTCCGTCGTGTAAAGAGCACTGAAGTGAATAATTCACAAACTCCAAATCATCAGAGTTAGATAGCCATTGTGGCTATCTAACTCTGATGATTTTTTGGAGTTGTGAATTATTACTTCTTGGTGGTCTTTACAATTATTCAGTGAAGTCTGGCACATTTATTTGCAGAAAGATCAATGTGAGATAACACACCTTTCTGTGGGAACGTAGTCGTAATTAGTTCTGGCATTGAGCAAAACTATGTAATCTGTTGCTCCAATTTTCTGTTAATTGGCAGAGAAAAGGTTTGTTAAGTATTTTGATGCAAGCAGGGATGTTGTATAGCAAATCAAAGTCATTCAAAAGTTTTTATATCCTGAACATTGTCCAGTTTGTAAAACACCCTGTTGATTTATGTGGAAATTGTCTCAGTCATGAACAAAGGGAGATTAGATGTTCCAGTTTCATGGAGTAGAGATATCAAAGGCACTTGAGACTGACTGACTAGAGCTTCAGCATGAAAGGTACATCTTTTAGATTTTTGATGATGCAAAAGGTCGGTGAGGTATGGTTTCAAAACCACTGCCAGGTTGGCAGATTTAACAATATGTACAGGAAGCAAAACATTTTTTATTTTTTTTTACCAAAAAAAAAGATTTTAATGTGTTGATGCACAAGTTAAAACACCTTTAGTGAAATGCTTTTTTGTAGACGATCCTGCCAATCCTCCAACTGTTGGTTCCGATCCGTTCGCACGTGACTTACCTTCGTCTGCCGGATACAAACTGCGCATGATCAACGGTGTCATGCACGTCTTCAGCAGTGACGATGAAAAACTTGTGTACGGACCGATCTACAGTCGGCAAGAATTCATTGACGATCAGAACATGCTGTTTGCTCTGATTACTAATGGACCGCTGTAAGTGCCAAAGCTCATTTGATGATTTGATAGGCCTAAAACTTATAGATAGCACAGTATGTTACATCAGTCTGTGTGATTTTCGTGTAATGTCTTTTTCTTTAGTCGACAACCACTCTGTTTCCTGTCTGAAATGTAGTTGCTTGTGCAAATGCTGTACACCATCTCTTCCTAAGAATGAACGTGTAAGCGATGGTGAACTGTGTGCATGTACACTTACTTGATGAATGATGTTGAAACTGGTGTTAATTGCTTACTCGTGTTTACAGTTTGAAATTTGGCAATTAAACTAGAATGTGCCATTATTCTTGCATGATAAGCACCCATTGTAACATTTAAGTTGTCATGTTTTGTGCAGAAAGTCGTTTTGTTTTCGTCGATTAAATTATCTGTCGTCAAAGTACGAGCTGCACACATTACTCAATGAACTTCATGAGTCCGCAAGCCAGCGTCAAGTGCCACATCGTGACTTCTATAATGTTCGAAAGGTTAGTTAGTACTTGGAAAAAAATGTGAATGGTTATTTGCAGTGGACAGTGGTCAATATAATAGGTTTTTTTATTTACCGGATATGCTTTTTAGATTTGGCATTGCTGTGATTGCTTGATCACCACAAGCTGAGGCTTTTAGTAGGCCCAGTGCTGAACTGGTAACCAGGCAATAATGGGTGTCTATTGGTACAAGGCCGAGATATATGCAGTGAGTAGCCTATATCCAGTTTATTTTAGTTTGCCAGCCACACTGTATATGCTGTTGTATGTGGTACATTCTGGTAGGTTGATACTCACGTTCATGCTGCATCATGTATGAATCAGAAACATCTACTGCGCTTCATCAAGAAAAAGATGAGAGTGCATCTTGATGATGTGGTTTGCAAGGATCGCACTGTCGGTCCGATGACTCTAAAGCAGGCCAGTTTGGTGCAATACTGTGAGCATGAGTGACAGAGAACTAGTTTGTAATACCAGAAGTGTACAGTGAATGAGTAGAATGCTTCGACGGATGAATGAATTTATCTGCGTTATACCACACAGATTCATGTCATGAAAAGAAAAGACTAAAATTCGCAAACCTAGAAAAATCTATAATACTGTTTAACAAAAAAACGCTTGGTCGATGATGCTGGCATATTTGCCACTGTGCGCTGTTCTCAAACTCTCTTTTGTTTGGTCATTTGTTAACTTCCTTTACTAACTTATTTCTTTTCCAGAAAATAACTAACTTGGCTGCTGTTATGTTGGTGATTATTATTAAGATTATTATTATTATGACAAAAGTTTATAGTGCCTGGTCTACCAATATGCAGTACAGTCATTGGTTATATTCAGTTAACTTGTTGTCTTTCTTAATAAAAAAAGGAATGAACCAACCAACCTCTTTCTTTTGACCATTGCGAATGTTTTTAAAGTTTTAACATTTGAGCACATTGTATGCACTTGAGCTAAATATGAAAACGGTGGGAAATAATGTTCCCCTAACTGTCAACTTTCACACACTGCATTTTCCAGAGTGTATAATTAGGAATTTTCTGACTGATATGAACCTTTTAACTACAGTGTAATTTTCAGGACATGATATGTAGTCTACTTGATCTGAAAGTGTTGTTGAATTGCAGCAAACCAATCAACCTCGCCTTGTTTGTTGTGTCACGTGCAGGTGTTTGAAAGTCTGAACATCACAGCATATGAACTCAACGTTGATATGTTGGATGTCCACGCAGTATGTTGATTGCTTGTTCATGTTTGAATTTGTGAATGTTTTATTATTCTTCAAGAAAACGTAACTTTGTATAACGTGATGGTGTAACGTGTAGGCAATTTGACTGCATTCAAGAGGTTCAGGGTTCGATACCTGGCCAGAGCAGTTCGCCAGTCATCTGGGCGACATTCCAACTTGATGACAGACAACTGGGATACAAAAATAGCAATTTCTTAATCTGACACTGACCGTAACACTAACCAGAAATTTTGTAGCCCAGTCGTCCGATTGTTTTTTTTTGCCAAGTTGACCAGTTGGTTTGTTGCCCAGTTGGCATGAAGCACAGATGGCTGCATATCCCAGAGCACAGTGTTTAGAGCACTAGACTCGAGATAACACTGTCCAGGTTCAGTGATTAGCCACTGCAATGTCAGATGCAACCCCGGGTAAGCCACTTTCACGCCTCTGTCACCATATGGCATAATTTGGTACTAGTGAAAGGAGAGTGATGCTTTGAAGTTTTGCTTTCCGTACTATACTATCTTGCATCGAGTTTTACACAAAAGGTGTATTGTTATTACGTTATAGGTATTTTACAACATACATATATGTGGAGTTAACTGCAATGCAGTGTCGTGAATGTTTAGGATCGAAACACGTTTCATCGGTTTGACAAATTCAATGCCAAGTACAACCCGGTCGGCGAAAGTCGACTTCGGGAGATATTCATCAAGACGGATAACTTCATGGAAGGACAGTATTTTGCGGAATTGTTAAAGGTCATTCAGTCATGATTTCTAGCTTTA
>Ga0056115_1002032_pt1 | contig 10136 bp, 4 predicted proteins | sample WorMetOlspDAHAB1_FD_77007 | JGI IMG/M metagenome (GOLD analysis project Ga0056115, IMG submission 77007) | Marine gutless worms symbiont microbial communities from Max Planck institute for Marine Microbiology, Germany - Olavius sp. DAHAB.1 ... | reverse complement strand
TGTGTCCGGCCACCTTCCGCAATGCGTCGGGCACACTACTAATACTATTGATACTGCACGTGTTCGTCGGCTCGTGAAATTTTCATTAACGCTCTGCAGCGTCCTTTCACAAGTCAACCATAGATGTGACCGAAGTCCTACAATTCTGGAAGTTATATTTTCGTCCGTGTTCCTGACTTTCGACATGATTCCGATTATTCCGACGTAAATAGGGTTCCCGAAAAGACCAACTGATGCGACAGAGTTTGCTTGACTGTTGCATCTGTATAGCCACTGACCGTGTTTTTTTGTGTCGGGCGCTTTTTGGTTCTGTCAACTCGCACTTTTATTTTTATCTTTCTATATATATATATGTAAACCTTGTTGCATTTGTGTTCTTATGTTTTTTCGTGGTTTATTAAAAATTCTATATGTATACTGGTGCGTGTACGATTGATATAATAAAGAAACAAACTATTACGATAAGAGTAGGTCTTGGCCTATATGAATTATGAAGCAATGCCAGGCTTTGTGCACTTACGTCTGCGTCTGCAATCCTGCATTTTTCTGTCGTACACATTTTCACTGCCGTTTCTTATAAGTCGTCAAGTTGCAGAGACTGCAGCATCGCTGTTGTCAGAATCTATTCGGAGAAGTCAAACGCAATTAAGTGGGACGCAAATGGATTATGAATCAGTCGGCCGTGAATTAGCAGCAACCGGAATGCACGCACCGGGCCGCAGGGCTGCATGTGCCACCGGTCTCAGAGTCGCACTCTTTAACTAATCAGAGGCCGCTGCAGAGCGTTAATGAAAATTTCACGAGCCGACGAACACGTGCAGTATCAATAGTATTAATAGTGCGCCCGACGCATTGCGGAAGGTGGCCGGACACAGTCAGTCTTCATTGTCTCTTGACGAGTGGAGAAGGACATCTTGGACAATCTGCTATAATAACAAGCAACGACTCTACTCACTACTCACTACAATTAAGTATTTATTTGTCGTAAACATCGTAGTACATAAAATGCTCAAGACCAATATTAAAAATAATAAAATCGGTAGAAAGCTAAAAGTATAAAGAGTAGCCTTCTATAACTATGTAAGCATCAAAACATTAAAATCTCTGTATGGCCTAACTTGTAGGCTATATAAAAATTAACTACTGACAAATACTAGTAGTAGACTTGCAGTGTTACACGTGAAGATAAAATTTAATAAAAAATATATACACTTGCAATATTACTAAATTTAATTTAAATGCACGTGTTGTAAACGTGATCTTTCAAAAAATTGTCCCGGTATTCGAAATTCACTGATAGTGTTCTGTATACATGGGGTGGCAATATAACGTCATTCTGTTATTGCCGTCATGTTGGAGGTATTGGCATATGTTTTAACAGTCTAACCTCGTAAACTTACTCATGCTTGCAAACTGTTGCGTGTGAAACTGCAGCAGTCGAAATGCATGGTCTGCGAATACCCTTGGCAGAAAAACTTTCGGGTTTCCGCATTTTAATTCCATCTATTTTCGTGCTGAACGCCCACTTGAATTAAAAGAACTGCCCGAGATGTCCGGCTATTAAACTGTCCGCACAACGAAATGAAACTGTAACAAAACAGTTTCAGTTTCATTTCGTTCTGCGGACAGTTGTACACTGTGTTCGAAAAGTGGCGTCGAACGCTTTCCGTCGCCCAAGCTGTCATACGTTGAGACGGCAGTTCGAAGGAAACAAAATCGATGCTGACGCGTGCCGCCAACTCGTCGTCTTTAGCAGCCGACACATCCCGCCACTCATCCGCGTCATTCTCCTCCTCTGCACGCATCACGTCTCCTGTTTCCATGCACTCGCTCTGCCAACGCTAAATTCCGTGGGCGCACCCAGAGACAAAAAATTTGGAGGTTCCACGTACGGATCAGGTTAAATACTGAACTCAAACAAATGTACAAGCTAATTGGTTTTTATTTCTCATAATGGGCCTGTAGTATAACATAAGCTTCATTTATTAATTAATTCATTTATTTAAAACTCTAATCGTACACGAAGTAGAACGCAAGCAATTACGGTAATAAAAGACAATCAGCAAATATAAAAATAACAGAAAAAGAAACAAACACCCTGCAGTGTAACATTTAAACTAGGTGTATATACAGTAGTATAAACTTCTAATCATCCTGTATGTGTAGGCTACACAGTCTACACAATTTGTTTCATTGTTTTACGCTTTAGCTTTTGTTATTGTATAATCACTGTTCGATTCGCTACAATAAAATGAATAAGCAAGACTACTGAAGTTAAAACTTGTGATGTCTATTTCGCACAAATCAAAGTCAAGTTCGTGTCATATATAGATAGGCCTTACTTTTAGGTGTCCAAATAACCCAATGCAGTTCACGTACGTACGACGGTGTTCTCGGGCAGACACCAGGAGAACCCCTGGAGCAGCCACTGGCTTCCTTTCCAGAACGTCGTGCCGTGCCAGACACGCCGTCTAATCTGCAGATCGCAGACAATCTATTCATATTTCTTGTGACCGCATCGATGGACGCACCGCGTGCGTAGCGTGCAGAAACGGCGCACATTCTACCGAGCAGAACCGACTCCGCAGTTGCAGCTAAAAGTGCAGAGAAGCAACGACAACGTCACTTTATAGTGTTGTTGCACTTGTTATTGTTTCCGTTTTCAATCCTTATTTATTTATTGTTAACATCGTACGCACGATAGGCTACACGAGAGCCTAAAACTGGGCTAATAACAAAATCGCCACAGAAAAAGCATAAGAGTAAACAGTGCAAATAATAAGCATTAAAATCAGTAAAATCTCTTTAAAATGAAATAATATACGAAAATTAAAAAAATAAGTAAATTAAGCGTGAAAACATGAAAACAAACACGGGTACACGTACAAACTTTACAGCACTTTTAAACTTTAAACAGTACCACGCGATAGCCACCGTGCAAGAATCTAACGTTCGCTGTCACATGGTAATTACAACAAGTCACAACGGAATATAACACATAAAATAACGAACACAAATATACGACTCCCATACCATTTACTGCCGGTGCAATTTTCTGCCACAACAAGCCACAAGCTTCTCCGATAATATATTGCCTCCGCAAAGATACTGAATGCTTTTGTCTCATGATGATATGATGCTGCATGAGAGTCTCATCACTCATCGTGCAGCATCATATCTTGAGACTTTCCGCAAAACTCTTCTTTTTCAAGCGATCCTTCTGTTAATGATCGATCGATGGATTGATACAATATACAGTTTATGTGTCATAGCCCACATCAAGAGTTTCAGCAATTGAGCATAACCGTTTACGGGATAGCCGGGTGGCTGGTTTTAAGTGAACGCTCCTCGCGAGCGTTCCATGTTCGTCAATCCGCCACGCAAGTGCATGCACTGCTCTAGTTTGCAGAGGCTGTCCTGTCAGGCGCTAAATTACGACGCTAACCCGCCTGACCTCAATCTATCTATCTGGCTAGTCAACCACCCATACGATGCGCCGCCGCCATTGTTTCGGTCGGTCTCGATCCCAGCTCTGCAGCAGCGACAATGGTCGCTCCGTGTCACGTGGCAAACCGCTTCCGGTTTCCGACTGGCCCAGCGGTAAAGCTTGTTTACGGAACAATTAGCTCTTAGCTTTACAGTACGTGTCGTAAGCAGTCGCCGACGGCAACCAAACAACATTGCTGAGAGTATAGCCGAGCCGGAGGTCGATATACTGCATTGGGCTTGGACGATTGGCCGGGTGGCTGTTAATTGTGGTGTTTACCCAGAGGCCCTAAGGGAGTAAATAAATCCCTGGTTACATCACCCAAAGAGTGTGTCAGATTCGCCAGCAGGAACTTGAGTGACGTTGTATCATCGTACTGCCATGTTTGTGTAAGTCACAACACGAAACACGGTCTAAAGCAATGCGCTAAACTCACGGCGGGACAGTGACGTTGCAATTTCTGCAAGAGGGCTTAACTTAATGCATCACTCTTAGTTTAATAATTAGGCGTGCCGAGAATAAAATGCAAGCTTCCGCGCCAGCTGCGGCGGTTTTTGTCAAGGCGTCATCGACTTCGCAACACTTTCAGTCGACCGACCCGACGTACGTCCAGTTTTATTTTTATTTCGAGTCTCGCCGACCAATGCGTTTTAAGATTGTTTGGCTGTTTGGCAGGCTCGCTTCCTCGGTCTGCAGTTCTACACAAAATTCTAAATTGTTTCGTGCTGTTATCAAATGTACCGTTAAAATGTCGATTTTGTGTCAAAATAAGCATGATTTTCAGCTCCAAATACAGCACCAAGCGTTCGTCGGATTGGACAGCGAAGCAGGTTGTGCAGTCCGAAGAATTCCTGTAAAAGGCGCTGCTCGCCTGCCGTTACGGCCAGCAACCGCCGTGATTTGTCAGTGCTATACGACCGACGACCTACACTATAACAGTGTAATGGCGATTGATGTTTAAGTGTTCACCACTGACTACCACGACGCACTCGGGTTTGCGTGCCAGGCCGAAATATTTCTCCACGATCAAGATAAAGTTGCATCAACCGTCGCTGACCTCTTCAATTGACCTTTGAACTGTAAGAGGTCACCGAGCTATTCTGACGCACGTGACTGATGAACGCTGCACGCTAATGTCGGCACAGGAACACCGAGATCTCCTTCGGGAATTAACCATTTGCGGTGCTGCTCTGGAAATTAAAACGCACTTTTTCCTTTAAAAAAGTCCTTCATTCATATGAAATTAGTTATGGCTGCATCTGTTTGAAGATAACCCGAATTCTAAAAAAGTTATATGCCTACTCTGTGGTTCTGTGAGCCATAAAAGTATTAGAAATTATCCTTTTATTTTTTGTCAATGACTTTGGAAAATGTTGACCAACCTTGATAATATTTTGCAGAAATCTAGCATAAACAATTCGCGCGCTGTGGATTTGCGTCGCTGTAAAATCTTCAACTGAGACATTGTAGGAGGCGGTATGATAAACTAATGATTTTGAAAACGCCTATTTTCGGACATAGTGCCAACTTGCCACTGTTTGATTTCTGTTCAGTCACTCTCTGATAAATATGCAATTTAGCAGTGCATAACCATAATGAATAATTATACATTGGTGAAATAAGACGATGCGTTTTCTGTAATGGAAAAGTGGGCGGTTCACCGATCGTTGCCAGGCGACGGACGGCTGCAGCAAAGCAATTTAAATATGAGAAGCCATGCAGCCCAGACTGCCCAGTATTTGTCGATATTCTAACATCAAGCAAACACCATCTGCTAGTGACAGCGTAGCTGATTAATGACTCATGGCTAAAATGACAGCCAATGATGCCCAGGCTCTGAATATTTCTTCTGTACGCTCTGGTTGTTCTTATCAGTCAACCTTAATCAACTTTACACAGTTAAAAAGCAACACTTAATAAGCTTAAGGTACAATCTGTTACAGAAAGAACGACAAAAATATGCTCGACACTAGGAAACTCGTCAAAACCTTTTCTTCAAAAATACACTTGGCAAATCATATCTGAAACAAGCCCCACAGTGATTTGCATTAAAAATGTTGTGTTGGAAAGTTCAGGTTAATTATATACTGCATAAGGCATACACATTACATTATAGACATTAAATTTAAAATTTCATCCACATTATGTCGCAAGAGGATTACAATAATTCGATTTCTTCGTATATATATATATAGATACTGCTAATTGTGTACGACGCTTAGAATAAATAATAAATTGTGTTGATGTTCCAAACTACAGTGTATAGCCCTCTTTCATACGTATTAATACCTGCAAATGCACTTACTGAATACGTTATTGCAGCAATTTCAGGAAATTTATTAAATTTTTGGCGTGTTTGTAGACAAAAATTGATGTTCTGTTAACGTGTAAGTCAAACAAACAAACCGAGAGAACAGAAAAACAAGCAGCGCGTACATAACACAACTGTTCCGTTCGTGGCATATTGTCACACACACGCGCGCGCGCGCGTACAACTGAATCAAGAGATTCGGTGGCGCATTATTCGCATGGCAGGAAGGAATTTCGCACGGTTGTGACACGGACAGGGCGGAAGCTGTCAGCTGCCGTGTGGCGCAGATGCTGTGTTCAACACCTAAACGCGGAAGTGGGCGTCGACGTGGAAATGCGACCGAACGACACCGCAAACGACTGCAACTTACTGTTGAAACGTACATATCGGGTGGCCCCCAAAAATTAGCCACCACCGAATTATAAATAAATCGTATTCAACCCCATCAACGAGCCTAGATTTTTCATCAAACTTCTGTGTAAAAGAAGCAATAAAATGTTATAAGGATGCAGTAAATATTCTATGTGTGACTTCTAATAATACGAAATTTATATAGCGCCATAATGCCGTTAGGCGGCTACAGAGGCGAAATACATTACTGTGCTTGAAGCTGCGATATGGTGGAATAAGTATGATTAAATGGTAACTGAAAACCTTAAAAGAGAAATGATGGATATAAAAGACACCATTCACCTTGTTTGACCAATATCGAAACTCCGCGACTCACGTCAGAAATTAGGTCACGCATAGGATATTTAATATCAACTGATAATATCGCAGCGCCTGTTTGAAACTACAATTTGACGAAAAACATCTAATCTCATTGGCAGTCTTTTTTTACGACGTAAGACGACTTATTTACAGTTCGGTAGTGTCTCAGTTTTGAGCCACCCTGTATAGAGACGCTGATGTCGATGACATTTTAGGGCGTGGTTTACTAAGCCGCGAACGACGACGACCGTGACCACTGCATGCACTCATGGATGGAGCATTCCAGGCTCAGTTCAATGAGCATCCGCACTGCGTGACTGCATGAGGCAATAGGACTGCTGCAGTAACCAGGCATCACGGTAAGTGTCACCGTTTCACGCCACCGGAGCAGGTCATGACATCATCGTTCTGTCTACAATAGTTACCGCCGGCGTTTTGAGCAACTTTTATTCACCGCAAACGGTAAAAAACAATACAATGACATTATGACGTAAAAGTGTTGTACACCACAGAGTATTTTGAATGAAACTTCACTGATGGGGCAAAGTCAGCAATAGTGTGTGCAGGCGTGGTGCCGAACTACAGTGTACCTCATATTCAGAACCGTATTCAGAGGACGTCCAATAAATATTAGCGCCGGGCACCTTTGCTCCTTTACACTGTTGAAATGACACTGAATTACGTGCAGCTGGTAGGGCAACTTTGGGCACTAATGGGGAAAATGCCCCACCAGTTTATATGTAAGCAAATTATCCAGTACACCAGTAGTTGTTCCTTGCTTTGTAATATGTTTTGCTAATGCAAGTGATCATAGCTGTGTTATGTTATGCAGACATTAATCCCCTATAGGCCTAGGCTATATCCAAGGATGTTAACAAGGACTCGAGACTCAAGGACAAAGACTTGAAATTAGTCCTTACGGAGTCCTTAGGACAACTGGACAAGGACAAGGAATAACATCCCTGGCTAATATCAACCAGCATTTAATCCCATGCGCCCAAACAGAATTTTATCTGGCTACGCCACTGGTCAGAGTATGCTAACTCTGCAGTGATCTGATCGCGCATAACAATTAGCGATGGAATCAGCGTGTAGACGGCGTGCATCTCAAAGCCTGCGTCCGCAGCAGCAGCAGCAGCATAAAGATGCGGCATAGAGCACCACGCATCGGCGGCGGCGTTGCTCCATCGTCTTCTTCCTGTATCGAGCTGTTAACGATCTGTATCGACCAAGTCCCACGGGTCCCATACCCATCGCCAACATTTCGACCCACAGACCACAACGCCGCCATCCAGTCCCGACCACTCGTTCTGGTCCCTCAGAAACTACATGCACAGAGGCGTATCCGCATAGTGGGGGGTCTGAACCCCCTTAGAAAGTCGCCTAAGGGGGTGTGTGTCGGTGCCAAGGACCCCAGACTCCAAAGGCAAAACAAGTTAATATTATATAAGGCGAATATGCAACTTTTTCAAGAGGAGAGGTTTCGAAACTATAATTCCATGAATAACGCAAACAGGATGTGGCTTGTGCAGCAATGTGGCTTCTTCAGACTATAGCTGGATTGATGGAAAAAGAGGGGAACCCAAAAAATTTCCTCCTCCAAATCGCCTCCGAAATTACCTATAGGCTACTGTGTCGGGAGGGCGTTAACCTCCACCCACTCACTCACTCAGCCCAAGAAAAGTAGGGATGGGACGAAATATAAAAAGGACACTGGCATGCAGAGAACTTAAGGACATTGGGTGTACCTGAGCATGTGTATACATATCTTCGTTTTACTGATCACAAACCTCACAGTGTAACAGAAAGCGTGTAAAATAAGATTAATAAGCTAGCAATGTTAAACGAGCAGAAACCGTTGTTGACTAGTAAAACAACAAACGCGTTAAGAAATTGAAATTGTCATAGCTAGAAGTTTAGCAAAGCGAGGGTTCTGTGGTTGGGATAATTTTGCGATGAAAAGGGGAGGGAATGGAGAGGGGAGGAGAAGGAGAAGAAGGGATGAAAAGGAAGTTGGGGGGAAAGGAACGGACCCCCTAGAACGGATACACCGATGCAGAGATGCGTGATGCTGGGCATTGACCATCGCCGCTGCCGCCCGCTCGGCTGCCAGCTACAGAGAAGAGACGAGATAGCCGTCATCTCGTATGATGAAGTGGTTGGCTTTGCAGAATCTCGGCTGCACGGCGGCGACCGAGCTAAGCCGCCCGTCTATGGACATGATGGATGAACATGTCCGGCGGCTAGTCCGAGCGAGCGGCGGCCGCGACGGTTTATATCGGAGTTTCATTCGTTGTGGGTGACCGCTAATGACCTGTGTATAGAAGCAACGTCAACACGTAGGGTCGCAGCCGCAGTCTTAGCTGTCCGAGACGCAATTTGTCAACCTTGCTGCACTCCGCGAAGTTGATTGAACGTGTCCATAGCTCGGGCGACAAGGCACTCTCGATGCGAGCAGAAATTAATTAACGCACAACAACACGCATGAACGTCGACGAGTTGCGTCACGCCGACATCGCCGAAGTCGCTTGGAGTTCCGGACACTTTCGAAGACACACACTTAGACACATATTTTATTAGCATTTCTTTTTGCTTATAATACACACTGATGCGATCACTTTTTGCGTATTATTTTCGGTGTTGTCGCTCGGTTGCCGTTGAATGAAGATCACCACATCCCCGTTATCACACAAAAGTACACAACTGCCGAAAATTATCGTCGAACTGGCCAAAATTAAAGTTTCATCATCGTCGTCTGACATAAATTCTGACATCTTGATATATCAAAATAAGGTTAAGAAGCGTTTCTTGGCATGAGCACAAACGAACACAAAGGACACAAAGGATGTTTTTTCTGAGAAATGCCTTAGACTTGTCTCAGACAAATTCTTTACATGGAGTTTGACACTATATAACACTCCGCCGAGTAAGCCAGTGAAGAGGAAGAGGGAGATGATCATCTTTTAACTTTTAGTCCTTCAGTTATATCCAGAGTTATCCGAGTTAATTTATGTAGCGCCGGCACCCGGCAGTGTTTTTGTGGCGCTTTATACCAGAGGGATGACTGCATGAGGCCGAGTTGACCTATATGCACTGCAGTAATGATGAAACATATGATATCCATCCAAGACAACTGGGTAGGCTGTTGTGATAAATCATAAATCACATACAGCTCTATTCACCAAGTAACGGCCGAGATATTAAAGTAAAAGAAAATAGAAATGCTTAACTAGTACTTAACTAAATTGGAAGAAATAGTCACAGCTGGAGTGTGACGTATTCAGTTTAAGTGCAGCAACGTTTAAACGTTTGACATATATAGCATAAAATATTATCCGATCTATATGAAATTAACAAGAAATTTATGTCTACAGTGTACGTTTTGCAACACATTCTTGTACAGGAAAACAATTGAACATCTTCATACATTTTTGCACAACTTCTGCAGATTTTGTACAGAAGATTTTCCTAAACATCCATTAAATCATCGGACGGAATATTACATTTAACTTGCATCTCATGAACTGCAGTTGAGCGTATCGTACCATTTGCAGTAGACTGCTGCAACGATGGTGCTTTGATAATGATACCAAAATGTGAGTTTGTGTGCATTAATCATAATATTGC
>Ga0056115_1002031_pt1 | contig 10138 bp, 8 predicted proteins | sample WorMetOlspDAHAB1_FD_77007 | JGI IMG/M metagenome (GOLD analysis project Ga0056115, IMG submission 77007) | Marine gutless worms symbiont microbial communities from Max Planck institute for Marine Microbiology, Germany - Olavius sp. DAHAB.1 ... | reverse complement strand
GGATTGCAGTACTGTCACAGAGACAGATCGTCGAATGCTCTTGATACGGCGCAACACTGCAAAGCACCCTGTCCACAGTGAAACTACATAAATAATAAACTTAATCACTTAATCACCTGCTTACTCAATTACTTGCTAACAAAAAACAATTCTTGAGATAGAAACACCATTAGTAGTCAGGTGAAAGCAATGCGTGTCAAAATGTATCTTCTCACCAAAGTTGCATCAAGATCAACATCCACTCTCATCATCACACCTAAGAAACCAAAATTTATCCACTAATTCAAAGCTACATCAATCAATTAAATCAACTGACTGATCAGACCGAGAAATCACTGGCAGGTGCCACTGGTCCAAGTTCACTGTTTATATTATGTCAGCACACAAGTTGGCCTTGACATACTCATATACATATCCTACCATTACATGTTAGTATAAGAATTACATAGCATTAACCAGCGAAATTTTCAAAGTTTTGTATACCGGTATCTTAATTTTTCAATTCACTCGGGCACAAATCTACCAGTGGTCAGAAAATGACGACAACAATATTGACCAGTGCAACAGGATCACTGTTTGAGAGAAGGTAGTATAGGAATACGGCCATGTGCGCAGGCCGATGTCGTATTTGACAGAAATCACTGAAAACGCCGGGGTCCACCACCTAGTCACAAAGAAACATAAAAAACACATCTCATCAGTTACTTCAGCTTAATCATATAGTAAACAGGGCGGTTACTGAATTATTTTTTACTCGATTAATCTCTATACTCGATTAATCTCTACAAATAAACTTTGAATATTGATTAATTTTACAATTTTTTTGTAGTTAACTGACTGACTGGTTTTAAGAATATACTCTGCCTTCTTTGTAGCAAATCACAAGTCCAAGAAAAGCTGCACATTTCAACTGCCAGTAGTAATTTTGCATAAACCAAAGCAAAATTGGAATAAGTGGATTTACTGTTTCTGAAATTAGATTTTCATCTTTGTAGCAAGCCAAGTCAGCAACTTCAGTGTGTTATTCATTTTACACTTGACCAACTCTTACTGTAATAGGCGCTTTACGAATTTTTAATGATGACGATGATGAGTTGCAGAGTACATACTTCTCCTTCATCTGAAGAGAAATCTTCATCCTCCATAGGTTTGATATCCACCTGCGGATTTGGGGCACCACTAGATTCACTAAGTACCTAACAACCAAACACAATTATAAATATATATGGACGACATTGTCATATGGAACACAAATACACTCCAGTTTCGCCATACACAACATGAAAAATGTCAGTATTTAATACCATTTACAGCAGTGATCTGTCCGATGTAAAGTGACGAATTATGCAACTCCTGGCAAAAAATACGATTACAGTAACTGCTATGATAATATACGTTTGATTTATGATCAATAAATTACTTACTTACTTAAAGAAAGTCATGAAATGCACGCACAACTATCAATTCAGTGACCACCACACCTTTACTGTGCAGCCAGACAACACAAATCTGGGTAAAACAAATGATCAACGAAAACGTGACATGTCTCTTGTTGATATTACTGCCTATGAAAAGTTGGTTAACAGACGAAAGACACTCCAATAAAGACATCACCAGGTGTCTGCTCACAAACGCTGAAACAATGCCACACGTTCCAACATTCAAAGAATGTTCACAGTGCTTGCTTCCATTTTTACTAATGAAGTTTTTGTCTGTTGCTCCCAGTCACTGCCAACAAGGAACTGACTGGATAGAGTTAAACAATGCTTAGAAGGCTGCAGAAATTGACATCAGCAGAACATCAAGTAATCTACAACAATTGTTGTCGACTTGATACATGAATCCGAAAGAAAAAACAGTAGAAAAAAATGATGGGCCTTTTGACGGCATATACTATATTATGTATCACATAGTAAAATGTGTCAAAGCAAGTCTTAAAAACCTGGGTGCTTGCATGATCTCAAATTTTCTCCACACTTACTGGTGGTCCCGGCCGGCCCTGTTTAGCCAATCACGTGGATACAGAAGAGACAACCCAACTTACAGCTTATACAGCTGAAAGACACACCAAAGCAGAAAGGCACAGCTACTTACATCGACGGTTTCCCGTTCACTGACTGGAGTCAGAGTTGAATCCGTCAGAGCAGAATCATTAGATGCCTCGTCCGACGTGCTGCCCAATTCCTGCGAGCCATGTCGATATTGAGATATTTCGTTAGCATGGCGATGGTTCATAGACTCGTTAGAGGTTGAGCGTGCACCAGCTGCAGCATTCTGTCATTTCAAATACAACATGTACAGATGTTTGAATCACATACTGGTGCCTGCAACTAAGAATTGCAGTGACTGGAAGTGAGTGAGCAAGAAGAGTTTATTGCCTCACCCAACAAGTTCTATCATCATTTTGGAGCAGTTTTGACAACCAATCAATTGACTGATACTGACAAAACTATAAAAACATGGAAATTACACAATGCGATAAAGCTAAAGAACTAAACATTATAAACACAACAATCTACCCTTATTATGATAAAAACACTGAACCATTGCCAACCAACTTGATTGTATGTCTAACTTGAAAGCTGTTTGTGATATTATCTCAAGCTTAGATTGCTGATTGCTGGAACGTGCTGCAAACAACTTAATGCACTGAATCTGTGCCATAACATGGCATTATGTGAAGGAACAAATGACAGTTTGTGTTCAATATGTCATAAATTCTGCTGAAATAAATCAGACGACACTCGGACGATACTCGGCAAAAATCATTTTTGAAAGGCAAAATGTCAGCTGAAACCGCCGAGCTAATGTATGAAGTTAATAAACAGTTCTGAAATAGATACAACACACGCACGACATGACACTTAAATACAAACTAAATACAATCCTTTTTGGGCTCACTTTTAATTCACAAATTTAGACATTTTCAGCCAAACGAGAGCAAAATTTTCCATTTTTAATTTCGTAATGTTTAATGTTTCAATAGTTTTTTAAATAGAAATTACTGATGATGATGATAATAACTAATCAGACATAACACTAACGATTAGCTAGCTACACAACGCCGGTACCAATTCACCACACACCTTGGGTTTTGCTAACTCATTGCTGGATGCCGTTTGCCGAAGGTAGCCCCCGCCAGGCAAGCGTTGGTTTCGTCGGTGAGGGTCAGACCGAGATCGAGACAGTGACGAGCCCTCTTTCAGGACTGAACTCACACCACCACAAGGAGCAATAGCCGCACCCGAAGACCCTGTTCTTTGATGACCAGAATTTGTTGCAACAGAGGATGGCTAATACAACAAACATACAACCAACCACTACAAAATCTTCAGCCTTATGCATGCTGATGCTATTACCGGAATTCCTGATACACTTGATACTACTACATGAAGATGGCATGTCCTCTTTTACCACATTTGTCGATTACTCTCAGATACCCCATTTGTGGTCGATCTGCTTCAACACGGTGAAGCTCGAGATGACATGTGAATGGACCTACCTGGTCAACCTCGCAACATCTGGGTTCAACAACTTGAAGACAACACTGGCAAACAGTTGTGGTGGGACTTTGGTTAAAGTAAAGGTTCGGCACTTATATAATGCCACAAGCAACACATGCCGCTTCAGCGGTGTTGTCACAGACAGGGCCGGAGTACAGTCTAGGTCGCAGCCCAAGCCAGCACACACAAACTTTGGCCTAAAGCCATACATGTAGCCCTAGCCTGCTGTTTCCAACCCCATAATTCACATCAATATATTTACCGGCCCGGGAGGAATGGAAGGCTGAGTCAGTCAAAGCACACAGTTTACCCACAAAGTGGTCACCTGTCAACCATAGATCGGGCACGGTCAGGGAAGTCTGCCAGCCAAAGACAGACATCCTGAACTACTGAGCCACAAAGCTATAGCTGTGAGCAACTTTACGACCTTCGGCTGGTTCCAAAAGGATGATGATGAATATGATATGCAACAGACAGTGGCTTAATCATTAGGGCTCTGGACATGTGATTGGGAGATTTGCCAGTTCAGTTGCCAGCAGCTCAACAGTTGAGTGCGACCCTGAGCAAGTTGTTCACAACCCTGTGTCTCTGTAAACAAGCAGTATAATTTGGTGCCAACATAACGTGGGAAATAACTAAGCAGACACATGATGTGATGCAGTCACCCCTGCATCAAAGGTCTTGCAGTTTGGCTGGTATCTGGCACAGAGGGATGACAAATATGAGATCGGTGACACACTATGAACTAATGGCTCGGGATAAACTTATTTGGATTCAAAGCAATTCTGTCTGTATGTACATCTGTCCATCCACTGCATTCATGATTTTCATCATAATGCTTGACAATATTAGCATGTATTTTACCTCTTTTTCAGCCTTCTAACACCAAGCATCATTCCAAGGTTCAAATTATAGTATCACACCAATGGGTGCATTGAATGCAAGGGAATAGAAAGTATTACATTTTCAATCAGCAGACGGCCACACATTGAAAAAGACATAACAAAGGTACACAGTTACAATTGAAGACCAACAATATTTGAATATAATGATACCAATGATGACAATAATAATAACAATAAACATATAACAAAGGTGCAGGTGCAAACTAACGATATCAAATTTCAAATGGCATTTCATCTACCAAGTAACATGTTGCCCCCAAATTTGAACTCTTTTGATAAATTCTGCTGACTTCTGAAATATAAGGCAAAACAACTTAGCACTTCGTACATGAATTTGCATATATCATCATCATCGCCACCATTATTAACAGCAACACAATAGAACACAATAGCACATCAGCACCAGACAGCTGGAAGACAGTGGTGTACATCGTTAAAAATTTAGTACCAATGCATCAAGAAAAAGAAATAAAAATTAAAATAACCTGCGCTGAAACTGTCGGAGGCAAACGGCAAATAAGTGCAGCATCCAAATTACTGACATCTGCAATGCCGGTATCTGTGCTGCCAGATATGCAGTTAGCCGTGGAATCGATTGACGACGGTTCGGCAGAGAGAGGAATCATCTGTCCAACACAGCATTTAAAATTTTGCAACAGATAACACAGTTACAACCTTTATATAGAAATACCTGGGCCCCATATACAAAGAATCTGAGGTTTTCCTCAGTTTGTATAAAGTTTGTTGTAAGTTATGCCTAAGAAAAAAATCGCTATTGTAAGAGGCAAGTGGTAACTTACATAATCATATCGCAATAAAAAGTTGCAGGCCATAGATCAGCATTGTGCAATGCTAATATAGAAGCTGTATACAAGGTAAATTATGCAAACAGCAGAAAACGTGCAGATATAAATCAAAATTGCAACATCACAGTATAACCCATTTACGCATATTCACATTGACACATTAACGTCTAGGACAGACTCATAACTATTTTTGTGCACTAACAGTGTTACAGATCAGTGACAAAAGATGGTATTTAAATTTTATTTTAAAACACGATATATTTATGATAACAATACATGCTCGAATCGGTTATACAATCACCTAAACACACGTGCCACTCTCCACCACTCTATTGTCAGTACAACAATATAGCTGCAGTGACCTGCACAAACACTAGTCTCACGACACCAAACATACAGGAGGTATCGGAAACATTTAATAACACGCACACACGTTTCTGTTACAAGAGGAAACTGTGACATTTGTAGCCGAGCACATTACTCACGTCCGCATGATTTCCAGCCGACGGCGTGTTAACACTATTCAGCTGCGATTTCAACCGCTGCAGCACCTGAAACTTCTGCTCCAAGCGCGCATGGTTAAGGTCCGTCGGTTGCTGCCGGTACTCCTCACACAGCGACTGCGCAAATACACCAGTCAAGCCATCCAGTGGCAAAACAATTTATCCACAACTCGAAACGAGTACTTGGTGGAACCTCAGAAACTGGTAAGCTTGTTTGTTACATCCATATATGTCACAGCAATCGTTCCTAACAGGCTGCTGCAATATCTAAATATCTGCGTACACTCAACCATATGTCGTCATGACACTCTGTATGTCCTCATAGTGAACAAGTCAGTGCATATTCAAACTGTTAAAATGCATAACACATGGTCTCGTAGTCCAATGAACAGGAGGCCGAAGCTGAATCTGACATGGTATTCACTACATTCTACCTGCTGTAAAGGTCCACTCTCATTTATCTGTCACCATTAGTTTTTAAGATCTCATATTAACGAATTTGGCAGACTAAAAAACCAAACATTTGCAGAGGTGTTGTATTGCTTGAATTCATTATTATGCGCATGAAATTTGGCAGCTGTCTTCAGCCGAGTATCATAATGTCAATGTTCTATGGAATAACTCATTCAGGTGCATATTCAACTGCTGTTTGCGCAAAAGCACAATTGGCTTACAATTTTATTGTGGTTGCCTTCCAATAAACTGTTTAATATTGTTCTATCAGCATATATTAAGAAGCTCAAGTCTGTTAGTTTGTGCTGGCTACAAATGAAACAGGGATTTGTCTGGTCTCTACTGATGAAATATAACATACCGTCTCTAGTCTGTCCTAAACACGTTATTAAAGGCACGCATCTGGGACAGTTTTCATACTCCAGTAGAAAATTATGGATATGTCGATAATTAGGTCCAGATGTGACAGTCTAGTATTTTGTGTATATCTTACTGAGTGTTTTTATGTCTTGTCTTGTTCTATATTAGCTTACTGTTTTCTTTTATCATATGTGTTTTGTCTGAATGTGTTTTGGCTGCCTTATGGCATAATAAATGACGTGACTGCAGCAACATCCAGATGATGTCACACATTTTTGACTCATGCCCACTGACCAAACTTGACATCAGTCTACACATTGCAGACAAGGCATTAGCTGACGTCATATGGCACCTAGAAGCATACGACAACATTGTGTTTATACCTGTACAGCGTCAGCCTGTGTGAGCTTACGCCGTTAGTTAATTGTGTGTCCAGTTTACTGAACAGTAAGATACCCACTTCACAGTAAAACACAAATGTGGTCAATTAACGAGTAATAAATAAGCAGGTTGGTGAACTGTGGCAGATGAATGAGAGTGGACAACTAACAATCCAGCAATTTTCATAAGTTAAGCAACTATTTTAAAAGCAACCACATGACGCTTTACGAGTAGCTCCCACACAGCAAGTCTATAAAATTAACTGCACCATCAGATCTCTGATCAAGCTATCACCCTGCAAGAGTGACAAACGAGATACTTACAGCATACTCCGCCAAAACCTGATTAATCATATCCTGCACAGTGCGCATCTTCATTTGGCTCATCTGTTCTACTACTTCCCTCTGTCAGAACACAACATACACATGCAATGGTATTCAATATCTTACATTTACAGAAGCCATTAATTTTTCAATTTGGGACATACCCCCTAGGAAAGGATTTATTTATTTATACACCTAGCGTACGAAGTAAGTCAGCATTTACACTTCAAATTTTTTCACATGTCTGCCAAAGATAAGAATGTTGTGACGCTGTTGACTTGTTGTCATCTGGCATAAAAAAACTAATATCAAGAACTTGTTCACTCTGAAGCAGAATGGTACGACACACATCACATAAATGGCCAGAAATGCCTTGATGAAGGGGAAGTGTACCATATTCGATGAGCCTATGATCAATGATACCACAATCAAATACAAGTAAGTCGTAATCCTCATCAGGACTACAGATGCTTTGGCACAGATAGGGTTAGAGTCTGTCAGGGCCACGGTGGGGAGCCTCTTTAACGTTCTTTGTTCTTTTAATATCATTCGATCAATAGTGAAATGCCTAGTAAAACGAAAAATTTAGAACTCTAGTCACCCATCTGAAAACAAGTCAGTGACAACATGTGTCAACAGTAAGCAGGACAATTCGCCGACAAACTAATTCGTGGTCCAGTCCAAAAGCTGACCAGTCCGTAACTGACCAGTGACCATGAGTTGGTCTGTCAGCAAATTATCCAGCAAGTGCGTCAACTTACATTAGGTGCTGATGGTCCTGAGATGATCTTGTCACCAGCTGACGCCTGTGTGTTGGTTCCAGCAAGTGACATAGGGGAAGGGGAACCCTTCTGACTTAAAAATATACTCCCTGCAAACAGTAACAAAAATGTCACATTTGGTTGGATGGCGTTTAACAGAACTTTCAGCATGTCTCTTGAAAACATATAGTTTATACAAGCGAAAAAAGGGTACACATTGCTAAGAGAAAGTCCAACAGTTATATAAGACAAAAAACGCACTAAAAAACACACAAAACAATGAACACAAACAACTAAAGCTACCTTGCTTACACTGCCTCAAATGACACTCTGGCAGGAAAAGAGGTGGGCTTATTCTACTGATCCGAGCCCACAGGGGCCGAGCATGCCATGCAAGGCAAACAGCTTCACGAGGATATATAAGATCACGAAAAAATAACTGCGAAACGGCACAGTGTAGTAACTGTGATGCAAAAACTAACAGCACTTTTAAGAAACAAGTTAAACTACTGTCCAACTCTTTGCACATTCACATGAGCATGTTTCCGCAGGGCAATCACACCTGTAATGTGAAAGTGAAAACTGAACTCGGCAAAACTGAACTTTAAACTATTACGATTTTTTAAGTTGTGCAGGGACGGAAAGGCTGTGTGGATGAAACTTGGAGGTACAGGGTGGGCGGGGATGACGACAAGATGTTGTACCCGTGTCACCACTTGAGACAACTACTGCTCCACAGACGCATATCAGATGACATCACCAACTTCCTGAAATTGACAAAGTACTCGTTTCGTACGCCCAAAAACGTGAAACGCGAGAACTCCATCACACTTTCGTGAACACGATTACGTCGCGCGGTACGAGTTACGAGTTTGATGATCATCACGAATGAAGCGACCGAGGCGAAACAGTAAACAAAGGGCGGGGCAATAGTTTTCGCGTGACGTTCATATGAGGAATAAACATGGTGCAAACGACGAGCCCACACTCACTCAAGCCGCTCACGTCCGATCGTGTACGCTGGTGGCTTCGATCCCGGTGAGGCATGAAGACCACCAACGTTCCACTCGTGTAGTACGCAGTAAACTGACTCGTCGAATAACTTCAACGGACAAATTCGCTCAACTTCAGACTGTCAACCAAGTTCGCCAGCCGACCGCCATGTTAGCCGCTGGCCCGTCTAGGCCGCCGCCGCCGCCGGCTATTTTTAGGCCGGCGTTTGACGGACAGCCCACCCACACAGGGCGAGCGAGCGGCCAGGCCAGCAGGTGCGACGGCCGAAAAAAAACCACGTTAATCATCAGCTCTCACTCACGACACTCGGGGGATAGTGGCAAGCGGAAATTACGCACATCTGTTTTCTTTGGTCATACGGTTTCTACGGACGTGCTCAGTAGGACGGTCGGTCGACTAACTGACTGATTGGGGTTTTAAACGTTGACAAAAAAATTGACAAACTCGTTTATGAAGTTTTTTTCTGTAAACGTCTTATTCTTTTATTACATCTATAGGCGACACAACTAAATAACGCACGTTATAACAAGGCAACGCGTAGAAAGCTTAAACTGTTCGCACAACGAAATGAAACTGAAACAAAGTTTTGACAGTGTTTTGTTTCAGCCAAAACAAAACGCTCCGGCCGTGACAACTCGTGATATAAAAGCAAACAATACAAGCGCAATCGCAGGGAATTTAAACCAAATGTGAACCAAAAACACGTCTACCAAAAATACGTCATCCCATACTTCGTTCCGGCCAAGACAGTCGGGGGTTGAAAGCTTTAATTTCAAACAAGACCTCTTTTTGTCTACATATACGTTAAAATGAGACTTTAAGCTGGCAGTCAATAGAAATACCGCAAGTCTTGCGTTATCTCATGGAATTCACGGAAAGTAATGTGCAATTCAACTCCATACTTGGCACAGGGGAAAATACGTGACGTTGTGACATGACTCCAACTGTCAAAGGTCAGACTAGTACAAGAAAAACGTCATAACTCAATAGTAAGTATAATAGTATTAGTATACAATCGCATACGTATCTGGGTGGCAAAAATTTTCTGCGTGGTTCATACGTGACCGCTGCTGAACTGGTTGCCATGGCAGTACCGGTAACAATCACTAATGCAGTGTAAATTATGAAT
>Ga0056115_1002030_pt1 | contig 10139 bp, 6 predicted proteins | sample WorMetOlspDAHAB1_FD_77007 | JGI IMG/M metagenome (GOLD analysis project Ga0056115, IMG submission 77007) | Marine gutless worms symbiont microbial communities from Max Planck institute for Marine Microbiology, Germany - Olavius sp. DAHAB.1 ... | reverse complement strand
GAAAGTAGTAAAAACGGGAAAATAACATAGTATTGTGTGAATTTCTCTGGATACGTAGGACATGTGACTATATTGATTTAAATGCTAACTAGTACATGCTGTTTAGTAGTATGGTTAAGGTTAGGGTTATGGTTAGCTCTAGTGTATGGCTGGTTAGTGGTTATGCATACGCATTTGTGGGCCTACTACTTTCCGCTGGCGTTACCGCTCACCTGGCTTTAGCTCTGATCCGTGAAAAACCCATCCTTATTTCTCAACATTCTGCAAAAAAAATTGAAACTGTTGCTGTTAGATGCTTCTACCACCTGCTGATCCAGCCGAAGAAAAACAGGTTAGAAGGGATGACCATATTTAACAAACTAACATCAGTTGACATTAAGCATTAACATATTAAACGTCTAAAAGGTTCACGGTTAAAAATAAGTGACAGAGTTAATTACCTCTGCCGACTTTGTCTTCGCGATTCGTCGGTCGAAGACAGGACAAGCGAGTTGCTGGGAGAGAGTCGAGCACCGGCGGCAGTGAGTGGCGACGGAGTGGGAGAGATGGCGACGTAGTCGACGCTGAGGAACGACGGAGACCGGCACTGCTGAGGGGACTGAAGCCGCGAGGACGGAGCACCGCCGCCAGCGTCGATGCCGTCCGGGTCGGAGCGGGCGACCCGGGGGTCCCCGACGCCCCGCAGGTCCCGTGGGTTACCGACACCCCGAGGGTTTTGGATGTTCCCCACGCCTCAGGGGTCTTTGAGGTCCTTGATACCTCGAGGATCCCCGGGTCACCGACACCCCGAGGGTCCTCAAGATTCCTGACGCCCTGGGGTTCCCTGATGCACCGCAAGTTTCGAGAGTTCCCGACGCCTCGAGGGTCCCTGGGGTCCCCGACGCCCCTAAGGTCTCCGGAGTCAGACGGAGGCGACGGAGTCATGACAGCCGGAGAGCGGCGTCCAGCGTCGGGCGTGATGGAGTTGGACGGAGACAGCTTCGCGGCTACCACTGAGTTGTTGCGACTGTACTGAGCGCGACTGAACGCCGACATCACCGTGCCGAACAAACTCTGGTTGCGCTACGCTCCATCGGCACAGTTGTTTTATTATTTTTTGATCATATCGTCGTAATTGGTATTTATTAGCCGTGAAAACAAACGCGACTTGCAACTAGTTTAGTTGTATGTATATTAATTGTAAATTCTCTGTGTTCTATGGGCTCATTGCCGGAAATAAAAATAAATTAGATTGGATTGGATTAAGTTTGCGGCAAGAGTTCCCCACAAGGGCAAAAAATACGAAGCACGTTTGAGTGTTGTTTATTTATTAATTATTTATTTAGTATAGACGTCGTTCACACAGTACACATAAAAGTGTAAAAAGTAAAAAAAACTACTATAAACATAACAATAAGGTCACCAGATAAAGCTAAAACTGTAAACAGCACAGACATTAAGCACCACCAAAAACTCGGGGGGAAATTTGGCAAAGGTACTGTAAACTCCTAAATTTTCGCGCGCCCTCTATTTTCGCGATTTTCGCGGACAAGTAAGTAAACGCGAAAATAAGGGGCGCAAATATTGTGCGTCCATTACGGTAATTACTATCACCGGCAGTATCACGGATTTTTACAGGTCCTCAAAACGCAAAATTTAAGGGCAGCAAATATATGTCTCCACCAAAAAAACGCAATATAAAAGGGCACGCGAAAATTTAGGGGTTTACAGTATTTGTTTGGTGTCATTGTTTGCCGCTAATCATTGCCTCAAACGTCCGTCGTTTCTTAGCAACTGTAGGAAATCAGATGAACATGAGGGGCAGTAACCTGCCAGGCGGCCGACTGGTCGTGATCACCGCCCTTCTGACCCTGTTCTTTCTCTTTGCGTTTTTTAAACCGACGAAAATAATCCTGAATCAGGAACGTGGCGTAGAACTTTCCGACCGTTACGTCATGGTCGCCTGACAACGCGCCAACATGCAACACACGGGGTGACGTCTAAGTCGCTTTCTTTGTCTGCTATAGTAGACGCAGACGCACCGCCATGTTGGAGGTAACAATATATGTATGCTTCCGAACTGTCATGTATGGAATTATGCGCTAGTCGAAATACACTCGAATAACTCTGAATTGTCATATTTTTGCACTCAAGTGGTCATAAACGAATACACGAAAAGCTGTTTTATTCGAGTTAAAAAACCACAGATATAAAGGGATTAGATGTAAGAACATTACTAATGCAGCAAAATATGAACGTATGAAAGAAAATAACAGACAACGCGCTGCAGCGCAACTTAAGATTTAAAAAATTCATCACTATCTGCTCTTCAACAACATCCACGTCACATCCAAAACGAACAGAAAAGCCCGGCGATGACTGACAGTTTAAACGTTTTAAAAAAATTCACGAAGAATCGATTTATTGCGCAGTCAAGTTCTCGTTAAAGTTTTCTAAACATTTAATTTGCGACGCAGCAAACTTAGACTACAGTTAATCGCGATATTTTTCATTACTAAAAATAAAATGTTCTAACAAAAAAAAGTTTAGCAGACTATTCATAAATCGAGAGCAGAAAGAGGGCGTTGATAGTTGAATTGGCGGTTCGATTTACTTACTTCCGGCTGGCGGAACAACCTCGTCGAGAAGTTTGGCGCTTGTCCGCTTCCAGATTTTCCTGATAACTGCTCTCAGTTCCTCGTTGACGTCATCGATGTTGCCTAGCAACCAAAGCGCACCACGTAATCATCACCGTCATCATCATCACCATCATTATCATCATTAACATGTCGTTATGTTTTTCAGGTGACCTCGGTTTCAACGGTAACTCTTGGTCGGATGTTTTTACTTATTGTATTTGTTATAACTCGTACACTGTACAGGTGCTGACATGTACAAAAAAACGATAACAAAAGGAATTAAAAGAACACCCGAACAGTAGCATAATAGCTACGCAGTGACTGAAAATGCAACAGTAAATAATGCTTGAGGACGAAAACAGAAAATTCGAATAGTAAAAAAAACATGCATCGGGATTTTAGAGCAGCACGTGTAGCAACTCACTATAAAAGCCAAACGAAAACAGCTGTGTGTTTCTGGCCTGAGTATGTTATTGTTTGGCTCGTTGACGTAGTGGTTAGGAGTGTTGGACTTTCGACTGGGGATCGCGGGTTCAATCCCAGCCGCTGCACTGTCGAGTGCCACCTTAGACAAGTTGTTCACACGCATTGTCCAGCGCCTCTGAAGTTACGACCTTATGGCGCTATATAAATCAGTTTAAATTATAAATAAATAAATTATAAAATTAATATTTCGCAACTCATTTGTTGATGAACATTAATTTTGTCGTCTGTCGGGCAAACAAAAAAAAACCGAAAGAGAACAACGCCACGTTGTACAGTAGGCACGTTCTTTTCTTGTTCTGTTTCATTGCTACAGCTGATACAGGGTGGTCCAAAAAAGTAAGCCACTTACGAATTATCACTAAATCGCATTGAAAACTCGTCAAAAAGGCTAGATTTTTTATTAATTTGAGCGTAAAAAGCACTAGAATGCCATCAGTTAGTAACAGATATTCTACGCGTGACCTTATTTGTGACGTCATCAAATACTGTGCGACACTCTGTGATGTGGCGAAAATAAGTGTATACGATAAAAAGCGTAATTAAAACCTGAAAAAAAGAGATGACGGTAATGCGAGAAAATTTTTGACATGAATTTTCATCCCTTCTTTTTTCTTAGCAACTGGGCGTAACGTAACGTACCGTCGGTTTTGATGTGCAGCGAAGTCCTGACAAGAGCAAAAAGGGTTGCGTTGAACATGACCGTGCCGTCGCTGTTGAGAGGCATGTTCATTGATACCAACCGCTGAAATACACGTACACACACGCACGAAACTTGCCGTGTACACAGTTAACATAACACCATATCTGCTGTATGTTCGACTACTGCGCCGGTAACACCGCGATTTCGCCAATAGTTGGACACGGGTCAACTTTTGCAACCCAATCCAATCCATGGATTGAACCAATCCATGTCCAACTCTGATTTCACCGGCCTACTAAGTCACCCGACCTGTGTGGGCCGGTTGGAAGGGATCACCAGTGTCGTGGACGGGAGGCGCCGTGGGCCGGTGAACTAAAAAACTGGACAAAGACTGTTCACCGCACACAGTTAAGCAAATCGATGTGCTGTATGCTACCACCTTGGTTAATCTCGGATAGGCCAAATTTCCACGTGGCTCGTCACGTCACGTGTAGACACGACACGACACGTTCGTCGTGTCGAGCGTGTCGAGCCGTGCTGCTCGACAAGCTCGACACAGCCAAAATGCATGGGCTCGACACCTCGAACAAATGAGTTGATACCTTGCAGGCGACGCGATGCGGACAGAGTTTCCCGAAGCCGAGCGGAGGTGAAATGCGGCGAAGCAGAGCCACCACGTCAAGGTGCTTGATGCGACCCCTGGCGAATAGCACCGACAACATCAACAACAACACTCTGCTAACTGATAATGCCTAAGCATTCTTACTCTTACTCGTCTGTTTTCGAACCAGACAGCGGCGCTACGGTGAGGTGGGGAGGTTAGAGGTATAGCCCAAAACGTAGCCTAAGTCTAGCCCCTCCTCTCGTCGATGTGAAATTTTACGATTTTCTTACTGAGTTAAAACATGTTGGTAAAACTACTCAGGAAATTTCACAAAAATACGGCCACGTTTTAAACTATAACAACATTGCACCGTGTTCGTAGCTTGCGATTGACAGAATCATTGCATTGGCATGTATAATTAAGACATTGACGTTGTAAAACTGCATTTGGACTTAATTCTGTGTTCGCGATGACTGAACTGATCTGACTTCGAACATACTTGGCCTCTGGATCGTACTCGGACCACAGTCGAACGAACTCTTCGAGATGATGCGGACCGAGAATCGACCAGTCTCGAGTCAAGTAGTCGAAGTTGTCCATTATTACGGCGACGAACAGGTTGATTATCTGAAACATAAACAAATAGAACCGAATACGTCGACCCTCACCAATTTATTCACGCGAATTTATATGGGTCACAGATAGAAGAATGTTACGGCTCAAATAAACTCATAGCTTACAGTAAATTAACCAAAAAACTCTTTAAATCTTAAAGAGAAAACGCTGAACTCCTTCCTGTTCACTGTACTAAATGTAGGCCTAATACCACCACTATTATTCGGGTGTACCAATCTCATTAGTGTTCTTGTTTCACATTAACACTGAGAGAACTCTCAGTGTTAACGTAAAACAAGAACTTTCTGTAGCTTCTGCTTCTATTGTCTGAGATCTTGTCACGCAAGAATCTATATGTTGAACTCAAAAAGTCCATCCAATAATTGTAATAACCAAAATTATGACTAAACTCACGCGATGTATGTACAACCGATTAAAAAATAAAAGTTTATCCAGAACGAATTATCGGTTTTTCTTTATTTTACGTGCACTGCTTGTGTACAGGGTGGCCCAAAAAAGTAAGCCACTATCAAGAATAATCATGAAATCGTATTAAAAACCGTGATTAATGCTAGATTTTTTGTCACCAATTTTGACTATTAAATGAGCATAAGAATATTATAATATGTATTAAATATTCTATGTGTGACTTGATTTGTGACGTCATCACTTGCTGCGTTCGAAGCTGCGATATGGGTAAAATCAATGTATATGACAAAATCATGACTGAGAACAATAAAAAAGAAAATATGAAAATCAAAGAAATTTTTACATAAATCAAAATAAAAAATATCGTTTAGAAATGGAATTCACAGCCTGCTAAAGCGAGCTTATGCCAGAAGGAGCACTGACATCATTTACCGTATATGTGACGCATACCTCTAGTTTGCGGGTCCGTTATGGGTATTGACATCAAGTAGGTTACGCATAGAATATGTAATATTAACGGAAATATTTTAGTGTTTACTGATACTTTAATTTGACGAATAAAGTTAATCTTATTGGCAGGCTTTAATACGATTTAATACGATTTCTTGATTATTTGGTAGTGGCTTACTTTTTTTTGGGGGGGGACACCCTGTATATATGTTTAAATTCTGTCGCGAACAAACTTCACTGTTTTTCCGAGGTTACAGTAAGTAAAAATAAAAGAAATATGAATGCGACTGACAAGAAACGAGCATAGGATGTAGAAAGAGATGAAGAAGGGATAAGCGACATGCGATCCGCAGTGTTGACCAGCAGCGTCTGAAGCCGCATCACACCAAACTGATGCGCGGTCAGAACAAGCCATCATGATCTCTTGCCACGACTCGCCAGTCGCCGATCTGCCAGTACAATTAATAAGTAAAAATTCACACCCTTCCCCAAAACGTAAAAAAGGAAAAGGCCCAACACTTATATAGTGCCACAAGCCGCGAACTGCAGCTGCAGCAGCGCTTTGCGTCACAGACAAAGCAGGCGCGCAGCCTATAGGCTGTAGACTAAGCCCGTATACACGGGTTTGGTCTGCCGTTTAATCGTCTCCACCCCATAATCCACGTAGTTACATGGATTACTACTCATTTACCGACCCCGAAGAGATGGAAAGGCTGAGTTGGCCTGGTAGGTTGACCCACAACGGACATTTTAACCACAAAGTGGTCACATGTGAACCATAGATCAGGAAAAGTTCGCCAGCCAAAGATCGACGTATTAACCACTGAGCCACGCCGCCAACCATTGTGTTAATACACAACGTTTTTATACATCTTACTGTTACCTTTCAGTGTATGGCTGCATCTCGTCTGTTCATGAAGTAAATCGCAGTGAATAATTAAGTAATACAGATAGTAAAGTACTGATTAAATTACGTTGGCTTTTTGTTGAAATATTTGTATCTATTTTAGTTTTGTTTTTACCTTTATTACGGAAACTCGGTGACTAAAGATCTTCGGAAAGTACACGAGCACAAAAACATAATTCCGACATCACTCGACTTCATCCGAGACATCTGAGGCTCTGTACCCTTAACTGACTGGAACGGGTTAACACCCTACATAGATAGTCTGACACTCAGTATACCTAATGCAACTGTATCGAATGTGACAGCCCATCTTTGCGTGAACAGTATACTAATCCAACATTTTTACTTTATGCTTCCGGTTGAAGTTTCACTTTAAAAATTCTGAGCGACAAATCTTTGTTTTGCGTGATTTTTTCTGGATGTATTGCAGAACTATTGCCTCAAAGGACAACTCTTTTGTCACTGTGTAGTGGTGTTACTAAGCGTTTGATTTATGTTATATCGAACATATGTTCTGATTTTTTTCGTTCATTGGACTTATTACGTTTATTACGATTCTAATGTGTTTCCTACACGTTTTACATATCTGCCCTTTTCTCTCTGTCTTGTTTTCATTTCTGACGTTTTTGATGAAATAAAGTGGTCATAAATTTCCGAATGGAAATGCACAAAACACTCTGGCTAATACTCGATCGGTTGCTGTAAATCAAAGGAGAGGAAGCAGACCGGAAGAGGACCATGACGGCGGCCGGAAAAGTCTGAAAGTTGTTGTTGCGGTGAATTGGACTTGAGTCGTCGAGAGCGATTTTACCGAACGCCTGACAACGACGACAACAGTAACAACAACAACAACAACTAACAACAACAACAACTACTACTACTACTACTACTACTAGGCCTACAGCATTTAAAGTACAACAAACAGTTGCTGTTAAATCAAGCCCATTACAACAGCAATAAAAAGCTTTCGTTCACCATAAAATGTTGTGGGAAAAGCAAGCAAAACAAACAGACCGCCAAACAACAATCAACACTAACACTATACTAATTACTAAATGCAAATTTAGCGGCCTACTACTATTATTACTGGTACTACTACAAATACGAATAATAATAATCATCGTCGTCATTAACATCAGAAAAATAACAAATTGCAGACAACTACGGCCGCAAACCTACTGAAAGGTAGTGTTTTTTTTACTTCAGTTCAATTGTTTCAGGCTTCAGCAGACGAGCATTTTAGAGCAATTGAAAGACAGTACTGTAGCCACACTGGCTGCCGGTTCAACGCAGAATTGATTACAATATGTCTGTGTTGACATACAAGACTGCACACGTCTGTACCACGGTACCTCGGCCAACGCATCAACCGCTGCGTCAACACACGGACATACGCTACTGCTCATCCAACCGTTCGCTCGCACCGACTTCGTTCTTTTCGATGTGCCGCGCCGTCTGTCTGAAACTCACTTCCTGCGTCTGTCATCGGAAGCGACTCACTGTCTGTATTCAAATCTATGCTAAAACATTAGTATTTCGTATGTCCTTTAACTAGCACACACAACCGACTGCCGCCAGCGCCTCTGAAGTTACGACCTTATGGCGCTTTACAAATATGCTTACAATTATTATTATTATAAGAACGTATATGTATATACGGAAAGGAAGTGTAACGATGAAGACAAAAGCTGACCTGCATTCCGATAACGGCGTAGATAAAAAACAGCATAACAATCAGCAGCGCCACGTACGGCAGTGCCTATAAACAGACCAGTCGTCAGTGACGTTAAAAATACTTTGAGTAAAGTACGTCGTTGAAAATACCTGAAATGTTTTTTTTTCACGATTAACTTATTTAGATTGACATTGACTTCGGTCAATAAAGCCCGTTTCTCACTTGCGCGGTTTAAGCCGCCGTTCTCTGCGGTTCTGCTAATGGGTTTTCGCCAGAAGGTTGTGTTGCGGACAGTCGCGAAAGGTTTACGTTTTTTGATATGGCTCAATTGAATACCGTTCCTTCACGGTCTTTTTATCTGAGGTTTCCTGCGTTTCTACGTTGTCGTACAACCGCAGAGAACCGCATAAATGTGAAAGGGTGACAGACTTTTCTGTAAGTCTTTCGCTAAGTCATTCGGCTAAGTCAAAATGGTAAGACAATTGTCTTGTCGGAAATTGACCTTACCGAGTGACAATCGCAAGTCGACAATTAGCAGTGTTATTTTAGCCAACCTGTTTTTCAGTCCCCTTATATGTTTTATGTTTTATGCTGGCCTTGTGGCGTAATAAACGATACTACTAATAAAAATACACCACTTCAAAAATTCGCAGGGGAGAATGATGAAAATTTGGGGCGACCACGTGAAGTATGAAGCACTTCTGTCGCCAGCACCTGGAAAGATTTGACAAAGGTCCACAGAAGTGTTCGGATGCCTTCGCCGCGGTTGAGCAGTTTGACGAGTCGCATAACACGAAACAGACGAAAGAAGTTGATCTTGATGATCGTCGAGCTGTCTAGCTGTGGGACACAGACAGAACAGCAGTGATGAATATTTCAGGCGTCGTCCCGCAAACCGAGGTTTATTGGCACAGTGACAATGACAACGGTAAGTAGTAAACACGGTGCAATAACACTGCCTCGCATGAATGTCTCTGGATACGTCGGACATGTGACTATATTTAGTTGAATCATGAATGCTCACTATTGCGTGCTGTTTAGCAGTAGGGTTGCGGTTAGGGTTAGGAGTAGATTGAGTATCACGTCGGCTAGTGGTTACGCACGCGAACGGCGAATAAAAGTCTTCCAGTATCGCGATACCTACAGACACTTCGGTGTAGATGATGTCGGTGATGCTGCCGAGAACTATGATGAAATCAAACACGTTCCACGGATCACTGAAATAGTTCTGCGCCAACCACACGCATCGTTATCAGTCACCATCATCACCTCAGAATGAGACAACTTCTGGCATAAATCGACGAAAAAAAACGACCCCCAACACAAGCAGTATACAAATTGGTCGTGAAAAGCAGACGCATCATTTATTACAGTACACTTAGTGGATATATAAAAGTATTAACATTAACGTAAACGAAAACACACAAAACGTTGACAACGTTCGTTACAATGTGATAAAAATCACCAGAAATATTGGAAAGAGTGCCCTAACTAGTGGTAGACAGGAAATATACAGGGTGGCCCAAAAAAGTAAACCACCACCAATTTGTCAAAATATCGTATTAAAGATTGCCATCGAGATTAGATTTCTTCGTATAAAGTTAAAGTATGAATCAAGCACTATAATACAATCCGTTGGTAATAAATATTCTGTGCGTGACCTACTTTTGTGACGTAATTAACAATGCCCGGCCCGCAAAGTAGCGATATATGCG
>Ga0056115_1002029_pt1 | contig 10141 bp, 4 predicted proteins | sample WorMetOlspDAHAB1_FD_77007 | JGI IMG/M metagenome (GOLD analysis project Ga0056115, IMG submission 77007) | Marine gutless worms symbiont microbial communities from Max Planck institute for Marine Microbiology, Germany - Olavius sp. DAHAB.1 ... | reverse complement strand
TGAGTCTACCTAGGCACTGCAGTAAGTGTGCAGCCCGTGCCCAAAGCTGCGCATCGCAGTGATTTTCGTGAAAACACAAACTTTTGTCCGCAGCGCGATTCGAACCTGGGCCCTCTCGCGCCGCAGGAATGCATGCTGCCACTAGACCACTGCGACCTGCATTGTTACCTGAACACAGGTAACAAACTGAGGTTTAAAGAAGCTCCAGCACTGACAACTGTATCACTAATTTAACAACAATATTACAGTCAAGAATACCAAAAGTGTTTAAATTTCAAAGAATTTCGTATTCTGCAGCAATTTGACAAGTATAATGCTAATAACTCTTGAATGACATACAATGTGTCGGAAGGAGTGTTAAAATTAACTCCTCCAATATCATTAACAATGCCAGCTGTGCTGATAGCAGCTGTCCAGTGAACAAAATCCACAGTTTTGGGGAGAATTTTCTCTGCGATAAGGCAATGCCCTTCTCCGGGTTTCAGGAAAATCAAGTACAACTTTTCGGTAATGCTGCTAACATGCTGTGACAAAACCCAATAGACATTGCGCCTGTCATAGTATTAATACAGTAAATATCAACAATTCACAGAGTTGACAGTCAAAATATCAACCTTAAGAGATTTCAAATACTGACAATGCTACTATGTAACAGTTCTCAGCTACAGCTATTGCAAAACTCGCCTGTTCATTTGCACAAGCAGTCATCTGCTGCTGAATTGCCAGTTGGTCCTGAGCCTGGCGCAACAGGTCTTCAGTGTGTGACCGATGACGCTGTTCTGATGCAAAACTCTGTCTCAATTCAGTCAGTTCTGTGCTCAGCAGCTGGCATCTCTGCAGCAACTCCATCGTACTGCACACACATACACAAATCAGTTGGCAAGGCTGTTTAATAGTAAATCCCTGCTGAGCGTCGCTGTCTGTCTGTCTGTCGTCACCTGTTCTATACATGCCAATAATGTAGTAATAACGAGAAAGTCCAAAAACTGACAGCACAGTAGTTATGGGGTCAAAAGGTGAAAGGTCAAAAAGAGCTAAGCTGTTTACAATCTGCATGTAATTCTTAAATACAAACTGCTTTCAAAAAAACAGCTAGACAGCTGAACTTGTCATGCAGCCATGTCAGACAGTTGCTGACGACATTTCTATTTGGTCAGTAGGACCAAAGCAGAGTGAAATTCCCCATTTAACTGCACTTTAGAAATCCTTTTACTTACTTAGTGGCTTGATTGACAAAACATCTGTAAGAAGTCTTAAGAATATAAAATCCCGAAGTTACATATCCAGGTTCCATGTCATTTCATAAACCAACCATTTAGGAGTCAGATTGTCCAACAGCTTCCACCACATTTGCCAAAAGTGGCACAGAGAAAAACAGTGAAAGTGTGCTACTGTAATTGGACACAACTAACTCTGGAGTCGCTCTGCTGGTATCGTGCTTCTGAAGTGTACTGACCAACGTATCACCATCGACAGCGGCTTGTACAGCAGCCTGTTATCATCACAAGACAGCAATTCATCACGTCACTGCTCTGACATATCAGTCGAACACAAGATTAAACACTAAATATGGAACGTCATCATCAACATACTGATAGAGTTAATGATTTGGACAAGACTTATATGTAAATGGTATTAGATCACTAAGACATCATCGTCACAATCATCTTCATTGTCAAGGCTCCATTACAACTTCCTTGCACCGAAACACGACGACAAACTGACAGTCAGCTTATCTCCAGTCATTTAAATGTATTACAGTAACATCTTGAAGGTGATATGCACCAAAGGCAGGTATTTATGACGTCGCACAAATAATAGAATTTAATTATTCTGGTACAATACATGGTACATCTTCCAACAATGGCACACAGTGTATGATCAGCCCAGCTTTTGAATATCAAAGTCTTTGAGAAAAAGTGGATTTCAGCACAATATATGCAGCCTTATCAGACTCGTGCATTATGTGTATTGTATTCCGAGATTTGGATCTCAATGGCTACTTCCAAAAAGTATACTTGTTGTATATCAGCCTGCTTCATCACAAAACACCTGCAACTCACCACGTGTACGGTGTTAGTTTCATGAAGCAGTGAATAACGCTATGCTATAGACCCATGAAAGTTACAACACACAAATTAATAAATGCCACAGAATGTTACAGTGTCAAACATAATGCAGATGATAACTAACAGTGCCAATTTGTGCTTTCATTCAGAATGACAGTTTGCAATACTTAGTCTTTATATAAATTACGACATCGAATACTGCCGAATCTCACCAGCTGTGAAGAAGACTGCTGCTTCAGTAGCATATACTGCTGATAGAGCATCTGATACTGTTGATGTATGTGTGCCAAGTCGTGCTCTCTCAACTGCAGTTTCTGCTCAACACTGTGTAACTGTGTCTGAAGATCCTGCTGTTTCTGCCTCGACGTCCTCTCCACTGTGTGCAGTCGTTCTGCTAAACTACTGCGCTCAGTTGTCAGCTCAGCCACCTGCAAGCAAAAGTGCACCACAGAAATATGACATCAACAGAGCACTGACAAGAACAGGCACTTAAGCAGCAAACGATATTTAAGCGGGTCCCAGTCAATGACAACCGAAACTAGTACAAATGTGTACATACTATATAACCTCTAACTGTAATCCTAATCCCAACCCTACTGCTATACAGCATGCAGCAGAGAGCATTCAACTAAATACAGTCACATTTCCTACATATACAGTGACAATTATATGAGAAAAGGTTATTGCACCATTTCACTAATGTCCACTGTCATTGTCCTGTTCCCTATTTTAGCCTTATCTGCCATTCACAAACCACATACGGACATGCACACAGAACCGACTTACGGCTATTTGGAGAAAAAAAAGGCGCAGTTTCATCCAAATTGTTTTGCCAATCAAATTAGAGTATAGCTTCTAACAGCCCCACAAAACAGATGCACTTCCAACTGACAGTATCAAATTACTGGAATATCCACCGAAAATTACAAAGAAACACATGCAGTACAGTGAAAACAGACAAAAAATGTAAAATCACACATAAGTGACAGTCAATTTTTGTAGCATCTGTTTTACACGTCAACAGTTTTGACTTACTGTCAAATTATAAGCACTGCTGATGAAAAGCTAACAACACAATGTAAGCTAACATGGTCAAGAGGAAACCAAAAAATAACAAAAGCCAACCGTGCAATCTAATATAACCTAGTACACTGCAACCTTGTTATAACGTTCATTCTGGGAGCCAAACGAAATGAGCGTTATAACAAAACGAGCATTATAATGAAATGCACCTTCTAAATGGCATAAAACGCACAATAATGGACTGACAGGTCACGTGGGACAATCTTAAATAACACCAGAAACTATGTTACAACTCGAGAAAACTCATCAGTTAATAAAACGTAGGCTGGGCACTGTCGTCTATCTATATGTTGATGAATGGGTGCTCCGAAAATAAGTCACTGCCTACGACATGCACATAGATGCAGTAGCCGCTGTGCTGCAGAGGCTGCAAGTCTGGTTACAACTGCAGTGCTTGTTGCTGCGTGCGCAAGCAATAACTTGGCCAATTGGCCACACTGGCATTTCAATCTGTGTACTCATGGCCCATTTTCTTCATTTACTCGCCTCGCGAAATGGTAGCTGAGTCACAGCCATGTTTAACGCGATCCAATATCCTATGAGCGTTATAACCGAATGAGCTCTAACGACGCACGTTATAACGAGGTTACAGTGTACAGCCAAAATGAAAACTACTCCAGTCTATGGCTTAATTTCTAAAGTATTGTTCATAAGCAGGCCAACAACGTCTCAGCATTATTTTTCAATAATTTCGGCATCATCTCAAAGCACTCAAGTTTCAGCACTGATTCTGTCATTAGCGTTACTCCGGACCTCTATGCTACTTTAGCCACCATGTTAAGTAACTTATTTACTCACACTGTTTAAGCAGGGAGGTTACCTGTGTTTTAAGATGACTGATCTCATGCTGCATGTCGTCAGACGTCACCCTGTGTGGACTGGAATGTACAGGAACAACGTGAACTCTTGCAGCTTCACTTATCGTTGGCTCAGCATTTAAGGAATGTTTGTGTCTTGCGACGGCCGGTATGTCTCCATGCACAGCCTCAAACCCATGCTGACGTGACTGTAACTCAGCGGTCATCTGCTGTGAGGTGGCTTTCAGTTCTGCAAGCTCCGCACGAAGCCGATCGCATTCACGATCTTTCTGCATCACGTTCTCGCGTTCACTGCGAAGCATTTCCACTTCAGCTGCAAGAGCTGCAACTTCTGCAGCATCTTCACTCCCAGATTTTTCAGCGAGCTCGTTAACACTGCGGAGTTTCTCGTACATGTCCTTCGACTGTCTGATCAGAGCGCTGTTGTCTTGCAGCACGGCCAAGTACTGCTCTTGCAGTGCTGACTGTTCTCGTTCAACGGCTGCAAGTTCATGGACCCTCTGCTCCAATTCTCTATTGCTTCTTCGTAGCAAGTCGTTCTCAGTCTGAAGAGCAAACATAGTACTCCGCGTGTCTAGCAATTCTTCCTCTGTACTGCAGTAATCCTCAATCTGCAAGTTCAGCCTCTTGATCTCATCCAATAATTTTAATTCACGCTCTCGAAGGTACTCAAGTTCCTTAATCTGTGTCTGTCTTTCATCTTCCATTTTTTCCCTTTCTATTTCCTGTTCACGGTTAACCGCCTTCTGGCCTGCATCCTGCGCAGAAGTTTGCTGCAACTGCTGCTCCAGCTGAGAGTTTTTAGAGCGCAGAGACTCAACAAGTTCCTGATAGTTGTTGATATCTGTGGACAGCATGTCGTACTGGCCAGACAATGTTGCATACTTTCTCTCTGCCACGTCTTGATTTGACAGAAACTCCCCAGCCAACTGTTCTTTTTCTTGGCACAGTTTTTCGTGTTCCTGTCTCCAAAACTCGATATCCTCAGCAAGTTTTCTATTGGATTCAAGACACTCATTTCTCTCTCGTTCAACTGAATCTTTTTCAGCAGCCAGACTCTGCAAACGTCCCTCAATTTCACTGCTTCTGCATTTCCATCGTTCCACTTCTACGACATCCGTCTCGACTTTCTGAGCAAGTCTCGCAACCTCCAGCTGCAGTTCCTCCGAGCTGCCTTCCAGTTCACTCTCGCGAAGTGAAAACTCTTCCCTCTCGGCACCCAATTCGGCGACCAGCTGCTGGACTGTACCCTCCGACTTCAGCACCATTTCTGTCAGCCTCTCGACTTCAAACTCCAGTCTTGTCTTTTCGGCCTCCAACTCCTTCTGAATTTGTTCAAATGAGCTCAAGTTCTTGGCATACTCAGACTCGACTTCTCGCAAATGCTGTTCCAAAAAAGTGTTTCTCGCCTCCGTAGCTTTCACTTTTCCTAATAAATCCTGCGTCTTTTCTGCCGAATGTTCTTCTTGTTCCGCAGCATTTCTGACAAGTGCTTTGCATTTGTTCCGATATTCTTCTACACATGTCGTCAGACTACTGCACTGTTCTGCGAGGCGAATGTTCTCATTCTCCAGCACGGAATATTCTTCCACACTTTTCCAGGCGTTATTTGCTCCAATCTGCTGTAATTTCTCAACCTGCGTCTGCACATCTTCCCTTGCCGATTTTTTTTCATCATATTCTCTAAATCCCTCAGTTTCCGTGACTTTAGATGCTGCCAATTCAGCCTTCAGCGCTTGCACTTCCACCTCCAGAGCGTCACACGTTGACCGCAGCTGCGCATTGTCATCAGACGTCTGCTTTAATGTGTCAGAATTCACAGCCAGTTGCTGTTCAAGCAGAGTTCTCTCGTTACTTACATTCACATATTCACTCTGCAATTTTGCATGCATATCTCTATATCCATCTCTTTCATGATTCAAAGACTCCTTCTGTGCTATCTCGTCTGAGAGCTGGGTACTCAGCCAATCAATGTTCTCAGACCTTGCAACCAAGTCATTTCTGAGTTTTGTCATTTCTGATGACATAGCTTCAACTTGGGAACTGGCACTCAATTTCTCTGATTCTAACACTGCAATAGAATTTCTCATTTGTTCAACATCAACAGCAGTGCTTTTCCAGCTGTTAAGTTCCATTAACATATCCTGCATTTGTGCATGGCTAAAGTCCGATGCCTTCCGCAACTCGGCTGACATGTTTTCCACATCCCCTTTCAACGCTACATTCTCCGTCTCCAGCCCAGCGATAACTTCATTTAAACGAGAAACAGACGTTTCATATTCATCAGACTTAGTTTCCAGCTTTGAAATCTCTAGTTTCAGTTGGTTATTAATCTGTTTCAGTTCAGATATCTGTTGTTCAGCAGAATCTTTGACGTTGCCAACAATGTTAGGCGTTTCATGCGATGATGCAACAGTAGCAGATGTCACAGAGAGTTGTGTTGGCACTACAGGTTCTGCTGGTCTGTCAGGTTCATCGAATACTGCCAGCTTTTCTTCAGAAGCTGGAATCTGTTCTCTAGCAGATGCAGCAGAGTCATCGAGAGACGAGCTGGACAGTTTCTCGAGGTCTTCTCGCTTCAACTTTTCTTCCTGCAGTTGTTGCTTAAGTTTCTTTATCACAGCAACATATTTTTTCACACTTGTTTCCTGATTCTGAGCGCCCTCTCTCATAGTGGCTATCTCCGCATCCTTCAAGTCAACAACCTTCTTCCATTCGGTCTCCACAGAGATCCTGTCCTTGGCAGCTTGTGTCTTGCAGGCTTCCAGTTCTTTGGTAACTGCAATCAACTGCAGTTCTTCTTCCTTGAAGTTCTCTGACAATGAGGCAATCTTTGTGTCACGGTTGTCTAACTTGCTCATCAGTGAATGAACCTGCATTTCCTGTTCTTTGCACTTTGCACTCAAAGTCTCAATGCTGGCTGCCGATTCTTGCAGCTGCTGGTGAAGAGTTGCAATCGTGTTCGACAAAAGCGTTTCTCTGTCAACAAGCATCTGTTGATGCTCAGCGTCCTGTTTAGCCAGGTCATCAAACTGCTTTCGCACCACTTCCAATTCTGCTTTTGTATCCACCACGAGGACATCCTTGCCTTCTATCAACCCTTCCAACTCTTTAACCTGCAGCTCACTTTGCTCAATCTGCCGATGCAGTTTTCCGATGGTCATCTGATGAGTACTTGTTGCAGCTTCAAGCTCCATTCTTATCTGATGAACATTCGACTCACTTGCTTCTAATTGCAAAGCTATAGTTCTTAGCTTCTCGTCTTTACCAGATAGTGCAGTATGCAGTGACATATTCTCTTCTATGCCAACCCTCTGACGCTCTTTGAGCTGTTCAAGTTCAGCCATACAAGAGCTCAGCTGGTCTGACATAGATGACACTTCTTCTTTCCATCGTGTTATTTCGTCCTGAGAATGAGTTTCCATCTCCAATAGCCGTGCTTCTAACGACAACACTGCCGCTTTCTGCTCAGTGTCACTGGAGCTGGTTGAATTCAGCGTGAATCTCAGCTGCTGGCACTCTGTCTGCGACAGGTCTAGTGACACTCTCAGCTCGGCCATCTCTCTCTGCAGTTCAGTCATTGACGACTCCAGTGTTCTGTTCTGCTGCAGCAGTTCGTGATAGATGTCCACTGTAACTCCTGCACTGCGAAAGTTCTCGACTTCAGCTTGTACCTCTTGGAAGTCCCGACGAACCGTTTCGAGCTCGTGTTTCAGTCTCGTAAGCTCGTCGTCCTGACCAGCCAACTTGAATTCCATGTCACAAACAAGCTGGTGACTTTGAGAGGAGCTTGCAGTCAATTCCGACAACTTATGATCTTTGTATTCCATATCACTCTGCATATTCTGCAACATCATGTCCCTGTTGCCAATGTCAACTTCCAACGTCCGTATGGTTTCAGTTGCTGCTACCATATCGCGCACAGTCTGCGCCTGGTTGGCCTCATATTCTTCTGTCTTCATCTCAAGCTTCTTCTCTTTCTGTTCTACACTCATTCTAACTTCTGCAAGAATGCGATCTTTCGCTTTAATCTCCTCTTCCAACTGGGAAACGGTCTCCCTGTAATCTGCAATCGTCTTTTCCTGCGACTGACTGCTTTCCATCAGTACATGACGCTGCTTCTGTTCTTCAAACAGCTGTTGCTCTAACTGCTTCATCTTCTCCATCCTTGCAGCTAGACACACACACATGCACATAAAAATAGCAAGAACTAACATTGTCAGCGGACATCAGAACCGATTTATAATGTATTGTTTGCAACTGCTTTCTGGCAGCTTAACATTACAAGACATCAGCTACTTGATATTACAATATCTGTCAATACTAAACAGAATGAAGCTTTAGCACGGTACTGCAACCAATGACCTAAATGTAGCTAAACAATGCTAACAGCATAATATGAGGATGAGTAGTTACTAGTCACCGAATCCAAATAATGCGAGTATTCAACGTGATTTCTCAACAATCACACACACATACACACACGACTCCCACACAGGAAATAACAGAAGAACAAGTACCAATTACCAGAAACATGTTCTAATTTTTAATGTTGCAATGGTACGAAAGTGATACTACAAACGATAATGGCAGTGGTGGTTAATCCAACAGTGATATACACATGGTGGCATGTCCCTCATGAATTTCTCATAGGATGCCAAACTGGAAGCACTGAAGCAGCAACGATAGCAAATGCACTGCTAATAATTTTCTATTGGGCGAAGGCTTTAAAAAATCAAGAGATGCATATAATGCCGCACTGAGTTTGATCAGTGCTGACCTGTTTTGGTTTCATCTGTGTCAAGCAACTGCAGCTGTAAATTGCCTTTTTCTTCCTCCAGCTCAGCAATCTGATTTTTCAGTGTTGTGACAACATCGGAGTTCTGACACACAAGAACAGTGATGCAACTGCAATGACTTGAGACATCTAGTCGCTCGACAGCATTGACATGAGCAGTTCTCCACACAGTTTCATAAACTAATTTGTAAGGCAAGATACGCCAAAAACATCATTGATTTTCCTCAGGCAGAATGGTATTTAACACAGCACAAATTTATCACTCCAGTTACATTACTGTTAATCAGTGCTCAGAAAATCCTGCACCAAACCTTCAAACAACATATTCATTATTTATGAGTCACAGCAATATATTTGCTTAGTCAGGTTCAAACGGAGTGAGCGCCTCTGAAGTTACGACCTTATGGCGCTTTACAAATGTGCTTATTATTAATATTCACTATAAAATGCCTCTATTACCGCTTGTAAGTAAAGTAACTGCATTTGCTTAAAACCAGTGCAGTGACAATTATCCTAATGAATCTCACAGCCAGCAAGGTGCGTAAGGTGTTCTTCTTTACAATTTGCCTGCTTTTCTGCACATCACTTTAGTTCACAATGGCTCCGAATACCCATAACGTCACTTATCATGCGGTTCATGCCTATCCAACATTTTACCCAGAAATCTTTTTTCTAACATTATTTCTGCTACCAACAACTTTCAAGAGATTGTTTGTCTTCAACACGTATGCAAGCCATGCTCTTTTACGCATGGAAATTGTGTCCATCATACAAGTTTTCTCCTATTTGCTGTAGAACTTTGTTACTGCTCTTTTCATCCATCCATGATATGCTTTCCATTTGCTGTCAAGTCCACATCTCAAAGGCTTCTAGTTCAGTAGTCCTAAATAAATGTTAACGTGTCTTGTTTTCTAATCAATGATGCATTAAACATCATCCGATATGTAGTTGTAATCTATTTAATATCTTATTCTCTGCTCAGTGTTACTGCTTATTGTTTTCCTTCCTTTATACACATTTTACATTGTTAAGCATCTGCTTCCATGCCTGATATGAGGCGCATTAAAAATCCTTGTTAACTGATTGATTAAACAAACAACCCAGCAGTGTTATTTCAGTTAACTGAAATAGAAACTGATTAATGTGAATCAGTTAATAAATGAAAAAACATGCAGAACTGAAAAATCATGGCAGCATAAGTTTAGATGAGCTGGCGGGTTCAAAGATCAAGGCTCTCTATTTTTAAATCAAGACTTAAAACTCATCTGTTTTATACAGCTTTCTGCTAACTATTCTACCTACCTGTTCCGCCAGCGCCTCGGTAGCCGCCTAACGGCATTATGGCGCTATATAAATTTCGTATTATTATTATT
>Ga0056115_1002028_pt1 | contig 10142 bp, 11 predicted proteins | sample WorMetOlspDAHAB1_FD_77007 | JGI IMG/M metagenome (GOLD analysis project Ga0056115, IMG submission 77007) | Marine gutless worms symbiont microbial communities from Max Planck institute for Marine Microbiology, Germany - Olavius sp. DAHAB.1 ... | reverse complement strand
ATCAAAACACATTTCTATAGCGCCATATGTCGCGAGCGAATCAGAGGCGCATGGTTCTGTTAATTAGCTCGACCTTGTCGTTGCTGTCGGTGGAGCATAGTCCACAGACCCAATTTCTCCCCCATCTATCCGGGTTATCCTCGGGTTTAGTATTCTTTGGAATTATGTTATGTACACATATGTTCAAGACTGATACTCTTAAATGGGTGCTCCCCGAAAGGGGCTACCTTGTTTCCTGACCGAGGGTCGTATGAGTATGACCAAATAAGGGTTATCTTGTGTTTATTGTGTTTAGTTGTTTACATTTATTGAGTTAATGTTGTTTGTTAGTACGTTAGCCAAGTGATTGGCTTGGAAGACTACTACTCTCGTGATATCTTTCGTGTCGAAGGGTTTCCCCTACAAGGGCCAGATTGAAGAGTTATTTGTTGTAATGGTTTATTGTATGTATTTCTAACATGTAACATTGTGAACGTTCTCGTTAATTTAATTTTTTAAATGCAACATACTTTTCAAATGCACGATACAGCCTGTTTGTGCTGAAAGTGCCATTAAAGCCCAATCAATCAGTAAATCTCAAATGGGTGATGATCGGAAGTGATAAACGAAGGTGACTGGTCTTTAAGGCCGACACTCGTTATGATTCGACTAATAATAATACTAATAATTCCAGGATGATATTTATAGTGCCAGCCATATGCGAGAATTCACTTTGGGTCATCTGGACGAAAGCCGGTCAGCACCGGGTGGCCACCATCTTGTAGGCCAGGCTGCAAACTAGATTTGAGTCCACTTGTAGGCTGCTATAGACTGAATATTTACCCATCACCATTTGTATTATTACTTAACCATAAGATCGATAATCATTTACTGTCCCTCGGGGGGATGGAAGGCCGAGTCGACCTAGGCACTGCAGTAAGCGTGCAGCCCATGCTCAAAGCTGCATATGGCAGTGATGAAAAACACAGACACTTCTGACCGCAGCAAGATTTGAACCTGGGGCCTCTCGTGCCACAGGCAAGCGTGCTATCCACTAGACCACTGTGACCTGCATTGTGCGAACATTTCTTGCGTGGTGGTGCAGGTGGACGAGAAGATCAAAGAGAAGTTGTTTGGCCAGCTGCTCTGCTTGCCACAGACTTCGCTGCTTGTCGATGTGAAGGATCTTGGTTACGAGAACGGAGCTGTCGCCGCTAGGGACCTTGTCCAGCAGTTTCAGGTTCGTTACGACTGCCCGCTAAATATATCAACACCGTTAGTTTAATGACCGAGAGTCTTTGGAATAAATATTATGGGCATTGTGACAATGACAAGCGAAAGTAGTACAGACGGGTGCAACAACGTTGTCTCGTATGAATGTATCTGGATACGTAGGATATGTGACTATATTTAGTTGAATGTTTACTATTGCGTGCTAAAAAAGTAGTAGGGTTAGGGTTAGGATTAGGTTTAGTGTCTGGTTGGTAAGTGGTTATGCACGCGTATTTGTACTAGTTTCGATTGTCATTGTCACACTGCCAATATAACGTCTCGCTCAAGTCGCTGGAGGCACCAGTCAAGCGTTCGCCAAAAGTTGCGAGGAAGGAAAAGGCAAAAAATCAAGTTGAGCAGGAGCAGGAAGTCGCCGGAGATGAACGGAGCTGAGCGATGAGTGGGAAATTTATTGTGATAATTATCAGGGGTGTACTGAATCGTGGTTTTAGACCATTCGGCCGAATACGAATATCGTTGGCGGCTGAGTATTTTGATGCTGCACCTGCTGTTCTGATATTTACCACCTCCTTATGTCTCTCGCTAATTACGGCCGTGCCTGCATACTGTCTAGCCGTGACCCTCTCCTCTTCATTCGTCTCCCATAATCAGGCGATCTGAGCGAGAGCAGCTGGCACTGACTGACTTAAGTCGACCGTAGACGTCACTAGCTGCAGCATACATGTACAGACTAACTGTTTGTATTCTTTCTGACGACACTATTCATCCGAATATGAATACACTATTCGGACCACTGTTCGGCACTGAAGCGAATACAAAGCGAACATCCAGTACATCCCTAATATTATTGTTGTTGTGGTCGTTTATTGACGATGACTTACTTGCTGACTGTTTACCGGACTACTGCAACACATTGCGCAGGAGTTGAAGTTGTTGGCAGCGGGACAGAGCCAGCCGCCTCCCGGAATCCAGAACAGTCCACCGCAGAACTTTGTCTCGCCGACTCGCCTTTCGCCAAACGGAATTCCCGTGTGGTCTTCGGCGACGGCGGTCATCACGGCACCTGGCGTCACGGCGGTGGACGCAAAGGCAGCCAGCAGCGATGGCAGGTATGTTGTTGTTTGTTCCTGTTGGTGTATTGCCAGCATTGTATTGGCAGTAGTGGTAGTAGTGGTGGTAGTAGTGGTAGCAGCAGCAGCAAAGTCAATAGGCAGTGATGGCAGGTATGCTGTGTATTTGTGTGCACGGTCATCACGCATGCATACGTGTGTTGTTTATTTTTCTCAGTCCAGTTTCTTTCAGTTCACCGGTGAGCCATACTGTCTTAAATGGCTGCTTCGTCTTTTTCATTTCTTAATACATACGGAAGACGCATTTGTTTGAGCAGTAGTCGGTGCATTTTTATTTTGCCATGTAGGCAGCACAGCGGCGTCATACAAGACGATTAGAAATTTTTAAAAACACTGCAAAAAATATGTATGAAAAACACGATTAAAAACACCAAGTAATACCTATAGGGCAGTAGGGCACTGGCATCAGCAGTTGCACGTATATAGACAGTGGACCATGAAGTCTCTGTCGCTGAGAAGCGGCTACAGAGCGTGGAATAAAGTCCATCGCACCACACACATTGCTGGAGGAACCAACTATGTGGTCATGCTCCAGAATAACTAACTGAAACCCTCTACAGAACCTTCCGTCACAACCGTCAGTTTTGTCATGGTGTCAGTGCTTAAGGATGTTGGTAGAAGAACTGAATGCCTTTATAGTACAACGTGTTGATCGACTGTGGATCGAGAACTTCGGATTGGCCTTGAATGCAGTAGGAATTTTGTGAGTTTTCTCCCACAAAATTGTATGCCATGTCCATGACTTTTTAAGAGGAAAATGGCCATAAATGTCGAAAACAAACTCTTAAAATCACTTTCGGAAGTTACAACAGTTTCCCCAACAGTAAAGTCGGGCCAAAAACCCAGAAAAACATAGTCATTGCATGTCGTTTTTAGCGCTGGGAAGTCGTCGTCGTCGGTGCTGGACATCAAAGAGTTTGTGCCTGGTCGTCCGTGGGGATCACAGCAGACTGAGCCGCCTCCGGCTGTCACCGTGACGGATTCGGCATCTGGCGGCCAGGGCCTCGGGATGCGGCGAAGCTCTCTTGCCGACATGGAAAAGCTGGCGGTGACAAGCAGCTCACGGCTATCCAGCTCGGAGTGGTCGCTGGACGGCGGATCTGGCGCGGCAACGAAGGCGATGGCTGACCCGGCCGGATCGCTTCCGGCGTTGTGGACTCCGTTGGAGACGTCCGCCGGAGGCGCGATGCCGTCGTCAGCCAAAGGTGAGAAAAAGATGATGGACATTGATAGCAAAGTCGGGACAATAAACCTAGAAAAACCTAGACATGTTCCCCATCTGAAGTTCTGTACTGTGCTGCCGCCTCCATCTTCCTCCAGCTGTACTTGTATTCTGCTGTCCACATCTTCTTCTCCAGATCTCTTTTCCAGACTGTCTACTTTGGTGGTCATCTTCCTCTGTGGCCATGTGGCATCGACTGGAGTGGTTGCTGTTCATCGCAGCTTCTCAGAGTCAGTTTGTCCAAGCCAAGTCGCACCACTTTCTGCATCGAGTCTGGTCTGCACTGGCTCATCTATTCAATTTTTCTGCACAACTTCTTATGACTGATGATGTATGGCCGGTGTATATTCTGTCATCATGGTAAACGCAAAGGCACTTATACAGCACTAAAGGCCAGATTCTGCAGCGGTGCTGTGCGTCACAGTCAGATTCGGCGTACACCGTAGGCTGCAGTCCAAGCCCATGCACATGGACTTTAGCCTGCACCCATACGTTTGCCATAATTTGTTGTATTTTGGTACCCGTCCTCATATAGCAGTCTGACTAGTATCAGCCGTCAAGATACCGTGGTCCTTAGGAGTCTGTGACTGTACACTCACTGAAAAACATGCTCTCTTAAACTGTAATCATTACGACTCCACAAGACGGAGATACTTCAATGCTCGTACATTGAAGGAACTATTCGACACTGACAACGCCGGATGCCCATAAGATTCTTGGTTTTATTCGAGTCGGGCTATATTATCTCGTATAAATTAATTTTCGTTTATTATTCTTCTATTTTTATGTTATTTCTCTCTTTCTTGCTCTCTCTAACACTACTGTAAATAATTAAATTCCATAAGGGCTTTTTAGCATGGCACTGTATAGCCTACATTTTGCTGATGTGCCGTTAAGAAACTACTCTCTCACTCGCACACTCCCCGCCCTCATAATCCGTGTAAATTATGTCGCGCTGTTGTAATATGTCGTAAAAGTGCTAAAGTTTAGGTTTTTTTTGGTTGCGCAGGAGAAATGGTTGCCACGTCGCTACCGTGCACTCTAGTGTTGAAGAGTATCTCGGAAAAGGTGGGTAACAGCCATCGATTTATGCAGTACTGCCGCGGGTCGTATGTGTATGACAAGTCGGGGTTAGCTTGTGTTTATTGTGTGTTGTTGTTTAGGTTCATCGAGTTGTATCGAGTTGTGTATTTTTCTCTGTCTTTTGGTTTTGTTTGTCATTACATTAGCGAGGTTATTGGCTGGGAAGACTACACTCTCGTGACATCTTTCGTGTCAAAGACTGCAGATGGAAGAGTTGTTTATCGTAATGATTTTATTGTGTGTATTCCCAACACGTAACATTGTCAACTTTCTCGGATTAATTTCACTTTTTTACTGCAACTTTCTTTGTGCTACTTGTGCTGAAAGTGCCGTTAAACCCCCGTCAATCAGTCAGTCATGGCCGAGCGTCCTAAGAAGCAGCTGATCCAGTGTAGAAAAAAATAAGCAAACAATTATATCAAAATTACACATGAATACACACAGACAACGAATAGCAGTTAAAACGTACACAGATGCATATGCACAGCAGACTTGCACACAAAAAGGTTCCAAACACTGCCCTAGTTGGATTGGGGCAGGAGTAAGGAAATTGGAGATGACAGGAGAAGAGGAGGAGGGGGAAAGACCAAGCTTGAAATTGTTTCTCCATGAACTTACTTTTCACGCCTTTTTCTTCATGTGACGACAGGTGGACAGTGCGATGCTGAAGAGCCTGTGCGCGAGCCACGGTCGTGTGAAGCAGTTTTCGACGACGCAGCTCGACAAGGGTGAGGCGACCGTCACGTATGCGGCTCACGGCGACGCGGTCCGCGCCCAGCGAGCGCTGCACATGTGCCTGCTCGGCGACTGCCACATCGTCGCCGAGTTCGGCGCCGATGGCGGCGGGCTGGAGTCGGGCGGGGGTCAGGCGGGGTCGGCGAATTCGGAGTGGAGTGTCGGCACGTACGAGCATGCATGGAGCATCGGAGATGACGGAGCCGACAGCTGTCTGCTGCCGGCCGGCCTACTCAGCGACTGCTGCTGAGCCGGTGGAGTCGCCCGCGAAAAAAAAAAACCCGCCGGGGAAATCCCGTCCGTTTGGGATGGGGTTCTCGCCGGATGTGCGGAGAAAAATTTCTGGGGTCTGCGGGCGTGCGAGCTTTAGCGCATTGTACGTTGATGCGGGTGGAGCAGATGCAGGGTAAACCCGTCGGGAAGTTTGCGGGAAATTCTCCCGATGTGTGGGTTGGGTGTTTCCGGGATTGAATATACATTGATGTCGGGGGTAAACCAGATTCGACTGAACAGCGGCAAGGTGAGGGAGAAAACCTGTCCGGAAAATTATGCGATGGAAATGTTTGCGCTGTCCAGGCGAGTCGTCCCATTTTGCGGGGGGAGGGGAAATGGTTGGACTGTTAGCCGACAAAAAAAATCGGCCCGTGCTTCGTGGGGCAGGGATGATATCGGGATGAATTGTGGTGTGGTTAAATGCCGCTGGAAAACCCGTCGACCTCGATGCCGAGTTCGTTTCTCCGTTTTGTTTGCGGGAGTGCGCTCTTTCACTATGCACGCGATTTGTTTTTCTTGAGTTTCGTCGCGACGTGGTGCGTACTGCGCCTTTCCGCCACTCATTGTTCGTCGACTTTAAAAAAACCTAGTCTTAAGTTCGCTGGCTGGGATCGGCAACTCCGGTGGGCTACCACCGAACGGTGGTGCCTCATCTGCTATTTTATGGGTCCTTGCCATATACGGTTGGCTCTTGCGTGGCCCACAATTTCCGGACCACTTTGTTCTCGGTTTGTGTTGAATCATGGTCAGGCGTCAGTGGCGTAGCAGTAGGTTGTGCAAGGCATGCAGTGCATGCGGGCCATCGCTTCGGGGGCCCAGACGAACCCTGTGTGGGGAAGAGGGGCCACTTTTGGAATCCTTGTACACGGGCCCGCTCCAACGTTCCTACGCCACTATCTCGGGCGTGCAGTTTGTTTCCGCTGCATAATTTGGTTATTTAAGTCGGTTGTCGAAAGCTTGAACGAAGAAAGATCGATCGATCGATGGCTCGGGCTGACGCTGTATTTTCCCCCGTGGTGGTTGCAGCGTGCGGGAATCATTTTTTTGCTTGGTTTTGAGCCGGCAAGTTTTCCGAATGCGATCGAGTTTTCGATCGTTTGTGATTTTGCGTTGAGACGACTGAGTTGTGTGAACGATGATGATTATATCAGGGTTGTATCGCGGCCGCAGGGTGATATATACAGGGTGACCTCTAGACCTTAAACGTCCTATAAAACGTTTATCATTTTTCTGAGGCCTGTGAAAGTTTTCAGTAATGGAGTAGGGTGCTTCAGTGTTGCAAGAATTGGAAAGGTTACTTAAAAGTTGATTACTTTGTAGCAAAATTATCCGTGCGTCTTAGCCAAGTATGTCTTAGTCTGTTTTCAATGTATAACCATAGACTCTGTCCTCATCTCCTGCTTAAAGGCTTCTGTCGCATTGACAGTGTCTTTGAGCTGTAAAAGATTTTAATCAAATGTCAACATGAACTGGTAACCGTAGTTTGAGAAGAATACAAAATTCTGAATTAAACTTTGACTGATCTTACTATTCCATTACTATTTCACTGCATTTGTGATGCCTAATGACTGCATAATGTGTTCATGCAAAGGTCCGAAAACGAAGTACAGTTCGTCGAAGTTTGTTCGTCGGCGTAAAACAGTCCTCATTTATTTTCCCGACATACAGTGGCCACCCTGTAGCAGCTGTCGGCTTTTGTTTGTATGTTAATAGTCAGATTTCGGGCCTCGCGTGCGTCGTTCAGCATGCGTCGGGCCCAAGTGTGATGGCAACAGTTTCGGGTTTTCGTTCGTTCGTTGCTGTGATTATTAATTTCATATCGTTTGTTCGTCGGCGTGATCGGGTATGTGCAGACTGCGCATCGCAGTAATAATTCATGCAATAATCCCCATGCGTACGTGGTTCCCGCACTGGCCTCAGATTCACCCGAAAAGGCCCGAATTGTTTCCCCGAAAAAAATGAGAACGTCTCGAGAAACTTTGGATTCTAGCTCGAGAGCCAAACGTCCGACGGAACTGGATCAATAGTTGACGGCAACCGCCGAAATGTTTTCTCTCGGTAGAAAAACTGACAGCTTTTGCGGTGCGATGTACTGATAGATTGTTAATTGACTTTGAACTCTCGAAAGCACAAGCCCCTGAATTGTAGGAGCAGGAACCCTTGACTCTTGCCACAGTCGGAATTACGTGGCAAGTCATGCTGCCATTTTTTGGGCACGGCAGAACCAAGTATTCATAGGATGTATTGCCGATGTATCCATTTGTTTATCTTGTTTTCTTCGTCTCTTTCCCCCGTCAGCATTTTGTGCAAATTGGCATTCTCAGTATTATTAACACGATGTTCTGTCATGTTGTAGTCTCTGGCAGTACGAACTCAATAAACTTGTGTCGTTATAATTATCATCAGTTCGTTGAAGTTGCTGTTGATAGGCTGGTCATTATTGTAGCTCGTGTTGCTGCTATGCTGTGGACAAGACTGCTCATTGAAGACTTCAGCCAAACTGGCATTGCAGAATTATGTTTCCACTCTGAAAAATTTAGAAACGGTACATGCTAAAATGTATCAGAGCCGCTTGTTAACAATAAGGCGGCCATAAATGGGGCGCCCTTCCCATTTTCTGAGGCCTTTGGGCCTGTAGGTATGTTTAGGGTCGTTTCGAGTCGCTGGAAATATTTTGCGGGTTAGCCGAAGGCGTGAGTGACGTAATTCCGCGATTGTCTGTCTAAACTTGATTTGATAGTCATGACCCGCAGTTTTTGATTGTCAGAATTCATTCCGCGAATTTGGCGTTTCTTTTTTGGGGGGAAGTTGGGTCGGGTCAGAATTTGACGAGTAACACATAATTAATTTATACACATTTGGTAGACATTTTGAGTTACATCCGTTTTCACATCATCTTGACGTCAAATTTTGGCTTCTGCGCTTCGTGTTAATGCCAATGATTCTCTGTTGCAGTATTTTTAGACCATATTTTTATCTTCAGATTCTGAGATGACCAATGCCTGCTTTCTTTGTTACTGGATAGCAGACATTAGTTTTCTTTAAAAATAAGTAGCGTACAATTTTGTCCATCAGTGCTTTTGGTTCAGCTGCTATGTTAAGCGTTCTTGTAATAGTTTGTATTGTACAATAGTGCTATATAAATTATCTCAATTACATTACATTATGTGACCTGTTAAAAAACGTCCCATGTATCATATGTCATATGTGTTAGTTAAACCCTACTCGCTCGGTTTTTAGGAATAGGAATAAATCACTGAATATTGTCACAAATAACCACACGGATTTTGGCTAAATTCCTCTCCCTTCCCCCTAGCTTCCCTCCCCTTCTCTCGGGATAAACTGTGGGTCCTAATGTAGTGAGCATAATGATGTGCAAGTGGTGCTTTGTTGGTGACGAGCTACAGTTCTCTAGTGTTGCTGTGCAGTCCAGTGCGTTCTTGTTTTTACACTGTATCATGAAAAGCTGACATCTTCGACCGATCGCGCGCGACACAGTTTATATTTTATCGGCCCGTTTTCGGTAGTATTAATTTGCATTCGTTTGTGTTCAAGCTGATAATTTTCGCTGTCATTGCCAGCGACCGAGCGCTAGTTCTGCACTTACCTCGTAAAAAGTCGTAAAGTGGCGACAAATATTGCCTTTCGGGAAATTGGCAGTTGTTACTGGGGTGTCAAGCGGGTCAGTCCGGTTACTCGACCCATTTCCCAAGTTTTTTTCATATATGCAAATCGTAGATATAGATGTGAAATATATCCTTCTATTTATTGCATGGTAAGCATTCTACATGTAGTGAACTGGTTTGGTAATGGGAAATTATATGATATATTACAGAGCCTATAAATTACTGTTTACATAACCAGTTTTTGACATTTTTTATACAAACCAAACTATGTATAAAATGTTGACATGCAGTAAATTGTAGGATGCATTTAATATGATTTTCATTTATGAATACATTTGGAAGTGGGTCTGTTTATAGCTTCCTCCGATATTTTGTGGCACTTTCTGCTGCCTTTAAAGTCGGTCCATTGTTCTTTGTTTTTGTGGTGAATCGACATTTGAATTCGTGGTCTGCCTCATCTTGTAACACGTGGTTGTCATGTAAATTATGTTGTGTGTTTACAAGTCACAATGCCTTCATTACAGTTTTTTGGGGTATAAAAAACCTAGTTGCCGTCTTTTATTTTTATATTGGCAGTGGTATTTTGCCGTAAAATGTGGACTGAGTGAATTTCACCGTTGCTTTTTTCCGATGAAATCTGTTCCTGTGGTTAAATAAATTTCTGTTTTTAATTGGAAAAACGTGGGGGAAATATTGCGAGCGTTAATGTCGGTAAAATACTTTACTTTCTAAATTGCCAAATTGTTTTTATCGCCTCATTGGTTCGTCAAGTTAAACGGGTAGCTGGTAAATGCACAATTGGGCTGACGTCAGAGAGAATCGGCTTTCCAAGTTGTCAAATTGGATCCACAGAGCTGTCTT
>Ga0056115_1002027_pt1 | contig 10142 bp, 9 predicted proteins | sample WorMetOlspDAHAB1_FD_77007 | JGI IMG/M metagenome (GOLD analysis project Ga0056115, IMG submission 77007) | Marine gutless worms symbiont microbial communities from Max Planck institute for Marine Microbiology, Germany - Olavius sp. DAHAB.1 ... | reverse complement strand
GTTAATAATTCAGCGGGAGCTAGCTCAGTTTTTCGGTCACCATGTACATAGATGCTTTACCAAGGGTTTCGTTCAACGTTATGCCTTCGAATGCAGCCACTGGCAGTCGCTTTCCTTCATAGTCGTAGCGTCTTTCAGGCTTGGCAGTATCTGATGCAATTGAACAGTTAAACATTCGTTTTAATAACAAAAAGCTAATAAGTGCAGTAGAATTGTGATTCACAACACACCCGTACAGGTATGGCATCAGTGCCTAACATTACGGGTCGATAGACAACCTCAAGGAGAACAACAAAGCAAAAACATGCACCAATATGCTCAGTGCACAAACAGCACGCAAACACAACAGTTTAAACACTGTACTACATGTATATGTGAACAAGCGACTACTGAACATCTGTGCTAAATTGAGGCGCCAGGATGCTTTGCGCTCGAAATTCAAAACGTGTGATACAGCAATACTGCGTCAGACGGACGACGTTCTTAATTGTTACACATATAAATTCTCTTGCGGCGGTGATGTAAAAAGTAGCAAACATGACGCCAAATAAATGCAAAATGAAAGTAAATGAACGCAATTTTAGTCGATTGATTATCGCATCCACCACTTTTATGTTTGAAGTGTCATACGTGATGTCTCGTTGCTGTTATTTCCGATATGGATTATTCGTCAGCCAGGTTTGAGTACATGCTTTCATTTCGAAACACTTGGCACGGCGAATTTATCTATACATTTTCAACTCACAAAGTGTTGTTCTCTTCATTTTCGAAGTATATAGGCACGCAGATTTTTGGAACAAACAACACACTACAGTGGTGAACAGGCACAGTATAGTCAGCAACAGTATAGGTATGGCTGTCCTCAACACAGCCAAATAACAAACGGTATAGTGGCGCCGACTCCATAGAGCACGGGGGAACACTTGCCCCCACTTTTACAAATGACTTGGCACGGGGACAACGTGAGTGGAAGAACAGCAAACAAGAAAAGGACGAAACTGAACTGTACTGACCATCACGAAAGCGCTCACCAAAACGACTAATTGTACTTGTATAGCCAAAAACGTGGAGGGGCACGACAAAAATTTAGTTCCTTCGCGCTACACGTGTGCCCCTCCCCACTTTCAAATTCGTTCCGGCGCCACTGAAACGATACCTAGCCAATAGCAAACATCGCGCGGTGAAGCGGTGAAATACTACCTATCCTGCTGTACGTTACGACTTCAATAGGGTCGACAAGAACGAACTCGGTCGTTGTCGTCACACCGATCTTCTTTGCATGCAGCTCGACCAAGTCTACGCCGGAGTCCACAGCTGCATACAACGCAGTCCATAGTCCTCTTTCATGCCTCCTCGTCTCGGTGACCGCGACGCTTCCGTTCCTCCACGTGTAGATATCCAGGACAATTTTCGGCGAAGAAACCTGATAGTAGAATCCGAATACCATGTTGCCGGCACTGACGGACAGCGGAATCTGCAGAATGGCATTAGCTGTGTTCGGTCCGAACGTCGCCTTGAGGTAGTACACTGCACAGAACGGTGTTGCACACATTATTAGCATGGCACTGGCTTAAAGAAACGATAATGAACAGCAAAAAACAATGAAAAAAGATAAAAAAAATAATAACAATAATACACGATTTATAGAGCGCCGTAATGACAAACCAACAGAGAGACAATCGGAAAGACGCCAGGAATCGAATTAGGTGCATTTTGTCTTTAAAATGTGACATCTGGTGGCAATGATTTTAATGATTTTCCTGATAATCAATACTGACCAAATTTCTTGTATCTATTGGTAGATCTTGGATTTTTATCCCCGTCCCCCTTAAAATTCTATGAAATATCGCGCTTCGTCCACCCACAGGACGGACGCCCCTGACCGATAAAACGCGGACAAACGAACGTGTCTCCTTGTCCGTTTGTGTCTTAGATAGAGTTTGGCAACACAGAACTTACTGGGTCACTACCGGTGCCGCATGAAATAACCGGAATGGCTTAAGACAAAGCCGAAAAGCATCAAGAGTTAATGACGCGTCTCAGGGTCAACGCAGTCAAATAATGTTGTACTAATGTCGTTACACGTGCGACGTACTTTTTAAAACTCAGTTTGTGTTGTATTAGATTGTGTTGAAATTGTCACTACTGTTACCATTTTCCGCCTTTCGGGCAGCTGTTGGAGTCAGCTTATTTAATAAGCTGGCCTTGTTGTCCGGCTCTCGTATACACTGCTCTAGTGCTCCTGTTTTTTTCTCTGCATGTGTGAACAAGAAATTAATGAATGCTTGAATGAGTAAATGTATTCCGGAGGCTATTTTAGGCGGCTGTGGGACGAAAAAGCTGACAGTATGACCTATACGTACGTGCACAGTTTCACCAAGGCGAAATGTTGCTACGGCTGGTAGGTTTAATGGGATCAACAAGTTCGCGTTGCTGATCTGCCTGGTTGTCATCGTCTGTGCTCATCCTCATCACACCGGCTGCAGGTTCTGGCATATCGTCCAGCTACTATCGGACCGCGTTCATTTCCAGTTGCTGCGTCCATCCTCTGGAACAGCTTGCCTCTTGATTATTCACTCATCCGCCTCCCTGGCCGATTTATGCCACAGAAGACATACGTGTTCCACCACTCATTTCAAGACATTTTACTGTAACTATCCACGTAGCGACGTCTCTTTCGTGGACTTTGTAATGACACCTGTTATTCTAGGCGCGTTAAAATTCTGATTTGATTTGATGATCTGATTTGTTTATCGCCACTAATTTCGTCATACGTTGATGTACTGCTCACGGTTCCAAAATTCGTATTGTCAACGTTTACGTTACAACAAGCAAGTCGCAAATAGATGTGTTTACGTTTGCATCTCGGAATGTCGCAGAATTCGAACTTGTCCGGGAACGAACTGTGCAGCGAAGTGATGCACCATGGAGCTGGCTCGGCCGACGATGACAGCACCGGGTTGCGGCAATAGTTGGACACGTCCTGGAGAACTGCCGAAGCGTTCAGCAGGTAATCCGCAAAGTAACTGATGTCGTCATAGACATGATAGCGCGGATATCTGACGCTCCATCTCTGACAAGGTGCGCCGGACACCGTGTGATTGTGCCGACCTGTGTAGTCCTCACCGGATGCCGAATGTAGACAGTCGTGGCTGATTGTGTCGTTGAAAAGGCTATTAATTCCTGCAAAGAGCACAACGAACGAACTGTACCGAAGTACTGTCTTCGGAAGAGTTCGTGACGCTGCGAAATGCGGAAAACATCGTAGCGACGCATAGTATAGTGCAGTCTCGCAGTCTTTGACATTTTAATGTCACACAGAACGCGATCGTCTCCAGGCGCAAACAACAAAATATAACATTGATGAATGGCGAAGTGCCAGAAAATGGTTCAGCAAGTTTTCGCGCAACTGTAACTATTCGATATTACCGTTAAAACAGCGGGAGGGAGTCAGTTTTGAAAGTTTTTCCAGATTGGTTAAACTTTGACGTCCCGATAAGCAAAGTTTTAACGTTAAAATCGTGACCTTGTCTGCAACATAACCCGAGTTTTATTCCACGACATCCCGATTTTTGTCGCCATGGTAACGGGCGGTCGGTTTCCAGCTGTTCTCACCGACTCAAATAATTCGTTGTCCGCATACCCCCTACTTGTCACGAAAATAGTATCCATGTCTTCCGAGTAACTCGAGTTATTTTGGTGACTTTTCTAATTTCGTTGCCATGGCAACAGGGACGACGTGGTGCAATAGAAAACGCCAACCCTAAAAACCCCTAACTAGGTACAGAGGGTTCCATTCCAATAAAATGGTTGAAAACACTGACCGATGCCAATAATTTCTGTAAGATATTCACTCACTTGTGGAATTGGCGGAATACACTTCTGCAACAATCGCCCACCGAGATGAGCTTGAAGATTTGTCCACCACGCCACAGCTTTCGAAAAAGTCAAATCCGCATACGCTTGTGTCTTGCAGACCACCTAATGATGCAACAAACAGCAAGTAGTCAAGTACCGTACTAAAATCTCAAATACGCGGTGTTACAGACAGACGACTATGCAGGCACTACTAAGGCCTTACATGCTACGCTAAAATTAATCGAACATCCGCTCGTAGTATTTTACAAGTTGACGTCAAATAATGACAACAGGCTGCACGGTAACTTAGTTTAATTTGACTGTAAGTTAGGCAGAAAACAAGCTACTACAGTCGTTGATTGTGTTTTAATAATCCACTCCTATCCGTGTTCATTCATTTATACATATATGCAAATACGTGCAAACACAACACAGAGAAAAAAAGCAAGAGAATAGTAGCAGTAAACGCGAGCAGGCCAGCTTTTTATATAAGCTTGCTATATAGTTAGCCTTGCTGTCCTGCTCCATTGTGTTCTCATTGTACATATTTGTTTTTTTAACAAATAATAAAACGACAATTTATAAAGCGCAGTAACATGGCTAGAGTCACTACAAGGGCGCCGTACAATGTTCGCTGCTCGTACTCTGGAAACACTAGGTGAAGTAGAAACGTGAGAAAGATGTGTCCTCAGCATGTTTTTGAAAGTTGATAATGTAGGTACGAAACGAATGTGCAGTGAGAGACTGTTCCAGGCGATCGGATCAGCCACACAAAATGTCGTTATTGGAGCAAATAAATGATGCTGATGACGAAGAACACTTACCCGAAGTGTTGAAAATACTTATATTCAAATGGTGTCGCACTGAAAAACGATCTTGTTTATCAGCTGGAAAAAGTCGTCGTCAGCAGTATTGAACAGTTCGGAGATGACCGGCATGTCTCTTTTGCAGTAGCTCAACCGTTTGCTGCGACGTAGCAATGAATCAAGACGTATACGTGTCGACCACGTACCTCTTGATTCGTAGCTACGTTGCAGCAAACAGTTGAGCTACTGCAGAGGAGACATGCCGGTCATCTCCGAACTGTTCAACACTGCTGACGACGACTTTTTCCAGCGCGTCAAAACTAACTCTAACCATGTCCTCCAGCCCTATCTTCCTCAACATACAAACACTCCATACCAGCTCCGCATCCGCCATCATAACATCACTCGAATAAATAAGACCAAGTTCCTTAATGACACTGATTTTATCATCCGTATGGTTTATAAGTTCTCATACTAACTCTCTATACCGAACGTTTGCAAATGGTCCCATTGTTACATTTTAAACTCATACAACAAGCACTAAACGGACATATGCCTATTAGTAAAATAATACGAATAACGTTCTGTGTCCATACCTGTTCTGCGTCCTAGGATTTTAGTGTTATTACCATTTACATTTGTTTTTACTGTCATTTACCATTGTATATGTTTTATGTTTTGTGATGCTTGCGGTTCACAAGTCATTTATTAAATGAATATGATGATGATCAGTCAACTTAATGCTGCAGTGTTTCAGTATATAGCAGCCGCACCCGTGTTGCTGCAGCGGTCGTTGCGTATGTCGACATTTCGAATCAGAGTTGCTTTGGACACACGAACCACCAGCTGACAGTGAGTCTGTGCCTGCGAGCCAACATCCACTTGCACTTCGAACGCGGTCAGCATCTCAGTCGGCTTCGTCTCTCCTACCGCACTGTCCACAGCATACACCGTCTGCGTACCGGTGTTGGTCACCAGGTCCACCAACACACGGAATGTCTCAGGCACCGACAGATTTAGAGTCACGCATAGAGAATCGTTGACGGTCGGTATCAGATTCGATACCCACTCGCCGCTGTACTCACTGGCTCCGCTGGCTCCGCTTGAGTGCGGCAGCAGTTGCAACGAATATCCTAAAAAACAGAAAATGACCAACAAATCTGACGATATTGTCAAATATTTTATCCACACATGAAGGCTACAGAAACAGAAAACGGTAAAAATGCTTTCCACATGGTTTTTCGCTACGGTACGCTGTATCCATAAACGCGACCTATTCGTCCGTTTCTAATTCCGCAGTAGCTTAAACTTGCAGCGTCGAATAGTCAGATTTATCAGCACACCTTCCACGGTATAATGTACGCATTCAACTACTTCCACTGTAGGTTATCATCAAACAGTGCAGTACGCGTGTAAGTACAGGCAAATACACATAAATGGTGCGTTAAATTTTAAATTAAAAGTTCGGATAAAAGGTACGTCATGTGTAGGCCTATATGTTGTCATCTCGCACCGCCTTATATTATAACCTATGGGCCTATACCGAATTTTGCGACAGCTGCAGGACATAACATGTACACAAGACACCCGTCCGCTGCACCAGCTTTTAGTATTGCACAATTACTCTTCCTGCCATTACAGAAATGTGCACAAACACTGGTGTCATCGGTTGGATTAGCATTTATACACCAATCAGCTAAATAATCTGTCATGAATGATATAGCAAAAGATTGGACAATTTTAGATGGACATTGCTATGTATCGAAAGATCTTATGCGACGAAAGACGACCTTCCGCCAAATCCGCCTCGGAAAAATATGTCCAGAATTTGCGCAAGCCATTCACCATGCAGCTTTATATCTCATACGATCTGTTTCACTAGGCGACGGTTCTTCTGTCTCGTAGACACCTGAACAGTTCGAGTTCACAACTTCACATTAAAACTCTTTATTTACTCGTCACATTCTTCTCATTCCTACCCGGTCGAGCTGTGCCCTGCAGTTCCGGCAGACCGCACGTGATCAACAAGAACGAGTGCAAATGATTATACAATTCCAACCAAACAGATCAGGTACCGTACCTTGAGAGTAAGGCGTTACAACGGAGTACGACAAACTATCGAACAACAGATCCCTTAGTTCCAGTCGGACAATTCCTTTAGTCGAGAAGAGTTCCATTTCTACGTGTTCGTTCTTGCTGCCACGGCACATCGTTGATGAAGAGAAAAACTTCTCAATCCTGTTGACTGTGTCATTCGACGCCGTATGTCCCTAAATCAACGGAAACCATATTACGCGTGCTCGTTGCGTTGCCGAAATTTTCCTCATTTTTCGCTAAAGGCAGTCACGTTTGAAGTGATGAAGAAAAGTTAACTGAAATGCTGCGAAGTAGAAAGGTATAGTTTAAGCAAACCGAGGCACAGCTAAACTACACAGTAATTTTATGGTTTAATTGGTGTTTTAACTAAACTGAAACTAAAATGCGGAGTGTAAAAGTACACTGAATCAATTACTGTTCTGAAACCGATTTAATTATTAATGCCAAAAGACATAAATACTGAAAATTTTAGCTTTTATTCTGGTTTTGCTGTCCATCATTTGTCATTCTTGCAATTTCTTTTCTTGCTAACCTGGCGTCCATTGTTCGAGCTGCTGCTTCACTTGAAAACGATTCGTCGAAAACTTGATGCATATAGACAATCAAATAACCTTAATTGAACTGGGGCGCTGAACATGACGGACATGAAAATGACGGACCATCAAAATTGCAAGGCATGAAATTGCAAAACATAAAATTGACGGACCAACTTGCACGGCATGATATTGCAGGGCATAAAAATTGCAATGCATTGATAGAAGATCAGATGATACACGTGACAAGTCTGCGAGTGGAGTTATCTGAGCAAGTCACAACACCAACGATAATTAATATACAACGTTAACAACAAAACGATTAAAATTTGTAGCAGCTGCAAACAATTTTCTAAAGTACAGTGCATGCAGATTAGAGAACACTGCCATATTGATGATGAGCAGGTGCAGTTAAGTTTTTTTCTACGTAAACACACTCGCCATACATACAAAAGATTTAAAATTTAAAAGAAATGTACACTCTAATGTAACGTAATCTATTTTCTTACGATATTTTTCATGTCTTGCAAATTCATGTCCTGTATTTTCATGTCCTGCAATTTCATGTCTTGCATTTTCATGCCCTGCAGCTGGTCCGTCAATTTCATGTCCTGCATTTTCATGCCCTGTTACTTGGTCAATCAATTTCATGTCCGGCATTTTCAGTCAACCCACTGTACTTTTGATAGCGAACATCTATTTTTCAGTTTAATTGGCGTTTAGCTAAACTAGTAAAAGTCTGTGTTTATGTCTCTTGGCATTAATCATTAATTCGGTCTCAGAACAGTAATTTATTCAGCGTACTTTACACTCCGAAGTTTCCGAGTGTTTCAGTTGTACTGTTACTGTAGCTGTAGGCCTAACGTTCAGCGGTCCAATATAACTGAAAGTCACAACGATACAGGCTATCTGTACTCGGGATCTGTACTCTTTAAGACAACAATGACGGTTTTTCAGTTCATGTAAGATGTCGAATATGTCCCACTATAATGCACTCGATAGTATGTTAACGCGTGATGAAACAGATGCGAATCTTGTGCACTTAAAGCAAGCAGATGAAAATTTCAAATTCGCTCTACCAGCGCATATATACTTGCAACCTATAAATTTAAAAAAAATAATTATATTCTTCGCTGTTTAGAGCATTGGCTTATTAAACACGTGGTAGGCTTACACAGGCTGCATGCAGTTTTTTTCTGTCAATTAATAGCTGATGTAGCATCCATGAATCCACAAAATGAATAGGGGGATCGTATCTGTTCCGAATACTTGAGAAAACAGCTGTCAATCCTGGTTACTTTCTACACCTTACATCAATGCAAAGATAGACCAGACCGACAGTATTTTCGAAACAGAGCGCCAGTGTAAGCTCGATTAACCGAAACGCTTAGCATCTGACAACTTTTCGTGGAGAAACGTGCTAGCACCGACCACGACGGAGCCTTGGTACGAATCATAGGCACTGTCAAAACGGCAAAACATGGACACGTCAACTCTGACAGTAACGCGCCCGCTGTACAGAAAAAAGGCGACGACGACTTCATTGCTTGAACTGGTGCCTGGAAGCACACCAGCCGAGTCTCTTCGTATGTGCACCAGATATGCTGCAACAACAAAGGCATATAGCACTTATATAACGCCACAAGCCGCAACTGCAGCGGCGCTTTTTGTTACACAGACAGAGCGGGCGTATATGCTTAGCGTGCACCCACAGACTTTGACCTGAGATCAAACAGCAATACGCAGTTCTGGTCTGCCGTTTAATAGCCTCCACCCCCGTAATTCATGTATTTAAATGGATTTCTACTCATTAGTCAGACCCGAAGAACGAAAAGGTTGAGTTTGCCTGGTTGGTTGACCCATAGCGGACACTACCCACGAAATGGTCACATGTTAACCGTAGTTCAGACATAGATCAGGGTAAGTCTACCAGCCAAAGAGCGACGTTCTAACCAATAAGCCACGTCGCCAATCGTAATTGTATGGTTAGATAAATCGTATGCGAGGCGAGTTTGCACCACTCACTGGTTGTAAACCTATTTCATAATTTAAACAAATTATATAACGTAGCTAACCACATTAAAGTTAAAGTAATATTATATAATATTTTAGTTACGCTCGAAGTAAGAGGTTACAGTTCGTATACGCTGAGTAGTTACACCGTCACACGGTAGTATTTGGCTACAACGTTTTAGGCGGGACTTGAAAACGCATCTCTCCGTCGGGCATTAAACTGTCCACACAACGAAATGAAACTGAAACAAAAAAGTTTCAAAACTGTTTTGAAACTGTTTTGTTTCAGTTTCATTTCGTTGTGCGGACAGTTTTATAGACACGAGTGCAATAGAGGTGTTAGCGTTTCACGGAAAAGCGCTGTACGAATCGACATGTACTTAATTACTTGGTCGGTGCTGCATTTCAGAAACTTTATTCACCTCAAAGCGGCAGAAGTACATGATAAATACAACACAATCCAATAGCAATACGAGACAAAAAAACAACATAACACATGCAAAACTTAACTAAAATTCGTACATAACATCGCTCTAATGTAAAGAACAACATAAACAAAAAACAATACACAGATGTATATCGGTCTTATTCAGTTATTTCATTGAATGTGATACTTAAAAAGCTTATGAGTTAAAAATTGCGTGAATGCGCGGGAGAGTCAAGATGCATCGCAGTTCGCAGCTGTTCACTGAAACACAACATTGTAGGCTGTAAGAGCCTATTCGTTTCCAGGCTTTATTGCAAAAGTAAGGACTACACGACGTAACATTGCACTGTAGGAGGTTAAAGATAAATATCATAATTCATACACACCGGATGCACTCATGATCATTGG
>Ga0056115_1002026_pt1 | contig 10143 bp, 7 predicted proteins | sample WorMetOlspDAHAB1_FD_77007 | JGI IMG/M metagenome (GOLD analysis project Ga0056115, IMG submission 77007) | Marine gutless worms symbiont microbial communities from Max Planck institute for Marine Microbiology, Germany - Olavius sp. DAHAB.1 ... | reverse complement strand
CCCCCGAAGTCTTCGCCCCTGAATTTGGGCTTTTACTGCCTACAAAATGCTAAAAGGTACAATGATGGCCTAAATTTTCTGGGGCATACTATAACCAAAGTTACAAATTCTCTATGGGGCGTGTCCATAGATTCGGAGGCAATTGTTTACTTTTAATTTTGTAGTTTTTTTCTGATTACAAAGTGACATTTTGCAAGTAAACGTGAACTCGTTGGACTTAATGGAATAGAAAGCAAGTGTGTTACAACGCAGCGAGTTGATTTGTGGGAAGATGAGCGCTTTAGTCGGCTTTTTTGTCGACAACTTAGTGTTCGTGGTGACTGGAGTTGTCGTCTTCGTTTCGATTTTGGTGGCTGCGCTGCGACTGAAACGGCGGACAAATGGAAAGGAAGCAGTTGCAGGCGAATTCCAGGTGGAAGACGCTCATCCACGGGCCTTGAAAAAGTCGGCCAAGCCAAAACCCAAGAAAACGAAAAGGGAAAAGGTATGCTACGTCGATGCATTCCCCCCACCGATATCAGGAAGGGAACAGTCAACTTGTCACATTGTTAACTCATTTCTGCAAATTTCATAAGAGTGACAACGACCGCTAATGCTATACAGCTCGATTCATAACCACCAAGCACTAAATCTTACAATAACCCTAACCGTAGCCTTAGCCGTTACCCATTGTTTGAGGATTTTAATTTGTATGAAGATTGTATTAACGAAACTGCGACATGTTGGTTTAAAATACAAATTTAGAAACAAATGGAACTGAAATCATAATCAGTTAGTTCATTTTTTTGTAGTTAAGTTGTTCGATATGTAACAAGTAACAAAGTAGGTATGCGTTGGTGATGATAGTCACTCTGGTGATTTAGGTTAATCTTTAGATTTATTGTTTACAGTTTAGTGCTGGGTTACAGTGAATCTAGGTCGTACAGAACCTTTCCTCGGCATGAAAAATTGCTTTTCAAAGTAAATGCAGTGCGTTTTTCATGCAGTTGTGTCTGTTGATGTTGGTGTCAATTGCATAAGCTCCGCCACCCGAGATGCTTATTCAGCACAACAAGTTCCACTGAATAAGCAACAGATCTGGTGTGGTGGAGCTTATCTGGACTGTTACCATGCATGTTAGATAATTGACAATTGTAGAAGAAAATATGTGAATTTGATCAAAGACTTTCCACGTCTTCTTCCATGTTTGGGAAGATTATAAGATTAACTTAATTGGCAAAAGCAAAACAAATCTCACAATTGCTTAGCAGTAATTTCCTGTTATACAAGTAATTGTCTTGTGTGTGTTTTTAAAGTTTTGACCATATTTGCATTGAAATACGTAGCTCTATCAGCAAATTATGAGATTCAGTCACCTTTACCTTTTCTTTGTGGTGCATCATCGCACATCATCATTATCATCATATTTTATTTCCAAAACAAACAGTTACAGGCAACAGTAATCGCAATCAGGCAGCCAGAAAATTGCATGATCAACAGAGCTGGCTGCCTATGATTACAACCCAAATATGGTATTAACTATACAATAAAAAAGCTAAATGTGCGCAGTAAGCTGCAAGAGTCCATCCAATGTGGAAACAGCAGTTTGATTCAGATGCACATCACCAAACTAACCGGTAAGGTTATATAAATGAGTACTAACATATAGTTTCCTCAGCACTTCAGAAGACATAATTTGTCAATATTCAGTTATTTTGACCGAGTTTGACGGCATAAACACCCCACCTGACGCAAAATACGTCACTTTTGGAGGCGGGGTAAATTTGTTTATATTGAAATTAGCGTGTGACTTGTGAATTTTGAGCTTATTGTGAATCTGATTGCTGGTGCTTTGTCTGAATTTTCAGATGAAACTGTCGCTTTCGAATGGTCATCTGCCAAACATGCATGACGCTTTATTGACGAAAACGTTGCCAGGTTCAGGCTCAAAACAACATGGCACTGCACCGACCGATAAGCAACGGACACCTCAGGTGATGCCAACATCTTGTTTTTCTTTCTTATGAGTATGTTTTGCAAAACGCAGACAATAATCTACACAGTTCTGGGCCATATTGATCACTTTGTTCAGGGAGAGGTTCTTTGATTTCAGGTCTTGCTGTATAGTCTTGAACCACATTACACAAGGACATGCTGGTGGCTTTCTTCAGTCGTCCGGGGAGTAGTCTTCATAATCCTTTTAGCATCCGCTTCGTCCAGCATTTGGCGTTTTGCCCAAATGCCCAAACAGGGACAGATGCTGCGGTTGACTCTGACCAAGAGATGGGGTTGCTTGGTTTAGAATTCCATACAGATTTTTCCGTTACACATTACTCTATCAACTGAAACACTAGATTAGCTTCAGTTCATTGGTTTTTTCTAGAATGTGCCAGTGCCTCCATTTTAGTGTTCTCATTTCCATCTCTTAAACCTAGTGGAGATGTTGGCATTAAGTTGAACTCCTAAGATATACCAAGGTATACCTCCCAACTTTTGTAAACATGTAAAAACTGTCAAATTCACTGTCTACTGTCTAGGCTAATTGTCAGGATGTGATTGACGAACCAGTGTGGCACGTGCGGTAGTAGGAGCCTGTTTGAATCAGGTGAGCGACAATGATAATGGAAAGTAGTATAACTAGGTGGTTATATGCATAACCGCTAGCCAACCAGGCTAAATCTAATACCCTTATCCTACTACTGAACAGCATGCATTAGTAATTCAACTAAACATAGTCACATGTCGTACGTATCCAGAGTAATTCATGGGCGATGATGTTATTGCACTGTTTTTACAACTCTCCGTAGTCTTCATAATCTTTTTAGCATCTGCTTCGGCACCAGGTTTGATGGGCATGTCCCTTTTGGTTGCCTGCTTTATGCGAATAAAAATCCATTGTCACTCTGGCAATAGAGGGTGCAGTACACTAATTAAACTACCGATATCTTAAGAGATCCTTTCTTCCATGTTGCTCGTTTAAGTATTTGTGATTTGCACCCATTTGATCCATAGTGAATTTACAGTAAGTTTTGTATCATTTTTTTTAGTTTTCACCAGTTGAGTAGTGCACACGACACGCACATTTGTAATGTGTTTAATAAACATTATTGATGAAAAAAGTAGTGACAATGCTTTTCAAGAGTCCTGCTGCATTTGTATGTTTATATCACTATGATCTTGATACTGACAGAAATCATTGCTGACAATGCATAATCGACGATATGATTGCAGGTCGTTAAACAGAAGACGAACAAGAAGCAGATCAAGCCATCGCCGAAAGCCGAGAAGTCTGAATATGAAGGTTTCATTTGTGCAGAACTTGCTTTTGCTACGATACATTGCAGTGCAATTCGTGTCACTAGTTTGTTAGAAGTTAGTCGAGTGTTTGATTTCCTTTTGTCTGTCGACAGAACTCTGCACATTTTTTCGGCCGAGTTTTCATGCAGCTGATTTAACGAATCAACTTTGAACATACCCCGGTAGAACCGGTATGTGTGAAATTGCTGCTGTACTGCACCTCGGAGAATGACCAATATTGCCGAGTGTGTATTCTCTGTTGTGGCTGCATACTTCTGGAACTCATCTGCTAGTCTTTCATTTGACCTTTAAATGAGTGTTAAAACTCACCTTTTAGTATGCCAGTTACAGCATTGCATTTACCACACACATCCCTCAGTGCTTTAGCATTTGTCAACTACATGCCACTATATAAATCTTCTTATTATTTCAATACACATTTTACAAGAGGGAAAAACTATGATTATTGAAGAATTAGCAACATAATTGTCAACATTTTCTATGGTGCACAGTGGACACTACTGTAGCTGGTCTGGAAGATGTAGCAGTTGCAGTCAAGTTGCACCTTTTACCAGTCGCATTGAAAATGCATTTTAGCAGCAAAAATGGCCGGCACCATTAGTCATTGTTGAACTGTTTCCAGACAGGACAGTACCAAATGAAATGTTTTCTGACAGATGTGTCAAATGTGTGACTGCATCAACTCCTGTCCTCTGACCCAAACTTAATGGCAGTCTACAAAGTCTGTACACTGCAGACGAGGCTGCTGATGTCACATGGCACCTAGAAGCATGTGATGACGACATAACTCGTCATCATTCAGCAAAAATTCCACGCAGAGAAAATGTTGTACCACATCAGAAATCCATTAGAACAAAACTGAAGTTCAATCAACTCTGCCAATATCCTGCCCAAAATTAGTATTATTATTCAGGTTTGGACACGGGCTGCTCAGTGCACACTTACTGCAGTGCCTAGGTTGACTCAGCCTTTCACCCTATGTGAGACGGTAAAAATGGCGATGGGCGTATGTTTGGCCTGTAGCAGGCTTCAGGCAGACTCAAATATCAAGATTACAGCTTTGCCTACGAGTTTGCGGCCACCTGGTGCTGAACCAACTTGCACTGAGAGGACCGGAGTGAACTTTTACTTATGGCTTTGTGCCATAGATTATCGCACTATAAATATATTCCCGGTATTATTGTTTTTAGTAGTAATATTATCACATATTGAGGTCACATATTTTTCCTGCACACATTAAAGAGTACCGCTGTTATTAGTAGTTTTATTATGCCAAAAGGCAGCATGGTGTACATTCATCCAAAACATACAAAGAACACATCAATACAATGAGAATATAAAAGCACACGTATAAAACAATGCGCATAAGCCCTTACAAAAGTGGACCATACAGCATATTTAATCTGAGAATGAGTATTTGGTGGACTGTGTGCTGTTGCTGCTGAACTTTTAGTCATTGGAATCGATACGCATTGAATGACTGTGCGGCAGGTGGTGAATGGACAGAGGTTGCGTCCAGAAAGAAACTGAAATCCAAATGCGAAGGACTTGACACGACGCAGGACAACACGAAAACCGCTGAACTTGCTGACCGTTTGCAGCAGGTTATTGCTGTTTCCGTATTGTAGTTTGGTGTTTTTCGACCTTTTTTGTTGGAATGCAATCCTATGGAGCATTTAGATTGCTGTTGGAATCACAGTGGTCTTTCCTATTCCAAACATACAGGAACATCATTTTCTTATTCTCATTTATGCACACAAAAAAAACACTCGATTGATACAGGTGTATGTGTGTAACACTGTAGTTTCAAAAATGAAGTTGTGTGGCCAGAATAGCCGATATTCCTACTAAAATGGCTACTTTGTTGTCATCCATTAGCATAGTATAATATTTATCAACGATTTTGGCCATTATTTTTATATTTTACTGGCTACAGACAGAACCCCAGACTTGCATTCATGGAAGCTTAAAGTTCTGTGGAACTCCAGTTAAAAGCTGCTGTTGTCCTAGTGTTTGTTGTAGTAATCTGTTGGCTGAAAGTAACTAGTGTTATTAGAAATGAATGGTTTATTTTGTTTTTGTCGCATGGCTTTGATGACATTCTAGGCAATATAGTTTTGAATTTTGTGTGTTTGTATTGTTGTTTTGACTGTGTGGTGAATAAACGTACTATATATGTGTTTTTAATCTTTATTGAAAATGTGTTTTCATTGTTTTATGTTTCTTTCTTCATTAATGTGTACTCGGTGTATGATTTGTTACAATAAATAAGTAAATAAGTATTGGGTATGGCTTAAAGGTGACAACGGCTTTAATGCTTGAAGCACATTATCACCCTTTATTACTGCCTGGGATATATAGTGTCACCATAACAGGGCAGGGATTGAACTTGCCACATATGCACCCGGCCCTGAAAGGCTTAACCACTTATCTCTGAGAATGGACATTCTGGTAGAACCCTGATCTTTGTCGATGAACTTCTCTATCCTGTGCCAGACTGGTGGCCAGATTCGTGACCACTTCATAGGTAAAGCATCTGCAATGGGTCAGCCAACTTAGCCTTTCATCGCTCTTGGGTTGGTAAGTGAGTAGTAGTCCATGTAATTATATTTATTACGGGGGTCAAAACCATTAAACGGCAGACTAGGGTATGGCTGCAGGCCAAAGTCTGTGAGCGTGGGCTTGGGCTGGGGTGTAGGCTGTATGCTGGCTCTGTGATGCACAGTGCCACTGCAGCTGCGTTGTGGCTCATGGCACCGTATAAATGGTATGCCTTTACTGCCTTTGTGTGTCTAACAGGACTCGCACAATGTGAGTGTGCCACAGTCACTCGATAGTCGGAAGGAAAGTGATACAAAGGCTATCGAGGTTTTGAGGGCTTCCAGCAACGTTGGTGACGAGAATTCACCGACGGCAGGAGATGAGCGGCTTGCAAAGGGAGCTGTGGAGGACACCGTGATCGATGCTGCAAAGACTGAGCCTCTCACTGCGGCGGGAAAGAAAAAAGCACGGAAACAGAAGGTAACTCGACCAATTTCCAGATTTCGTACATGCAAATTATAGATGTAGTCAGCTTAAAGAGGGTTCGCACTGTGCTTTGGTTGCACTGACCAAATAATAATGTCTTCAGTGACTGAAATGGCTGTATTACTAATCCATCTGTCAGAGGTTTGTTGGCAGAACCATCCAGTTTGCCATAGTGTTAAGTGCTAATGAAATTGTTCAGTTATTTTTAGAGTAAAATTTTGAAAATGGTCAAGGCTTGTATACAGTGATTCATCATTGAGGCTGGTGACTATCTGACTTGCTGCATTTTGACGTCTTTTGGTTGATGGTTGTAGGCCACCAGTGTTACGGCATCTGGCGAGGCTGCTAGTGATGTGCAAAACGGCTTTCTGAATCGGAATAATGACATAGGTAAGTGCAGCTGTTTGGCTCATCTCTACTTCGTTTTGTTTCTCTGCCAACATGGAGGTTGTGGGAAACTAGACGAATTGTTGACACACAAACTTGCAGACGAATTGTTATATATGAGGCAGAGATTGTTTTGGGTCATATGCAGGTTCACATTTTGATGTTTGCCAGCCACTGGAACGCACCATCATCTGCAGACTGAAGTCTAGACAAACGACCATCCAGCTTTGTCAAAGAGAGGGCATGAGACTGGCAATGTGAGACATGGTTTTGGCCACACGAGCACAGGTCCTCGGAGTCCGAGTCGGTGAAATGTGAAGACAGACTGTTGTGGAGCTGGTGGAGGAAAATATTTTTTGGATAGGTAGGTTTTAAGCTCAGAGTGAAAGAGTGACAAAGTGATGGACGGCATGTGTGTGTAGCATGTTAAACCAGCGCATTCGAATGAGGGTTGTTGAGAAGGGCATAAATAATCAGCACCAAACTGATTCCTAGTGATGTAAGAAGCTGATGTACTCCACCACCAAAGTGACCTACACTGTGAAACAGGAGAGCAGCAATGGCAACAGATAGTAGTAACAATGATGCAGTAGTATTGTGTCGTATAGATTTCTGTGGATACGTTTTACATCTGACTATATTTAGTTGAATGCTTACTACTGCATGTTGTTTAGTAGTATGGATAAGGTTTATGGGTTAGGATTATTAGATTTAGTGTTTGGTAATGGTTATTTTGCACACGTATTTGTTCTACTTACCGTTATTGTCATTCTGCCTACACTGTGTTTAAGCGGTATTAAACTCTACTGACTCACTGAGCTGATATGCTTAACACATCCTTGTAGCAAATGCTAAATCGATGAATAAAATGCTACATAGTGATGGTCCGCATATGTGTTTTTAAAATGTTTTAGTGACGGAACAAATAAATCGACCGTCAGAGGAAAGCTTTGGTGAGGAGAAGGCCGAGTCGTCTTCCGCTGTTGTGCCTGTGCTCATCGAACTTGCAAAACAAAACATGTTGCCTTTGCCTGAGCCCATCGAGTCACCGCCAAACATGTCCATTCCAGTGCCGACTTACAAGTCGAAAATAGCATTTGATGAACTTGGAGGTCTGTATTGTAAACGGTTTTCCGCCAAGTAATTATGTTATCATTTATGTGTTTGTATATTTTGCATGTTTTGCGTTTCTGTTTTTTATACTTTTTTAATGGCAACAGTTGTTGCATTTGATGTCATGGTTTTTTATATTTAAGGCTACTTGTTATTTATTATTTTCTATATTATATTATATATGTTTAGTGTTAGTGTTGTCAGGATTTCACAGCTTGTTGCTGGTGTTTTTATCGAGTCAAGACACGAGTCATGTCCCAATTGTCCAATAGCCTAGGAGCCTTAAGCCAGCGCAATCCTAGCTAGATTCTAGTACCCTTCTGAGTATGTGTGCTGTTCCAAGGAGTGCAGTCTTCTGAAGCAACTCTACACTTATCGGTGTTCCTACTTTGTTCAGGTTTTTCTCTAGGCCTTTGGGTACTGTTCCTAGAGCACCTACCACTATCGGAATAACTTTTGTTATAACTTTCCACAACCTCCTTAGTTCCATCGCCAAGTCTTGACACTTATCTGTCTTTTCCTGCTCCTTCTCATCCACTGTGGTTTCCCTGGTACGACGATATATGTCTGGAGCACTGTCTGTTTGTCCTTATTATTATTATTATTATATGTCGTCGTTGTTTCTGTATGTCTGACTAATCTCATGGCTTCTGTTACCGGATTTCTTTTCTCATCGGTTTTTATTTGTTTTATTTCTTTTAGTTTTCAGTTATTGGTCACGTGCGGCAGGCTTAAGTTGGCCAGCTGGTTAACTACCCTGCGTTACGCAGTTCATTATGTGGTGCTAGCTTTTTATTCGTGGTGTGATGTGCAGATGAAGTGTTGTCGTCAACGACTGCAAACAAACGAAAGAAGAAATCGCGTCACGACAACTAGTCACCGGAGCACAAACCCTTAGTCCAGCCAGCCCACCACTCGTGACGATCAAGTGTGTTGTCCAGTGTCTCCGATTTTTGCAAACTTTGCGCGTTCCACCAACACTCTCGTTATATGCAGTATTACACGCCATTCTCTCGATTCACTATGCCCCTTAAACGGTGCAAGTTCAGACGGGGGCGTAGTCCATTTAGGGCTGTGGCTTGGGTGCTCGTCTCCCACTGCAGTGGTCAAATTATAGAGTAATAACCACGGGGGCGCTGACGATTTGAGACGGAAACGCTGAAGCCAGTAATGGACTGTGTGTGCGTATAGAGTCCGTTACCCACAGCAATTTAGACGCGGGTTGACCTGCTGTTGCTCGGTACATCCGATTATGTGCAGAAGCAGCAAAATGTATTTTATTACAGACACAAGAAAAAGACAACAAAGGGGCCCCAAAATAGGCCCCTTCTGTACCATTTGTTTCTCAGCATCTGAAGGGTCCTGCTGCTACTAACCTAGGGGCCGGGGCCCCTGTATGTTGTCCCTCTGGCTTGCTAAGCATACATTACAGACAATGGATATACTGCAATGGTATGGTGTGTGGCAGTTTTATTGTGCGATGTCCGGTAGTATTAGATCATGCATTTGTGGGACATTGTGAAAGCTGACACTGACATTGGTTGTCGTGTTATATTCCGCGTGAAATTTGCTGATACTTTCACATTAGAGTCAAGTGCACTTAATTTTGTTGCGGTGTGTATTCAAAAGAGAACTTTTGTTCGAAACAAGCAACGTGGGGATTTGTGGGTTATTGATATATTATCATCTTTAACCACAGGAAATGCTCCGGTGATTCAGAAATTACCAAAAAATGTATACAAATGTTTGGCGCTATACCCTACTCTGGCCGATCGTCATCAACAAAGCCATCATGAGGCAGAACAGAATTAAAGCATAAAGCACACGTCATATACTGCAACTGCAGCAGCGCTATGCGTGCGTCACAGAGCCGTCGTACAGGCCGAGGCCGCGCTCACGGACTTTGACCTGCAGCCGTACCTAGCCCTAGTCTGCCGTTTAACAGAAAGCTTATTATAGCTACGATTTGAGTGACGATGTCACCGCAATAATTTGTTGCAGTGGGCACCGAACGTGAAAAGTTAACCACGTGTCGTGATTAAAAAATGTCGTAAAAATGCCAGATAGCCATGCACACATAGCCGTTTACATTGTTACCCCAGACTGAAATGCAGCGCTTACATAGTGAAAGCGGTGTTTTATATTTAGTTTGTATGTTGTTCTCGCTGGCATTAAAGCACATCTACATGTGGTCCGTTAAAGTGTGTTGCAGGAATATTTTTGACTGAGTGCACGTGTGGAATGTATTATGTACATTTTGTGGCTAATGAAGCCGAGTTTTTGTGCCTCGTGTGTTTATATATTAGACTGACTTAATAT
>Ga0056115_1002025_pt1 | contig 10147 bp, 3 predicted proteins | sample WorMetOlspDAHAB1_FD_77007 | JGI IMG/M metagenome (GOLD analysis project Ga0056115, IMG submission 77007) | Marine gutless worms symbiont microbial communities from Max Planck institute for Marine Microbiology, Germany - Olavius sp. DAHAB.1 ... | reverse complement strand
CTTCAACGCATAGATACTTAAAAGCCGAACTAATTGAGTGATCTCTAAAACTGTACACAGCAGCCTTTAATTTGTTTTTAACGTTTTTCAATATACACAAACGTGACTTTTTGCGTTTTTGAGCTGCTTTCCCCGAACACTGCCTGCCCACCCACCCTCTCCTGGGGCCTGAATACGTCCAAACAGAACTTGTGAAAGACTCAACATGGGCGCCAACACTCAATCAGTTACCAGCATAGGACGAGCGAAGGGTGACCAACATCGCAGTTGCCGTGACTGAAACTGATGTAACTAGCTCTCTATATTCTGCGTCAAACTGACAGACAGGCTTACAGTCCTTACCGTTAAGTAACACAACGCACTGACACCACCATGATAAAGTATTCAAGCAATCTACGGGCTGGTTAATCCCCCTGAGTCGGATTACTCAGTTACTCGTGCCTTCATTTATTTATATTCCACGTGCACGTGTCAGAAAGTCAGTCAATGTAATCCAGTGGCATATCTAAATACAGTTGCAGCATCTGTGGTCAGCCAGGATTAGCATGCACGAGCTTGCTTAATCATCAAGTCCGAGACTATCCACCATACATAATTCACTGCTTTCTACCTCAAAGCTGTCCCCAAAATTAAATAAGTCCAGTTTGATCAATCCGTCCGACAGTCCAACAAAACATGCAACATCACTCGGTAACAAAAGTAGTAAATTTTAATACTTCAAAATATGATCTCTATGTATCCGTCCTGCATGCTGCATTCGCTGCATATTAAGCGACAGCAAACTACGAACGTTATTTTCACGCTAAAATGTCGTAAGACACATACTCAACGTCTGTGACTGTGACACGTACAGAAGTCACTCACTCACTCAATGCGGTGCTTGAGCAGCAGAGGGTTCTAGCGACCTTCACAACGTGCGGTCCAGAGTGGAGTGAGTATATAGGGTTTAACGTCCCATCTGACACATAACAGGATCATTTCGGAGACGACATACGGAGTGTCTTCCACAATCTGTTAGAGCCGAAACGTTCTTGGATGGACCGTCGCCGACTGGAAGACGGGTAAACGAAAATAAAATCTGACATCAGATGAACAAACATGTATAGTATTGACAAGCAAACAGCGATGGTATTTGCAAGACTGGTCATGCTGTTTGGAATACATGCAGTCTCCCAGAACATCTCAAGAGACTCATCACTAACTCTTGCGTTATATTAAGACGTTCTTGTTTGCTCGTTATTAATTCGAGCTGGATTCCTGTGACGCAGCAGCGCGACAGGGACTCCGTGAATGCTGCGATCTGTAAGTACATGATGACGATTATTATTACAATAATTATCATAATTATCGCTCACCTTCGACCTCGTCTCCGGATTCCACCTCGTAGAGGTCCTTGATAAAGCGGTGAGTATCATCGGACACGTGCACACGTCCCGGCTTGCCTTCCGACTCCATCATATTCGCCAGTGTCACATCGTGAGACCACACGTCGAACTTGAAACGACGCGTGCCAACAATTCCGCACAGCACAGTACCCGTGTGAACACCAACGCGCATGTTCACCTCCTCGCTGTGCACACGATCGAACTCCTGAATGGCCACACACATCGACAGACCCATCTCGACGCAGCAGCGCGCGTGGTCGTCGCGCGGCTCCGGGCACCCGCTCACGCAGTAGTAACAGTCGCCGAGAGTGCTGATCTTCTCGCAGCCGTGACGCAGACACAGGTCGTCGAAGCGGCCGAAGAGGTCGTTCAGCAGCATCACCAGATGTTTGGCCGACTTGTTCGAGCTCATCTTGGTGAAGCCGACGATGTCTGCAAACAGGATGCTCACGTTGTCCATCTGCAGCATGTGAAAGCGCCGGAACATGTCGGTCGACGACAGCCCGGCGCCCGGCTGCTCGCCGCCGACCGCGCCGCTGCGGTCGTCGCTGCTGCGCTCTCCCTCGCGCGACCGCAGCACCTGCTCCGCCACCTTGGGCGGCATCAGCGAGTGGATCATGTTGTGCTTCAGTTGTTTCTCGGTCTGCAGTCGACGACGCAGGATCAGTGACTGCCCGACCTTGAGGAAGGTGCTGCGTTCGCGCACCTGCGACATGATGTAGATGTGGATGCCGACGGCGTGGATGGCCACGTGCAGCAGAGCACGCCCGACGATGTACGGCGCCGTGTCCATATCGTGCACGGACGCCGCCACCACCTCGAATATTATCGAGTAGAGGGTGCCGACCACCACGCAGACGTACAGCGGCATTGGAATCAGCGTGTACATCAGCAGGATGATCTCGATCGACCAGACGAACGTTCCAACCGCCGAGATGTCCGCCTCGAACGGCACCTCAGGGTGCGCGGCAAATGTCAGCAGGTCACAGACGCACAGCGCCACGGTGACGGCCAGCGACAGCGGCAGAACGAAACGCCGGTAGCTCGACGTGTAGGTGAAGATGTAGACGATGAAAGCGACGACGAGGAGCGCTGCGGCGACGCCGACAAACGCCGGCCAGTTGGGACCACGCTGAATGGCAAACTGCGTGAGCCAGGCGGAGCACGAGACGATCACGTAGTCCAGCGCGTAGCGGAACCGACGCCGACTCTGAGGGAACGACGTCGCCCGGTGCTGCGTTTCCAGCACGTCGCTGTCGAACTGCGGGTTCCACCAGTTTCGCGCCGAGCGCTCGAAGAGGATGGGGAAGCGCGACTTGGACGTCGAGCCCGGGTCGGCTTCGGCGTGCAGCGGCGGCAGGTCGGTCGACACCTGGGGGGCCTGCGGGGCGGCCGCGGCCGGCGCCGCCGTCACCCGGTTCTGCATCTCGATCACGTCGACGCGAACGCCGCCGTCGCCATCGGGTGCTGTCTGCGACTTGAGCGCGGTCGTCTCATCACAATGATCGTCAGACATTGCAGCCGGCTTCCGCTTGGTGCACGCGTTCCACACAGGTAATCACCATTAGTTGGACGTCACCGCAACAACAGCTGACGCACGCCGCACTACGATGTTCTACAATCAGCATAATCGCACACAATTTCCATTAGCCACGAATTTGCTATATGCAATACTTAGCTGCGTTTGCCCCATCAACAATTATTGTAACACGCCGGCATCCTTCACGTAGTATAAATTTCTAGATGATGATGACAAACCCGTCGCCTACTCGTATAATGAACATAATGGCAATACAACTATCATTATAATGCAAAGGCTACGTCGCGAAAGTCACCAATATGCTTATTAGTCTACATTGCTAGGTGTATGCCACTGAATTTTGTTTACATTACATTAAATTTAAAGTGAAAATGCCATAGCACTTCAGACACTTTACAAACACTACAACAATTTAGAAACTATGGAAACGACGCAAAGAAAAAATGAGATTTTAGTTTGGTTTTGGAGGTTTGCAGGGAATTTGATGACGTCACTTCAGCTGGTAAACTGTTCCATGTTCGTTGAACTGCTAGGCCTATATATTTATACGATAGCTATTCATTCATTATGCTGCTTATCTGCCGAACCAGGTGCACACTTTGTATAAATTTAAGCAGAAATGAAACGTTCTTCTAATTTAACAAAAAAAGCAGTAACTTGTTTGCTGTTTTCTTCAAAGCTCGTGGCCGTTTTCTTGGCCAACATAGATATAGCAACTGCGGCTGGCGGAAGCAGTCTTCGGCAACAATTTTCCAGCATTTTTGTACAGTCAAGCGCCCCGCCTCCAGCAGCCTCAGCCTCAGCCCCATGCAGCAGGGCATTGCCCGATTTCCAGTATGAACATACAGTCTACGCGCCTGCGTGATTACACTTCTGGCGTTCTGCAAGCTCATTTGGCAACGTACGTGTTCCGCGACTGACCATAACACGTGAGAATGAATAATTACGTGTCAGGAGTAGCTGCTTTGATGCTTGGAATGTAGCAGTATGGACTGGGAGAGAGGAGTGTAACTGCACGGTCAGACGGCTGTCAGTCACACGCACTCGCGCGTCATATACACTGTCAGCCTTTTGGATCAGCTACCTCATAGTGGATCAGCAACTGATTTCAGTGAAAATGTGAACCTTAGAGCTGAATTTCGTCGAGTCTTGTTCGCTCAAGAATATATATATATATATATATATTGCAATGGAATGTAACGTAATAACGGATCTCACATTACAGTCAACTTTGCCTTGACCTTTTCACCTCTCAAGTCACAACAGCATTGGCCACTAATGGTACTAAACTACTAAGGGACACCACTGAATGTTTTCACAGAGCTCTGTTCCCGATAAATTATACGCATAATAGTTTATTCTGAGCTTGGCATGAACTGACGGCCGATGACATTTTAATAATTCAAACTGGCAATAAAAACGCCTCATTGCTGGCAACGTAAAGCCGTGACCAGAGAGAGATCCGGCTTAACTTAGTAAATGCAACGACCCTCAGTTATGACCTAGTTATCTTTCTCGCCACGTGGTGTCACCGCCATCAGAATACTCCCTAATCACGACTGAATGAATAACGTAATGCGTGATTTACGTCACGACGTACTGTGGTATTTTACGGTACCATGCAGTCACGACGTATTTGAAAAAGCCCACACAGGACAACGTCAATGTCAATGTGTCGATTTGTACAGCGCATCATAGGCGAACCCCTAACGTGCTACTACCGTGCAAACAAAGCCCGGTGGTCGTACATGTTGAGTCGGTGACGTGGCATGTGCAATAGATTTCGCTCAGAGGAACGGAGATGTCTCTGGCGGACAGTGGGACCACAGAGAGTGGGACGCAGTGGGACAATGGATAGGGCCTACATAACAACAGCTTGACGCGAAGTCAGAAAAGTTAAAAACACACTCAAAAAACAACGAATGACGACAACAACGACCAGTTATGGCGCGAAATGCCGTGACCGTATGCCCACCTAAACAAGTGGTACCCGCAGCGAAAACTACGCCAGAAGTGGCTAGGAAAACGGTGCGCTTAAATTACGATAACTTATTAGAAAATAAATTCCAACGACATCCTGTGATATCCACGACGCCGCTAATGTGGTAAAATACATTACGCCGGAAATTACCAAGCGAAGCGAGCTGCTACTGCTCAGTACTTGGTGACCGTACCCGAAATTGGATCACGACCAGTTTCTGGAGCGATCAGAGCGCGTCGAGTAGTGTCGGATGGGGCGTTTTCATCAAGGCTTAACAGCATGCATGTTCAGCGGCGTGTGCCAGCAATATCGGCTTCAGAGGCTAGCGCAGGCAGTGCATCAACACATCTAACGGCATTATTGCTGAGCGAAATTGTCGTGGTCGTCGTCGGCGGCACCAAGATGGGATGGATAGACGGCGAAAGATATATACGGACATGCAATAACGTGGCCGCGAGTGGCCGCGACGACAATCACCGCATTGTAAAGTGCACCCGAGTACGCCACGAGCATCGCACTAACGTCTAACAACCGTCATCAAACGTCCGCCGTTTCCTATGCCACGGTACGGGCGGGTACGTAATCGGCATGTAGGCGTCCAAACTAAACAATAAACTGTTGCTGACAAGATGCAGCGTCCGATCAACGGTTGAAATCACGACTTGCAACGACATTTGAAACTGTGTTGCCACATGCCGGCAATTCTTCAATGAATCGGACATTCTGAGCTAGAATCCTTAATTCCATCAATCCAGTTTTATTTCAGGCACAAACCCATAGCACAAACATAATACAGAATAGGAATAAAACAGACAAGAGAGAGCTATATAGAATACATAAAATACACAGCGTGCATGGTCGGAGTCGAGCGCAGCACGTCCGAGACCGCGAGGCGGACATCGAAAGGGCGAAAAAGTGGCGCCTGGTGCATTTGCGACGCTCCAAAGGCGAGGCCCGTAGGGCCGAGCCGGCGAGCCCATTTTTGGTGGCGTCTGATCAAAAACGCCAAATTCTAGCCCTCGTAGTCTCGCCACAGGGTGTTTCCAAGGGAACCAATACGTCACACTGTCGTCGACTGTCCTCTTTCGAGCCATAGCTTTACACCAAACCGTATTACCACCTTCTCGTGCGCTTATACTGTGCGCAATTGCTCGAAAATCAATAAAAATTACTGATTTCTCGAAAACCGGAAGTAGAAATATGGCGGAAACATGCGCAATCAATTTTTTGATCCTGGTTTCCTATTCGACTTCTATAGTGATATGGGGTCTACGGCGACTCCTTCTGCCCGTTCTAATGTGAGCTGGTGTGGACTTTGAAAATTTTCGGCCAGAAACAGCAAGGTTCAGTTTTCGAGTTTTTTTGCAACTTATATCGCCAATGGAACAAAAACTAGAGGAGCGAGAGTTCTGATTTTCGTAATCGTAGGAGAGAGTCCGACGATGTATTCAAATTAATCGAAAACTCAGCGTATGTTGACGCATTACGCCGATAGGTGGCGCCAAACATGAACTTTTTTTCAAAATGGGAAATTTTAAGTGCCCTTCCCTCACCCACAGAACGACCCAGAGCCATCAAATTTTCACGTTCGCTAAACAGATGTGGGTACTAGTAGACTACCGAGTTTTATCTCGTTCGCTTTATAATTGGGGGAGATGCTGCGCGCTAAATTTAAAAAAATCGCAAAAATTATTCGCAGTTTGGGGACCCCTAACTCGAGGTAGGGAAGGAAATTCAAAAATCGCCTCGACCAAAAGTTTTTGATTTTATCACTTAACGAAATTCCGTTTACATAATTTATCTGCCCTTAATATCCTCAAAGATGAATTCATTTTAAATATGTCCCCCTTGTCGAAAAACGCCATTTTTTATTTCTACGATCGTCTCCCCACGCCCTATTATGAGGGATAGGATCGTCAAATTCAGAACGAAGGTGGCGCCCCTGCATGTCAAAGTGCATAAAAAATATTCAGCTCCCTGACCCCAAAATTAGGGAGACATGAGAATTTAAAAAATTTCTTCCCCACCCCCTCCCTCAAAATTGTCATCTACGATTTTCGATTTTTTTGCGTGTGAGCCAGAAATTGCAATGGCTAAAAACCCTGAAAGTTACAAAAAATCTGTTCGATACGTTCGGAGATATTTCGCATTTTATATATTGGTCAAATGCCCGGTATATGTTGGGGAGTAAATCCTATTGACGGAGTCAATACTACTACGCTCCCGCTCCAACTACGATACTCCTTCACACAGTTATGACAAATTCTACATGTACTGTACAGTAAAATTATGTTGGAAGTTATAAATAAACTTGGCAACTGCAATTGCAGATGATAACCGAAAAACATCTTTATACACAAGTGATCACAATATTTAAACTGAATCATGGTACTATCAGAATATTTCGACCACAGACCAATTTGATGGGTATATTGCGCACTGTGCAGTTGACTAACGAACGAAAGTGCTTCTCTTTGAGCTCGATATACTTACACACTTGTAAAAAAAGTCACTAACATGAGCAAGTTATGGCAATAGCAGCTAGTATATCACCTGCTCAGTCTCGTAACGCAATGCAACATGGAGTGCTAACTACTGCCAAAGCCGGACTTCCTGTGATCCACTACACAGGACTGAAGACTGATCACATGTGGCATATTCTTAAGCAAATATTAATATATCATACAGTGTACCTTAGATTACCGACTACCCAGACCACGAGTGACACTTTCTATTTGCCACTTCGTCTTCCCACTGTCCTGCCCACGAGCGTCAATTGCCCCGTTGGCAGAGTACGCATCCCCTTTGGCTTATGATGAGGCCAACAAGCATCAAGTGTATAGGGGCATGCTATTTACAGTATACGTGTACATAAGCGTCAGTGAAAATAATAATAATAACAATATAATAATGCAATTTATATAGCCCCATTAGCAGAGCTTCAGACATGCACAGAGATTAGAAGTTTCTTAACACGATGGTACTGGAGTTTCACGATAACCATCACGTGCATGCAATTCGCAGAATATTTTCATCATACAACAGAGCTTCATATGCACAGTGTACATTTGCATTCATGCAAACAAGTTACGGGGACCTTGTAAACATGTATTTCATCGTTAAAAATTACCCCCAACGTCTTAAAACTGCCCAAGATTTATTATACGCTCATAGACGTTGAGTATTATGGTGCTGTGGTTAGGGTGAGGTGTGAGTAGTGTTGTAAAATTTCACACAATTCTTTGGCCAGAAATTAACTATTAACTATTTCAAAAATTTCACTACGACTAAGTGCAGGCTGAATAGTACACTGCAACAAAGTAAGTAAATCAGTTAAGTTAAGTATCTGTTGTTATGCATGAATAGCATGATGCATCTCCAACTAACTTCATATACTTTAATAATTTAGTTTCACGAAATATTTTTAAAGGATCTTGAAACATGTAAATATTTCAAGTGAAATATTCATGGTGCATCTCTCAGCATCAGCATCTAGCTAAGCTCAGATACTGCGTTTATGCAACGATTTCCACAGTTTTACCTTTTTATACTGCCAACTGCTAGGTTCTTTTCTGTAGTCTTTGCTTAAAACCTCCTGACCTCAAAGTCTTACACGAGTGTTGTTAATCAAAGACAGTAGACACGGGACTCAGGCAACACCAGACACCTTAACAAACAACGAACATTATTACATAGCTACACATGTTAAGCTTAGCGTAACTCAAAGTTGCTCCCCAGTTCCCAAGTCAATCTTTATCCAGACCATTTTAAAACTAAAACTACTTAAACTAGTACCACAGATGACTACACAAACCAGAACATTTGCAGAGAACAATCTACTAGTTCAATACATGATTTATTATTAAGGTATTTCTGCTTTTGATGGACATGGGGGTTGCCATGGCGCACATTTGTCAGATATGGTAAGTCATAAAAGACTCAAATACAGCTGCGATGAATATCATCTGTTTGACCACTACAATGATAGGAACAACACTTCACTGGACTACTGAGTACCAGCTTAAGCAAGGCGGCCTTCCAGACAGCGTGTGGCTGGCAAAAAAAGATGAACAGTGTTATGGATGGCAGGCACAGTGTGGATGGTGAAGTAAAAGAAACAGGACAAAGATTGCTCACTACATACACACACTCAGCCTTCAACACAAGTGCTGTCTGTTCCACATACAACATGTCTGAAGCGATGAGCACCAGGCCAGTCTCTAGGTTCAGCTCGTAGTAGTAAGCACAAGTCACCGATTCATCACTCATCATTATCATCAGTCGCAAACTCTTCTGAGCATAGAAATATTCACAATTTCTCTCTATTTGATGAGATTCACCGAGCGGAGGTCTTCTTCTATGGTCCGCAGCCACGTAGTCTGGGGTCTTCCACGTGATCGCCTCCAGTTTGGCAGAGGCTTGTTTAACATTTCTACATTATCAGTGCGATGGCAGAGATGCGCTGCAATCCAAGCTACATGTCCAAATATCTTCATGCGTCTATTGGCAGCCGATGGGAAAATGGCTGGTCAACACCCTGTTCTGTTCCTTACTTCGGTAGTGGTGACATGAGCGCTGTAAGAAATTCATACAAACTTTCACTGAGGTGACCGACAAAGCAACTCGCGGTCAGTCAAGTCGCAGACTGGTCAACTCGTGGACTAGTCAACTCGCCGAATGTTTGATGTGTGATTTCCAGTAAATTATAATAATACTACGAAATTTATATAGCGCCATTATGCCGCTGGTAATATTCGATAAGGTTAGGGCTAGGGATATGGTCAAGTTTAGTTATCAAATATAGTGTAGTTTTTCAGTGTTTTTTTCTAAAATACTTTGTCGGCTAGTTGACTAGTCCGCGAGATGACCAGTCCGCAACTTGACTGACCGCGGTTGGTTTGTCAGTGAATTGTCCGCTTCACTGACACCACGTCAAATGTAATCACTGCAGCCAAAACGTCACAAGTTGTGCTACTGGCCTATAAGACTAGCATGTCATGCAACTAGATTACGTTAATCTGGGTTGCGCGGAGTGGAATTATGCGGTGGTTTTCAAGTAAACATCCTGAAAAATGCAATTCCATAAAAACATTTCCATACTCCATGCTCTTTAAAGCGCACTGCATGACCCATTAGTTTAACCTCTATAGTTCATCCTAATCTCCCGCATTTTACCAATAACCTATGCGCATACGCACAACTCGTAACACCATTCCAAAACAAACAACGCAAATGCGCAAT
>Ga0056115_1002024_pt1 | contig 10148 bp, 5 predicted proteins | sample WorMetOlspDAHAB1_FD_77007 | JGI IMG/M metagenome (GOLD analysis project Ga0056115, IMG submission 77007) | Marine gutless worms symbiont microbial communities from Max Planck institute for Marine Microbiology, Germany - Olavius sp. DAHAB.1 ... | reverse complement strand
GTAGTGTGCTATGGGAGTTGGCACATCCTTCTGTGGAAGACGTTTGTATTACTTGGCGCAAAGGGTTAAAACGGGTCTGGGAACTGCCTACCCGCACTCATTCTGGTTTAGTTGCACCTTTGTATGGTTTGCTGCCCCTGAGATTTGAGTTGGCCTGTCATTGTTCAAGATTTATTGTTAAATGTTTGAACAGTTCTAACAGCACTGTTAGGTTTGTTGCAGACAAGGTTTGCTGCATCAAAGAATGCATTCACCCATTGGCCGTAATGCCCAGCATTCTGCTACTCTTTTGTGAACTCTACTTTCTAAACTTGCATCAATCAACAAAAAGATGGCCTGGACTACTGTAAACAACAGGGTGTTGTCTGATTCAGATTTTTCAAAACATGAATGTTATTCGTGAGTTGTTATACATTAAGCATAACTTTGCCGATATGACACTGTACAGTAAGGTAGTGGGTAGTGAGTAGAGTTTAACGCCCCACTCGACACAATATAGGTCATTTCGGAGGCGGAGACTGTACAGTAAGGACGAGATTGATTTTATACTGGAGTATTGTTGTACCAGCTAGATTTTATTTTATTTTTAATTTATATGTTTTTATGTTTGTGTACTCTGTATGAAGTTCATAATAAATAAATAAATAAATACTGCTACAGAGTTTTTTTTCAGCTTGAATTAACTCTTAACTCTGTATATAGTATTATTGTAATTAAATTTCAGGTTACAGTTGTCACTGTTTCTACTTATTTCTGAAAGCCCATGTATAGACAGCATATTGTGAAATTAAAATAAAGAAATTTCATCACATTAGAAAAAGGTGTTTTAAATTGTATGCTGTTCGTGATGGCAAATAGTCTGACCAATGTGGATGATTTTCTTGTTTGTTTCAGCTTGATGCAGCTGCCAAAACTTCTGAAACTGCTGTTATCCCATGTCCAGATGTGCCTTCTGGCAGATTGGTATGTTAAAGCTTTACATGCAATTTAGGCTGCTAGTGAATTGGTTACAAGCAAGAAACGATTTGTGTTCCCATGATGATTCTGGTTTGGTCAGTTAGTCTGCTGCTTATTAACCTGGCAAACTATTACCTGAGCTATGGCTATCTGCTACCAGCAAGTAAAGAAACTGAGTGTTACTGTTCTTTGGCCAGTAATAAGTGGCTGACTTAAAATATGGCCGCTAGAGACATATTGTAAGTAGTCCAGCAGTCCAATGTGACTTTGCATTCTAACTTAAACAACTTTTTTATTTCATATTTTCACATTTACATATTTTACAAATGCCATGTTTTTGGTTTACTTTTTAACATACTCATTAATCAAATTTTATGCAGTATATTAACCAATAACACAAAAAATACGACCAATCAGAATTTCAAGGAAAATAATAAGTAGTAAAGTGACTAATTATTGAAAATCGAGGTCCAACAAATACATTGTAAATTTAAGGAATTTTAAAAGAATGATTTGTGGGTGCACATAATGCATCTGTGTAGTAACACTGCAGTGCATTGGTGATGAGTATAGTGATTTTATTTTGGTCAACTTCTGATGTTGTGTGTATTGCACTCTGTCTGTTTATCGTGCAGATTTATGCACCAACAGGACCAGTGACTAGAGATTTTGATGACGTTCGTCGATTTCAGGAAGCTGCAGAAAAAGGCGTAAAAAGGTGTGCATTAGGCATCGAGATATTTTCCGAAGCTTCATTAGCAAACTTAATTAGGGAAATAAGCGAGTAAATAGCAAAGTTTTTGTATGAACAGTCTGTCATAGTCATGAAAGTTGTAACTTCCTGTAAACTGTGATCATACACTGCAAATTATTCCGTGAGCTGTTACCAGCTTCGAACTATTCAGTGAGCTGTTATCAGCTTCATTTGCTGTAAAAGAATCTGCTGCATGGAATAATATGTTGATAGAACTGTGGTGTATTTCCATTATCTCAGTTTTCAAACATCGTTGTTAAGTTCTTCTGTTCATATCGTGTAGTAGGCACTATACAAATTTTTCTCTGTTGATTAATTGATAGATTTTTTTTCAAGTGATACTGATACGTTTGCTATTCGTGGTCAACTCAGACATTCATGTGGACATGGGTGTGAAGCAGGGTTGGCATGATATATATCAGTGATATATATCTGATATTTTCTACCTCGAAAATATCGGATATTTTCGATATTTTCAAAAATATCGCGATATTTTCCAATCCTGGTGTGAGGTCTGTATAGCAGCTGGATACGTCACTGTAGTGTGTGTGAATGTATTTTTGCTCTGTCTGCTGTTGTTGTTTGTTTTCGACATTTGGTAGTTTTACACAAAAGTGATCGTTTCGTCACATCATCCATAGTGGAGGCAAAAAAGCGTATGTACTTGTGTGTGTCGTTGTAAATGCATTCGTTGCAATGGCGTGCTGTTAATGTTACAGGGCTCTGTCTGCTGGGTGCTTGTCTCCGCTGTTAGTCTGTCCGAGCCACGAGTCTTATCCACTGGCAGCACGTGTGACTGCCCTTGGAGCTCTTTGTGCAGTATATGTTGTATGTTACATTCAAACATTCTATCATTCTTTTCTTACGATTTAGAATTTTTACTGTCAGTCAGGGCTTAGCCGTTACTTCACACGTTAGATACGTACCTGTATGTGGGTGGCAATAATGTTTTTCACTGTGCAGTTTCAGTCTTAGCTTTGGAGTGTGGAGGAATGTGTATTTTATCGGAATTGCATATATGTTGTGTATGACAGCCGTTAGAGATACGTGAAGCACTTCCCGAGAAAGCTCGCAAGGTACAGAAGCTCGGTCTTCTGCTTCCCAGTACACTGCAGCCGGAACTCAGTCTTCTTACTGCCTTAGAAAGTGGACGGTATGTGCACGTGCCGGTTTTATTGTGTATATTGTGATAGTTGTAAATAGTGTTGGATAATTGGTGGTAATAATAATACTGTTGATAATCAGTTTCAGGTTGTGTTTTGAAGGATATGGTAGGAAAGCCACATTGGTTTCATCAGCAATTAAATCAGTGATTCATTACCTATGTTGTAATCGCACCCGTACAATGATTGCCCATCTGGTTGTGTCAGAACCATGGACTGGCATGTTTTAATTCTTGTTTTGCGTGAACCTAGTTTTCTAATATTTTTGTGTGTTCATGTTGCTGGTTAACCTACAGTACGGTATGTCGTGACATTGGCGGCTCTGATCCTGAGCGCATGGCAGCACCTCGCGTCTCTGAATATGTCGAGGAAGTCTTCAAGGATACTTGCATCAAGGTGACTTTGGCTGCTTCTTATAAGCCATGCATTATGACATTTTTTCACTACTCTGTGCTTTCCTTATCTGCCATGACCTGTAGACATTTGCAAGAGCCATTGAAGAGCCTTCTCAAGACCTACCTATTCCAGCCTTCCTTCAGTTAGTGACAAGCAAGTTTCATCTACGCTGTGGCATGTTTGAATGTCATTAGTCACCCTTGTAGTGACTCCTTCCATGTTACGGCACTCATAAATCGTTGTATTATTGCAATTATTAATGTTGTTGTTGTTGTTGTTATTATTGTTGTAATTAACCATCTATATGTTACCATACCAAGGTGAATAGTGTCAGCTGTGATTGAGTACATTGTTGTGTCCAGTTGTATTTTTAGCAAAGGTTTGTACTGTAGCCCCAGGTCAAAAATAGTTGTATTGAAAGGCTGTTGCAGCTGTGTTTCCATTGTTGTTTGGCTGTTATTATTTGGCACGTAGAAGCATATGAAATAAACAAGATGTCAGCAGTTGCCAGAGTAGTAGCAATTGCTGCTTTCATATTTTCTTCACTCACAGTATTGTGAAGAATATACTGTGATATACTGTTTTTGTGGTGTTGCTGTTTCACTCTCGAGTAAAGGTGAGATAACGTTGCTTTGCTTAGTATTGCTGTTTATTTAGAGTTTGTTGCTAATAATGTGTGTCGGCTGTGCATGTATGTTTTGTGCAGGTGAATGTAATATCTGATCTGTCCATGTTGGAGAAAGAGTATCCCCTTCTGGTTGCTGTTAATCGTGCAGCGCATAGTGAGTTTAGTTATTTGCAGACATAGAACTTAGTAGGCATGTAGTTGCTTTTTAGACATTTCATATCCTAGCGAATAAAATGTTGTTGCTTAATCTGAGAGAATTGTGTTTAATTATCACTGTTGGAGTTAATATAAAGTGCGTTATATATGTGTAGTGAAACAACGTTTGTGAGACCAGCTACTTTGGTATAGATATGTCGAAATGGTGACGTGAGCAGTTTGCAAATTGTTACAGTATATAACCAAATTAACTAGAATACCGTTTGAAAAACCAGTTTTAAAATTGTATTTTATGAACTGATAGTAACAGTTGTGTTACGATAACAGTAGGCCTATATTATTGCCGTCAGCTAGGTATTAATGTGTCTAAAGGTACGTGATATCTTGTGTAGAAGTGAGTAGACATGCAGCAAGAGTTATATTCCTGGAATATGTTGGCGAGGGTCCTATCGACACTACCTTGATGTTGGTTGGCAAGGTACATCTGTGTTAACAATGAACGTGTTATTCTGCCATCTACCAGTTTGCCTTGGAGACACTCCATTTATACTTAAACTGCACCATGTCACTTTTAATTTTTCCAGTGGAATGAGAAGAGCTAGATGCATGCAGTGGTTAAACTGCTTTTAAGTCTGCTTATTGTCTGTATCATCTCCGATTTTTGTAACGTGACGAAATTGGGAAATTTGCAGCGACTGCATCAGTGCATTGAGATTGATTGCTGCATTTTGCAATCACTGACTCTTTCCTTAGCGCTGTTGATCCACTTTGCCTTGATTTCGTTTTCATCCCTTTTTGTACTTTCTGAGTATTCTGATGTGTGCAGCTTCATTAAATATATAACTGCCAGTCTTGATTGATTTCATGACTGCAGGTGTATTGAGTTGTGTATTTTCCTGTGTTGTTTAGTTTTGTTAGTACGTTATCAAGAGATAGGCTGGGAAGACTACTCTCGTGATATCTTTCGTGTTGAAGGGTTTCCCCCACAAAGACCAGATTGAAGAGTCGTTTATTGTAATGGTTTCATTTTGTGCATTCCCGACACGAACATTTTCAACTGTCTCGTTAATTTAATACTTTAACTACAACATAGTTCTCAAAGTCACGATATAGCCTATTCGTGCAGGAAGAGCCATTAAATCCCAATCAGTCATGTCTGCAGGGATTATTGCATTGGAATGAGTGATGTCGGGATTGTGGGGCTGAATAAGGCAGACGAAGAAATGAATCCCTCAACTACTATCACCCTTTTGTCATGAACTGTAATGTAATTACTAGTTCGGCATCCACTTTGCCATAGAAAGCTCTAACCTTTATCGTGTTTGATATTTTCTCTGTCGCTGAGAATGTTGCATCTGTTGTGATTGTGCGTCATGCTGAGAAATGTCACTCCTCCAAAATGGTTTAAACTGTACACAAAACACATAGCTGAAAGTAGGCCTGTGAAAGGATTAAAAATATACTACAATACTGATATAATAAATTACAAGCAATAAACTATACTACTACAATATAAAAAAAGAAGCAATGTAATAAGACAACACTACGAACACAACTCAGAATGCGATTGCATGGGTGAATGCATGTCGGTAGAGATGTTATTTGATTTGTATGCAAAGTGTGGCCTTTAATGTTCAGGGAATTACATATGACACTGGTGGAGCGGACGTTAAGTACGGAGGTGCAATGGCTGGAATGCATCGCGACAAGTGTGGAGCTGCATTTGTTGCTGGCTTCTTTCAGGTTTCTCTGATGCTTTTTCAATCGTTTTTCTGTTGTCGTCGTCTCTGTGACACTGTATGCAAAGCAGAGAATGTTGGCATTCTCTCTGTCCTTTCACCATTGAACCTTGTATATGCATTTGTATGTTGCATTATCGCTATTATTCCATTGTTACAGTCTTGTGACCAACTTTGCATGCAGGTGGCATCGTAAGCAATTTTGGCATATATTGTATGTTGAAACGGAGCCCGTTCTGGAAAAGTGATAAAAATTATATTGTATTCTCTTTGTCGTTATATTGAGTCATTACATCTCCTGGAAGCATTCATTCTGCAAATAGCTCGCATGACGTACAAAGCCTATTTCCATGATGAAATGTTTATAACTTTTTCTTTCTTGCAGATGCTGTCAGTTTATCAGCCAAAAGGTTTGAAGGTTATGGGAGCCATGTCAGTCGTAAGAAACAGCATTGGTTCAGGTTTGTCAAGTCTTTTCTTTCTGATTGTTGTTAAGCCATGTAACGCAGGTTGTTGGATTAATTTACCACACAGTTGTATGTTAAAGTTCAATTCATGTTATTTTATTTTTAACTGGGACAAGTGATACTTGTATGCACGAGATTGTATAGTGTGGAAAGTATGGTGAAAGAATTGTACATTGCTAAATCATATGGATCATACTGTTAGCTGTTGTAATTTGCACAGTTGTGTCTTATTATAGGTCGTATGATTGCAAGAATGTATTTGAACAATTAAGATACAAAGATTATTTTTGGAGTATATATCCAGAATGTTATAAATTTATGTTGTTGTCTTTTTTGCTGAATACAAGAGAGCTATGTTTCTGATGAGCTGGTTACATCCCGTGCTGGAGTCCGCATACGTGTTGGCAATACCGACGCTGAAGGCCGAATGGTGATGGCGGATGTTTTGTGCCAAATGAAAGAAAAGGTTAAAGCTTTCTCTGCTTTTGTGCAGTTCTTCTGTTCATTACGTTAGTTTTCAGTTTTATTTTAAGCAGTGCTGTTTTATTTTTTCATATATTCAGTATGCCAACTACGTTAGTTGAAGTGAATTTTTGAATGGGCTTTTTTTGTTTAAATTGATTGGACACACAAATGGGTTGTTGACATAATTCTTCGATGAATTAGTAGTAAGATGGATGGTATGTGTGAATATTGGATAATAAGTAAAGCAACTGTCTGCATGTCGGCACCACTACTTATTGTATGAAATGAAAAGAAAGTATTAGGAAAGAATGGAGATATTCTTTTACTTTGGTTGCTGATTCTGGTCATATATGCATTTTGTGATTAATAATATCATTAATATGTGTATTGCTCTTTATTTATTACATTAGTATTAGCTGCCGCTTCGGCAGAGTAGCAGTGACAACAGAAACTAACCAAAACAGTGCAATAACATTGTTTTATATGATTTTTTCTTGATACGTAGGACACGTGACTATATTTAGTTGAATGCTTTGTACTGTGTGCTGTTTATAGTAGGTGTGGGGTTAGAGTTAGGAATAGATTTAGTGTCTGGTTGGTTTGTCCTTATGCGCACGTAATTGTACTACTTTCCGTTATTGTTGTCACTCTCCCAGTCTGATGGATGTATTTCGACACTGTTTTCGCCTTGTGTTTATTACCCTGGCTGCCCGTTGTACTTTTTTTCATTTTCAGGCAGTCGATGAAGTTAATCCATTGCTATTCACGATTGCTACACTGACTGGTCATGTTGTACGAGCCTATGGTCCCAACTATTCAGTGAGTTTACTGTGCATTTTAACATTTCATGACCACGTCTAACATTTCCTCATTGATTGTAGTCTTAATGACAACATTATCACTTCAGCAGTAACGAGAGTTAATGCAATTTTTACAGTGAATGCAGACTTATTTCCTTGACATCCCCGAAAGGGGCCACCTCGTTTTCTGACCGAGTGTCATATGAGTATGACCAAATCAGGGTTAGCTTGTTGTGTTTATTGTGTTTGTTTACGTTTATTGAGTTGTGTATTTTTTTCTGTGTCATTTTGATTTTGTTATTTAGTATGTTAGCAAAGTGATTGGCTGGGAAGACTATACTCTCATGATATCTTTCATATCGAAGGGTTTCCCTACACAGACCAGACTGAAGAGTTATTTGTTGTAATTGTTTACTGTATGTATTCCAAACACATAACATTGTCAACTTTTTCATCAGTTTCACTTTTTTAGCTGCAACATGCTTATCAAAGGCACGATATAGCTTGTTTGTGCTGAAAATGCCATTAAACCCCAATCAATCAGTTAATCAGATATTACCTTGGCAGTTGCAGACCCTTTGACGGAGCCATCTGATTTTGTTCAGTGAATTTGAAAAGCAGGATTTGAAAAGCATGCATTTAATGACATTTAATGCGTTAAAAAAATTTTCATGCTGACTGTTCAGTCAAAGTGTAAAAGTTAAGTTCACTCGGCTGTGACGTTTGCACTTGTAACAGGGTGTTATGAGCAATGGACCAGCCAGAACAGCTGGAATTTCACAGATACTTCAGCAAGCTGGTGACATTTCTGGCGATCCATTTGAAATTTCTTCTATACGCAGAGAGGTAATAAATTGTAGAATTATTAGTCGCGCGCAAACGTCTAATGTCATCATCGGTTTACGTATCATTGTATTCTAAATGCGTGAAAACTGACTGCGAGTAGTTGACGACTGTAGAATTATTAGTCGCGCGCAAACGTCTAATGTCATCATCAGTTTACGTATCATTGTATTCTAAATGCGTGAAAACTGACTGCGAGTAGTTGACGACATACTTTGTGTAATTTGACGCATTTCCCTAAGTCTCCACTTTCAACACATAATATTGCATTTTCCAAAGCATATTATTTCAAACTTTTTCACCAGTATCAGCGTTTTAATTGATAAATGTTAAAATAATGAAGAAGCATTCTATCCAGCTGTGCCATTGATTCCAGCCAACCAACGTTGTGTAATTTTACTGTGTTCTGTGGCCAGTCACACAGTAATGTTCTTATGCTACAGTCATTTCTGTCGACGGTTGTGTTGTGACTATTTCTTAGGACTTTGACTTTCACAAAGGCAAGTCTGAATATGAAGACGTTCTGCAGAGTGGTGGAGCCCCTTCGACAATGACGAACCGTGGTCATCAGACTCCGTCGGCATTCCTCATTCTTGCCTCAGGACTTGACAAGGTCAGTCTGTCGGTGTGTGTACCATTTCATACGAATTACTGTATTGAAATAATAGTAATGCTGCTGTTATACTAAAGTGCTTCGCTTGACTGGAAAATGGAAATGCAAAATGTGGAAAATTAGGCACCAGTTGATTCTCTGGAAAGTGTAAGATGGAAAACGTTGGGGAGTTAGAAATGTGGATTGAAAGTAGAGCGGCACAGAGGATCATCTAGAATCTGTCAGTACAAAAGTCGTAGCATTGCATTGTTGCACATTGCTGCATGATGACTCGACTGGCCAAGGCAGAGAAAAACGAACTTAACATTCATTATGTGCAGCATTTACGACTCGTGTACATGCGTCCTTTCTTTCGGATGACCATAGCTACACACCAGCTTATGCTGTGAGATCACAGATATGTAGCGGCTCTTTCGTTGCTGTTAACTCTCCGGCTTTCTTTGTAGGCCAGCTGTACAATTCTACATAACTAGTCTTTGCACTTGTCGTGGCAGTATTGTACTAAACTCATTGCAGCAGTTTGTGAGGTGAATAAGATGCAGTGAGTGTTGGTGCTGGTGTCGGTTGTGTCTAAATCTGGCCCATCCCAGTGGCCTAAAACCCAGCTCAGCCAGATGGCGAAGAAAAACTTAACCATAACCGTAACCCTGGTTACGTAACATAATGTCTTTTCTCCGCATGAACCGTAAAAATTTTGTCCATGATTAACCTGACTGATCAAATGCAACGCCTGACCGGGCAGACCTGGCCAGATTTTAGTCAGTTCCGTATGTGTCTCCCTCTGTTCGGTGAGCGATTGACTTGAGTATTGTTAATGCCCCTCCTGACACAGTGTAGGTCGTTTCTGAGGCAGGCCTCTGCTGGGTAAAAAAACAGCAAATTCTGTGCAGTCGAGCATTAGGCCCCGTTTGTAGTGTCTGCTCTCATACCGATTTGATTGGTTGAAGGAGCTGGCTGATCTGATTGTATGCAGTTCTAACTAAGCCTTGCTGGCTTAGTTGATTGGAGATAGTTGGAACCAGGAGCGCTGCTCTGCTGGCACCAGTTAGAACCGTGGGGCACTGTTGCCACCGGTTGAGACCCAGATGGGCCCGTTGGAACAATGCCGAGCAAAGCGTGTATGTCTGGCGGATTAAGACGTCGCCAGTGGTTCCGTCGGAGCGTGGT
>Ga0056115_1002023_pt1 | contig 10149 bp, 4 predicted proteins | sample WorMetOlspDAHAB1_FD_77007 | JGI IMG/M metagenome (GOLD analysis project Ga0056115, IMG submission 77007) | Marine gutless worms symbiont microbial communities from Max Planck institute for Marine Microbiology, Germany - Olavius sp. DAHAB.1 ... | reverse complement strand
TTTTCCAAAGTCATTTTCCATTTTCTCATCTCGGAATGTTGTTCTGATTATCAGAGTATAACTTTCATTGCGTTTGGGATGTTATTAATTGAAGCCTTGAAGGTGCTATCCTGTAGAAAGCAGGAGTATATTGTATTATTGTAGTTGTTAATCCATTGTTGCATTTAATGATTTTTATGCACTAACGACTCCTCGTATTCCAATATGTTACACTATGTGTAATTTTTTTATTCCACTTCCTTTTCATATGTTATGTGCGTATGTCATTTAATTTTTGTTGCAAGATTGAACGGCGGCTCGGTGTTGTGTCAGTAACTCAGCAGGGTTCAAATCCCATTGGTCGTGCAGTTATCACTGGCCTTAGGAAGGGCGTGTAGTTAAAGATGCCCTGAAATTCTCACACAATAGTTGGGTATAATTGCACACTGCCTGGCACCAAAAAGGCATTCCTTTATTATCTAAGTCAAGTGGCAGATCTAGTTTTTTAGAGGAGGATGACTTTGGGAACCTGATGAGAACTGAGCGGTCTGGGCTTACGGTAGTACAAGCTGTTGTATAAGCCATGGGCCAAGTCAATGGCAGAGGGCGATTTTCGACCCTCCACAGCTCCGAGACCCCTAGACATGAAAGTTGAAATATATAACTACTTCCCGGACACGACCCCGCATGCAAAATTTCATGGGGCTATGTCGACGTGGGTGGTCTGGGCAAATAGCCAGTTTGACGCATGAAAGTTTCTGTCGTTTTGTTGCTTTCTTCGCCACGGCCAGGGCCACGGCCACAGGACGCACCTTTGGACACACCCCCACACTCAATACGTCATTACGCTTTGTTCTGGTCAAGGTAAGTGCCTTTTGGGGGTTAAAAAGATGAAAATTGAAATTTGACCCCCTTTATCCCCAAAAACGTAAAATTTGGAATTTAAGCTGGCGGTCAATGGAAAATTGTAATCGCCATAACGGTAAGTCGTGTATCAAGTTCAAACTTGGTACAGGGGTACAGGGATTGACCACCCAAAATCTGCCTTTTTGGTGGAATATTTCAAAAACGCAAAGGTGTATATATACATAATATACATATATGTTCAGCATCGGGTCTGGTCACATAACCCACTTTTGGTGTAAATAGGTCAAAGATCTAGGTCACATGGGCATCTAATATATACAAATAAAATGTGCCATAATTTCATCATGGGTGGTCACATCAACTTCGTACTCGGGTGCTAACACGACGACGGCCCTCCAATGAGTGCGACAGAAAATGGTTGCCATGGCGACGCAGGTTGCCTAGCAACGGGGCCACGAAATCTGTATTTTATGATCGAATATATCAAAAACACAAAGCTATTTAAACGTCAAAATTGGCACATATCTTCATCGTGGGGTCCTAGTCACATGACCCAATTATGGTATAAATAGGTCAAATGTGCCATATCTCAGTACTGAGTGATCTTATCCTCTTCATACTTGGGTGGCAGCATTTGAGCCCACGCACAACTATTTGGGTACAAACTGCTTGCCATGTCAACGCCAGTTGCGTAGCAACGGAGCTAAAAAAAATTATGGGCTTTATGACCAGGTTGACCACGTAGTGTGTTGTAGTATTGCAAACATCCTAAATTGGTGTACATGTTAACAGTGACGTGACCCATATTACATTACGTGATACACCCACAAGGTGCCCTGGTTGTAAATTCACTAACAGTCTTTAATGAAGTGATAATGCCTATTGTTAGCGTCGTGATACTTTACTAAAACCGCAAATATTATATAGAAAAAAAACTGCATAGTCTATTCAATGTTGTATAAGCCGACGTTGAAAAACAGCAAAAAATGTTATAAATTATAAGCATGAAACAAATGCGCTAGCTTATACATTTAAAGCTGGCAGTTTACAGGTTTAAATGTGCTAGCGCATATATTCATGCTTATAATTTATAACATTTAAATTTTGCTGTTTTTGAGCGTTGGCTTATACAACATTGAATAGAATGTATGCAGTTTTTCTCTATATAATAGCTAGGCCTATAGTTTCATGAGCATACGGATGCTATAGCCTAGGATGTGTGACGTAGGCTTATGTGTGACATTTGCAACTTTACTGTAAATGATCTTGCCAGCTGAAGCATTTGACCTGGCGTAATTTTTGTACCAGTTTCTGAATGTTTTAGCTTGCCGTCTTTTGTGTTTTATGCGTTTTGTAGGCCTATTCAAACAATTAGCCTATGCCTATTGTTTACGTAGATTTTCATGTGTTGATTTTTAAAACTATGTACTTGCTGCTTTATATGTAATAAGAGGATAATGAATATCGGAAATGTTTCGATTTCAGCCCAGACTGTAAAACTGTTTTTATGTGTGATTTTTTATTCGAGTTCATTTTGATAATTTGTTATGGCATATGTCGTTTTATTTTTGTTGCAAGATTGAACTGCGGCTCAGTGTGAGGTGTTGTGTCAGTAACTCAGCAGGGTTCATATCCCATTGGTCATGCAGTTATCACTGGCCTTAGGAAGGGCATGTAGTTAAAGCTGTCCTGAAAGTCTCATACAATAGTTGGGTGTAATTGCACACTGCCTGGCATCAAAAAACGCATTCCCTCATTATCTAAGTCGTTAATCGCTGCGTTTTTAACAGTGTTGACCATCAATCAATCAATCAATCATAATTTTAAGTGAACAAATGCAAAAGCATTGCAGTCACTGAGATATTACGTGCCGGGAAATGACAGTGAAAAAAGGCGAGTTTTAAGTTTTTGTTTAAATGTCGACAGTGTCACTAATGACGTCACTTCTGACGGAAGTGCATGATGATACTACTCTTCCGATGTGAAGAGATCTCCTTATTTTAAAGAACAGTCCAAACTTTGGAATGATGTAATTGGAAAAAAAAAGATTAAGGTCAGTTCACTTTTAACAATTTTATAGGATACACATATAAAACGCAAGTATTATATGGAAAGCATTTGTAACATGCTCATTTATGAGACTGCACGTCATCAGAAGCAGAGGGTTGTTTTTTTTACATTGCTCTGCATATTCTAGTTTACTGACATTTAACACGCACACACGTGCTATGTAACTACTACTTATAATATTATATGTTGTTACAGTAATTAGCACAACACCAGTTTTATCCACTGCTTAGTTGATACCTGCATGTTTTGGTATTATGTGCATAACCAATCTGAAGCCTGCAGGTGATATTTTCAAGTGCATTTTTGTTGTCCATTTGTCAACATTTGTGCATATATAAGAATATTTTTTTTACTTGGAAGGTCTTTTTGTTTGCTTGTTTAATGTTATAAAATTTATCAACTAACCTTGGTAAGAAAAGTGTTCCGTACACACATTCTTGTTTGTAACATGAATTCTGGGACAATCTTTTAAAGAAATAAATGCAAACTTCACCTTCAAAGTGGTGCAGTACTGAAACTTTTCCAAGAAAATATCTTCACATTCTTGCACCATAAATAACAACAACCAACAGTGTCTCCCATTCTCAATATCTTTACAAAAAGCAACAGCAGTTAATAGAAGATCTTTGTCTGGAGTCTGAATTAACAACCATTTGGACTGGTGCACCTTAATAAAAATAATAACTTCTAGAGTTGCACTCATTATTAATAACTGGCATATATTTTGTTCACCACGATAAAGCCTGAAATGGGCAAGGAAATGTATGCTGAATCTTTTTCTATTGCTGTTCAGAATCAGCAAATCGTAACTTATGTCCAACAAGACCGAACGGTAAAGGCGCACGACTGTCTGTGATCTTGAACAGTCGCCGTAACGCATCTCTTGCAGCCATTTCTTCTGCTATTGTGACAGTCTCGCCAGGTGCTACAATTCATCACAGCATTCTAAACACTACAATGCCAATGACGAAGTATTTTTCATTTATTTATTATAATTGTACTAATCGTACAGACAAAAATGGACACAAACATTCACACAGACAAAAATGGACACAGTCACACAAACACTGGAATGAGCAGATGCAAAATAACTAACATTGAGAAAAGTAAAAAAAAACATTAAAATATGAAACACATAAAAAATAAGTAAATATAAACCAGGGAAATGGGAAAGTAAAAGCAGTGAAACATGTAAATTCAATAGGCCCAAGTGCACAAATATTATGTGACGTCACGCACCTATTTATGTGATAAATTTTTATACTGTTTCTCACCATAACAGAGTCAAACAAAAATTTACTCTGAGGATCTGATAGGAATCCATGTCATCATATGCATTAGTAAAATATCACACTGTCAACTGCTTTGTTGTGCATATTCTTGTTTAGAGCTCTGTGTCTATTATGTTCTGAACAAACCCCAGCTGACTGCAACAACTGTGCTTGTTTGGGTCTAAGATCAATGTGGGCTTGAAATCTTTCCTCATGACAACTCACTTTCAACCCCGAATTCCGAAACCGTTAGTACACGTCTCTACCGACCAATTTTGCTTATACTGTATGCTGTCTCAGAAAAAATGAGCCAACTTTGGCACACACTACCTTCGAGATGCATGGACTGATTTGATAAATTATGGTAGACAGAACCTGCACAGTTTCAAAAATATGCCTATCACCTTTCAAGTTGGCTCATATTTTCTAAGACATGGTGTATATAATGCAGTAACGTATGGTATACAATTAATAAAGTCAGTGCTATTTGATTAAAAAATATTTAATTATATGGCAAACAAAAATGACAAGATGAAATGTTTACAATTAAAACAAATTAAAACAGTTTACACACCTTGCCCTATAAGCTGCTGATTACAGTAAATGCCGACAACGTATGTGGCAAGTACTGTGTGTGAACCAGTTGACCACAGTAATCTAGAACAGTGAATATGCACTTGTTAACAGAAGCAGAATTTACAAGCATTGCTACATTAACAACAGATCTCTGTGTACCTGAAATATTACAGTTCAACTGCAATACTTACCATTTTTCAACAAATGCCAAAAGGCCATCAAAAATATGGTTAAGATGCAATTTGCGCAAACGGATTTGCTAACAAGGAGAGAAAACAATGCACACATCTGTCTATTTGATCTCTGGTTTAGAAAATACGACAAAAAAAACATGGAATTTGAAAGACTAAACAATGCAGATGCAGATAAAACACATTCATACAGAATATGATGTGATATAATCTCCTTTCTTCTTGAAGTATTCGGTATTTTACAGCAGGTTTTTAGGACCGACACAGTTTTCATCAATGTTCTTTCCAATTTATTCTAACTTGTGCACATCATTTTAGACCAATGCTCTGATTACCGATGTCACCAACGATGCTTAGCTGATGTCTGTCTATCCACAGATCGTTTTCTTCATTCTGTCGGGAACTTCAATACAATACAATACTAAAATAAACAGCGTGCCACATCAACGATTATACCGCGGTTCCGGCTCGGACTGGCCCAGCTGGTTCAGAGTGTCAACGAGCAATCCCATTGGGTTGTTGATTGCACACAAATCAAGGATGTCCTTGCCAATCAGCTGTGTTATTATGAAATCTTGCACAAACAGTTCTGCCTCTTGCTGACCCTGATGACACACAACTCACAATTGCAAAAAATATGTTGTGAAATAGCAACACCAGGAGGAAGAACTAAATAAACATTGCATCACAGTTTGCCCAGTATGAAGTTCCACTGGCCTAACTGGCTGACACGTGGCGTGATGCTAACAGCAGGCCATGTTTTACATTCTGGATTGCTCTGTTTTGATCCACTGGTCGAAAATGCACATTATGGGATTACGTCCAATAGACAGAAATCAGGAGTCTATAACCTTTTGACCATTAAACCGGTAAACCTAGTAGCAACTCGCCACTGTCAGCGTTACTAACTTGTTTAAGAAGACGGATTTGCTACTCAGGCTCACACAGGGCATTTTTTTATCACACAAAGTGCTGGGGACTTTCACTACCAGCTCTTCTACTTGCCCCACCAGCCCTTTGGTAACTGCTGATGCCTCACCGGTGTTTTATCCTTGATGTTCAACAGTATATAACAATTGCATAGTGACGGGTGGGGGTCTGGACCCCGAAGTTCCTCTTGTGACCACACAATTGCGCCCTTTTAACCTGGTGGGGACCAGTCGCATATCTTTAAAAATTACATGACCTCACATACCAGTACTAGTGTCCAGGCACTGTGTATGGCTACAGCAAATTTGCTGACGAGGGAAAGCCTAAAAATACATGGCCAGTTACTCAACAATAACTATATTAGAAGCAGAAAGGTGATTGGAACCTCGTCTTGGTGTATAGCTCCTATGATTGCCTTCAGAACAGTGATCTGTGTTTCTGTCGAAGCTGGAAACTCCTGAAAAAACCAAACACTGAAATAATCAACAGTGCAATGCGAATGTCGCCAGACCTGTTGAAAGTTCGAAACCATGCCATGACAAATCTACCACTGCAAGACAGACAATATTTTAATCCCACAGAAGCATAAAACTGATTTATTACTATAAACTTCCTACACCAAACGTTTAACTGTTTTGTACATATACATTACAAAGAAAACACAATCCTATCCATATACATTTTGCACAACAAAAAATCAACAAACACTATCCAGCACCATAAATAAATCACATAAATCTTAAAAACATGGTACTAAAAATTTGAATATCATTTCAAACCATAGCCAAATTACAAAGTTCGACTGTTTTAACTATTTTCTCAAAAAGTGACTACTTCCCAAAGTATAATCCCTCAATAAAGACATCTTCAAGCAAATGTAGGAAAAAAAGAAGTTGAAATGACACACTTAAAAAATCTCACTGAAAGGAAGACATATGAAACAAGAGTCGAATCAAATGAACATGGCAGGCAGCAGCATAAGATGGAGTCCTGTCAAAAATCATATTACCAACAATCTTAAGCTCAAATTTCAGAATCACACATAATCGTGTCCGACACTAAACGATGTGTGCTGAAAACCACGAGGCAAAACCAACATCATATTACAACTTGTGAAGCAGAATTCTCTACAGATTTAGTCGTGCCCACAGTTTCAAAGTGTATAATGTGTATAATGGCAGACTGCTTAAAATATGTTCAAAATATCAAACCGCTGTCTGGATGAGGTCTTTAACTCCAATATTTGCTGCTATATGGCCCAAAACATCGTTGCTCATTAGATGAGATGTGACTGATCTGAAATTACAGACAAAGCACTTCATGTACAGCATTCATAATTTTGCAGGTTATATTTATTGGTTTCAAAATTAACTAGCACAGCACCAGAAACCTCACAGCACTGCCCAAGTCAAATGTCTGTTAACAATCAGGTTTTTGCCAACTGTCCAGCATTCAAGAAAAATGATCTGTTCTGCTTTACACTGCAAGAATATGGTAACATTTCAGTAGACTGGCAACAGAAAGATTCACGCAGCATTCGTTCCTGTGCTCAATCAATAACATATCCTATATTTCTTTCAGTTCTTTATCATTTGGGATTTTCTTCAAACTTTCTCCAACGATTAACTCTTCATTTCAAACTTTTTTAACAGAAAAAGGTAAAATTCACCATGAATAACAGCAACAGAAAGAAACACAGGTAGCCATATAGTATGACTCAATATGACAAAACTGCAATACTGACTACATTGCAGCAAGGTGACTGAATATAATAACTATCAATTCCACTGCAGAAAATCAAATGAATGTTTTACTCAATGCCATGTTGAGGAATCAATGGAAAACTGTGTGCGAGATATTGACGAATATACTGCTTTGCCGTGCTTTCACCTGGGAATATTCACATGACACAGATCAAAGTATCACAGGAGCAAGAAAGCAAATCAAAGCCTCAAAAACTGACAATGTCTGTATTTCTGTAAACTGGTGCTATCGAACGTATTTCTGCAGTGCTATACTTTCTCAGTTTGGACTGCAATTTCCTCTGTCAACAACACACCACATATCACGTTTCACAGTGTCATTTGCTTGAACAATATGTACATGATGACATATCATCAAAAAGATAACAGACAGCAGTACAATATCACATGTAAAGCAGTACTAAAACAAGATCACTGGTGTCACTTGTAAAGACTAAGGAAATGCAGGCATGCTACCGCAAACAATGTGGGTTTTTAGGGCCATTTCAGCAGCCTGCAATTAATTTATTTTGATAAAAAATTTTGTGCTTACCAATAATCTGCCATAGGCTGAAACAATACAATATAAAATGCTAGTATAGTAATGACAAAAGAAATCATTTACGGTGTTTGTATTTATGACTAAATTAACTTATTCTTATTCTTCTATAACAGAATCAGTGACTATGTCAGCTAACTAGTATCAAAAACATGTCTTACCAAGTTGCATCAACTCTACGTTGTCTTCAAGCTCAACTCGAGAATCGCCTTCTTGCAAGCCGAGTGATGCACGATGCTCTGTCTCTTTCTCAACATAAGAACTGCATAAACAGACATCTTATGCCTTGTATACAAATTATTGCAAAGCAAATTATACTGGTACAAAAAAGTTCTGTAATAAAAGCTTAGAATATGTGTAAATAAATAAATAACTAAAAATAACTAAAAAATTAGAATATACTTGTGATTTAGCACTATAAATGGAAGAAAAAATTATACAAACCTTGTAACAAAAGCTCTTTTCAGCGTGTTACTATTCAATTCCTCTCCGAGACGTTTGCCAAACGCATATATTTCAGCATCGTAGTTCCTAGGAGCGCATCAAAACAGACAAAAACGCAGATAAAACCAGAAAATAGTCAGCCTTTAAGTTTATCCAGATAACAATTGAATACAATTTTTAAAATTTTCATATCTGCCACAATATGTTACTAAAGAACGCAAACGATATAATGCACATATTCAATGTTTGAATCAAGACCATGAATACAGGCTACAACAGAAGTAAGTAAGTAAATGTTGATTTTATAGCGCGATTACGTAAAACAATGACATCCCTAATGCGCTCATGTTCTAAAGTCCGGCAGATACATTTTCAACAGCTTACCAGTTTGACCATATGGATCGTGGTCTTTCTGGTTCAGGTCCCTGCGCTTCACGTCTTTTATACAGTGATATATAATACGGTCTCATCCACAAGTGTTTACCGCGAACAACTGCTGAAACATGCACATAAAACCATAAAATATAATAACTCACATTAATATGTCTTAATTGAACATAATTTGTCACTTTTGAGCAATACATGTGACTTTATTAAACAGAAATGTTCATTTGAAGCTTACAGGACAACTCGCCAACAAACCAACTCACGGTCAGTCAAGTCGCAGACTGGAGAACTCGCGGACTAGTCAACTCGCCGACAGCGAATTTTTAAAAATCATGGATTTACTATACTTTATTTGTACATTAAACCTAACCCTAACCACAACTTAACCATATCGAATATTGGCAGCGTATATATAGTATAATCTGTCCAAGACAACTATTATATGCTCCAAATTTTTAATCAAACATTTCGACGAATTGACTAGTCCGCGAGCTGAGCAGTCCGCGACTTGAATGACCGCGAGTTGGTTTGTCGGTGAGTTGTCCTGTTACCATTTTAAGCCATAATTTTTTTAGCTTTAAATTCCCCTTTAACATATGACGTAGTCAGTCATTATTATAAACTGACCATTCTTTATTAATGTACTACTGCTACAATATTTTGGGTAGAATAGTTGGTCTTTTCTGAGTGTCTTGGTCACATCTGTGGTCTGATGCGGTACTATGAAACTCCGATGTAGTCCGATGTCCCCCGATGTGGTAATTAGAACGACAAACCTATTACTGCTGAGAAAGTGAGATTTGCTGTCAAGTGAGTGAGAATACCATAGTGGAGTCACTTGCAGACATATTTACTTTGTATCAATCAGTCTGCGCCTGTATTCTCTACGTCTACATTATGAACTCATCACTTTCATACGGTACGGGTATAGTTTAGTACGTCACTGCAGTTGTACTACTACTACTACTATGTCCTCTATGTCCAATCCGTTGTATATCACTCCGAATATAGTACAATCAGAATACAGTAATCAGAACATCAACTCAACATTACTACGACTTCCGGTGTACAATATATCGGCCTTCCAGTTATAACGAACATCTTGGTTTTCCCAAAATCTATCCAGACGTGCT
>Ga0056115_1002022_pt1 | contig 10152 bp, 9 predicted proteins | sample WorMetOlspDAHAB1_FD_77007 | JGI IMG/M metagenome (GOLD analysis project Ga0056115, IMG submission 77007) | Marine gutless worms symbiont microbial communities from Max Planck institute for Marine Microbiology, Germany - Olavius sp. DAHAB.1 ... | reverse complement strand
TTCGTAACGCCTTGAAAGTCCGCCTAATTTCATTTTTAAGCCATTATTCGGAAAGCTTGCTAACACCTTGTTTTAGCATTAAAAATTGTCATCAGCCTTTTTTTGGTATATAGGCCTGTTTTTTTAAACTCTCTGCCTTCGTGCACTCTGTGAGAGATATATTTTCAGGAATCTCACAGAACACCCTAAGAGCACAGAGATGATTTTTTGATGGTTTGCAATATCTTTATTTGACATCATACCCTTTATTCACTATCCTTGCTCCAAGGAGGTGATTGAAAATGCTGAAAACCATTGAGGTTATATATGAAAACGGTGTATTTAAGCCGGTTGAAAAAGTTGATTTAAAAGAACATGAAAAAATCAAAATAATCCTCCAGACAGAGGCCGACAGCCCGTCACCTAACGGAAATAAGCTCGAAGGGATTATTGATATTGCGAGTGACTGCTCCGATTCCGACCTTTCCGTAGACCATGACAAGTATTTGTATGGAGAAGCATCAGTGTGAAAGCTTTTATCGATACCAGTGCATTCTGCGCAATTACCATCCCTGGGGATAGGCACAACGCCAGAGCAAAATCTCTTTACAAAATACTCGAAGAACATCGGGCTATTATATACACCTCCAATTACGTTATGGATGAAATCTATACCCTCCTTAAAACAAGAGGCAGCCACAGGACCGCAGTAAAATTCATGGATCAAGTAAACGATAGCAATATTGTTATCCTCTGGATTACGGATGAAGTGGAGCAAGATGCACAGGACATTTTCAGGCGCTTTGATGACAAAAAGCTGAGCTTTACAGATTGCACCAGCTTTGCCCTGATAAATCGATATGGCCTTAGGACCGTTTTTGCTTTCGATGAACACTTCAGATATCATCCGTACCAACACCCTGTAGAATTCCTTGAATAAATTTCATTCTATTTGTTTTTACTACAGACGCCCAGAGCCCACAGGTTTTTTTATCTCTCGCAGAGCCCGCAGAGATCGCAGAGAAAAACTTTTTTCTTTGCGAAGCACTTCAGTCTTAGCTGAGTCCTTAAGACTCGAATTTAAAGGCACCGTGAAAGGGGTTATCTTCTGCGCCCGCGTTTTTCCTATTCTGCAGGCGCCCTGAGCCTCCAGCATTTTGCCATACGTTACTCCGTTACTTTTCTATTTTATTGCGGCGATAGCGAAACTTGTCCCGGCTTAAATTGAGAAGTTCAGCGGCTTTGCTTTCGTTGCCCCCGGCGAGCTGGAGGGCTTCTTTGAAATAGGATATTTCCAGGGACTTCAGAATGGCCGGAAAGTCGATTCCGGAAGGGGAAATTGAAGGGAGTTCAAAATTATATTCCCGATTTTCAGAGGCAACGCCTTTATGCGCACCTTCCAGTCCAAGATCGTGGAGTGTCAGTTCGGTCCCATCACTCAGCAGGACCCCTTTCTCAATAAAGTTCTTCAATTCACGCACATTGCCGGTCCAATTAAATTGTTTCAAAGCGGTTTCCGTGTCCGCAGATATCCCGGTAAAATGCTTGTCGAATTTCTGATTGAATTCCACCAGAAAATGTTTGGCAATCGGAATGATGTCATCGCGCCGCTGGTTCAGAGAAGGGACTTCGATTTTTACGACGGCCAGACGATAGTACAAATCTTGCCGGAAATGCCCCTCCAAAACCATGCCGGGAAGGTCTTTATTGGTGGCAGACACAATCCGCGTTTGAACGGACCGCTTGTTGGTGCCGCCGACCCGGTAATACTCCCCGTCTTCAAGGAAACGCAGAAGCTTGGCCTGGGCATCCATGTTCAGGTCGCCGACCTCATCCAGAAACAAGGTGCCGTTGGCCGCTTTTTCTACCAACCCTTCTTTTCCGGTTTTGGCGGCACCGCTGAAAGCTCCTCTCTCGTAGCCAAAAAGCTCACTTTCAATAAGGTCTTTCGGAATGGCCGCGCAGTTTACCTCCACCATGGGCTGCTTGCAGTTGGGGCTTCGATAGTGAATGGCCCGGGCAATTAGCTCCTTGCCCGTGCCGGTCTGGCCCTCTATCAGAATTGATGTGTCGGCGCTCCGGGCGACCCGCTTGACAACGTCCATGACATCCTGGATTGCATTGCTCTCGCCGATAAAGCAGGGCATATTCTCCTTGAGGTGCTTTTCGTGGAGATCCCGAATTTCTTTTCGCATCGAAACGGTTTCGAGGGCGTTGCGCAGAGTCACTTTCAACGCTCCCATCTGCACGGGTTTGACAACGTAATCGTATGCGCCGAGTTTCATGGCCGCAACAACCGTTTGCACATCTTCGTAAGCGGTAATCATAATGACCACGATATCAGGATGGGTTTCCTTGATAACTTCGAGGGCGTCAATACCGCTCATGCCGGGAAGTCCGACGTCCAGCAGAATCAAATCCGGGGGTTCTTTTTCGATAGCCCCAACGGTGCTCTCCGCCGATCCAAACGCGTCAACCCGGTATGTTTTTTTTAATGCAAGGGCAATTCCCTCTCTGGCAGTCTTTTCATCGTCGACCACATAAATAAAGAATGTCTTCATCTTGAATACACCCGTTTTTCGATGGGAAGCTGTATCATAAATTTAGCGCCTCCCCATATGCTTGTGTCCAAGGAGATAGAACCATTATGATCGGCTATAATTCTTTGTGCTATATTCAGACCGATGCCCGCTCCGTCTTCGCTGGTAGTAAAAAACGGATCAAAGATTTTTTCCTTCAGCTCCAACGGCACCCCGGGACCGGAATCGGCAACCTGTATGAAAATAGAGTTATTTTCCGCGAATGATTTTATCTCAATCATTCTTAATCCATCCTTATTTTTCATGGCTTTGCCGGCATTGGTCATCAGGTTTAATATCACCTGCTCGATCAAATGCGGATCAGCATAGCAATGCGGCAGATCCCGGCAGAGCGGTTTTTCGATTTTGATGGTATTTTTGTGCAAGGTGACGGCCGAAAGTTTAATCGCTTCTTCCACGGAAGCATTTATATCGGTCAATATCAATTTGGGGGCCCCGGGCTTTGAAAAATCCATGACCCTTTTGATCACCGATTCGATCTTATTGGATGCAACCTGTATTTGTTCTAAGATCTGACGCATCATCTGAATGTCATCCGGCTCAAGCTCTTCGGCATCACATAGATCTTCAAGGGTATATAAGTAGCTGTTGATCCCGGTTAATGGGTTTCTGATTTCATGGGCAATGCCGGCCGCCACGCGACCCAGGGAATGCATTTTATTTTTGATGAGCAATTGGTGTTCAAGCTGCTTGGCGGTTGTTATGTCAATGGTATTGACCAGAATCGCATCGGCACCGTGATATTGAAATGATGTCGCCCGGCATTGAAGCCAACGGATATCCGTGTAATTGTCCGATAGGATTGACGGATACAGCCTGATATCGGTCTCTATGGTTTGAACCTTACCGGAGCGAATGCTCTGATAGGCCCCTTTGATCTTCTCAACATCATCCGGATGGACTTTTTTAAGATCCTGGATAATGGTATTTCCGGGTGTTAACTTAAATATTCTTTCTTGACCGGGATTTTGATAGACAATATTATCATTTTGGACAATCACAATACCGATTAGCGAATTTTCAACCAAATCCCGAAATTGCTTTTCGGTTTCCCTGAGAGCCTTCTCTGCTTGTTTGCGTTCGACGATTTCCTGAGTGAGTTGCCGGTTGATATTATTAAGCTCAGCCGTACGAATATTAACTTCCACTTCCAATTCATCGCGGGCCTTCTGCAGTATCTGCTCCATTCTTTGCCGTTCGGTGATCTCCCTTTGAAGGTCAATATTTTTCTTAGTAATCTCAGCGTGTCGATCACGCAATTCATCATGATGAGAATTAATCCGGAGAAGCGATCTGGTCCTGAACAGAAGTTCAATTCTATCGATCGGTTTTCTTAAGAGATCGTCGGCACCGGCATCGAATGTATTTATCAGTTGCTCTTTTTCAGTTAAGGCCGTGACCATCAAAACCGGAATCATTCTGGTCATTTCGTCCATTTTAAGCCTTGCGCATACCTCAACGCCGGAAATTCCCGGCATCATGATGTCCAACAGGATCAAATCCGGCCTTTTATCAAAAACTTGCTGAAGGGCTTCCTCTCCATTGAGGCACCCAAAGACATGATATTTATCACTGCGGAGCATGCCTTCTAAAAGCTTGATATTTCTTTCTTCATCGTCGACAATCAAGATGCGCCGTGCTTTCATGAACGAGCCTTCCCCTGTTCGACTCTGCCTTCATCACTAGTTCGACCGTTACAGGATCTGCGTTATATATTTCCACCGCCTAGGTCGGAAGAATCGGAGAATTGTGCGTCTGCTTTTTTTCAGTCTTTTCTTCTTATTGATTCCGGGCGGCAAACACTTCCAGCGTCTTTGACGTTGTTAATTGTTGTCAACTCTATTTTTTTCTCGATAGACAGCACATGGGAGGCAATTCGGTCCGAGGCCAAAGTTTCTGAAAGAGAAGCTAACAAAGCGGCGATCACGATAGATACCGCCAATCTCGATTTCATAGGCGAAATCGCCTCATTCCAGAGGGTCTAGCGCCGTCCGGCGCCGGACCCAAAACTAGAAATCTTTGAAATCATCCTGGTCGTCATCCATACGGATAATCTGCTCCGGCTTAATTTCAATGTGATTTTGAGGTTCCGGCGACATTGTCCGGAATTTTTCAGCAGGCATCGGTTCTGCGGGCTTAAGATTTTTCTTCTCTGAGGTCATGCCAGCCGCCGTAGCACCGTTTTTGTTTTTGCCCACCATGGACATCAGGCCGTCGACGATATGCTTCATTTGGCCGGCCTGTGCATTCATTTCTTCCGAGACCGAAGTTGATTCTTCGGCGCTGGCCGCTGTTTGGGAGATAACTTTGTCCATGGCAGAAACGGCCATGTTGACCTGTTCGGTCCCCTGGGCCTGTTCGTTGGATGCGGCCGCGATCTGGGTCACAAGTTCAGAGACCTTGTTTGTGCTGTCCGCCACTTCACTGAAAGCCGTGTTGGTTTCTACAACCAAATCCGTCCCGTCTTTGGTTTTTTTTACCGTAACATCGATCAGGGATTCCGTCTCTTTGGCGGCTTCCGCCGCGCGCATGGCGAGGTTTCTGACCTCGTCGGCGACGACGGCAAAACCGGCACCGGCGTCGCCGGCACGGGCCGCTTCCACGGCGGCATTCAGGGCCAACAGGTTGGTCTGGAAAGCGATTTCATCGATCGTTTTAATGATTTTAGAGGTTTTTTCACTGGCACCGGATATCTCCTCCATGGAAGCCGTCAGGGCTGTCATGGAGCTATTGGCCTTGTGGACGATCCGGCTGGCCTCTTTCATGTGTTCTTCCGCCTCGTTCGCATTGCCCGCATTCTGCCGGATCATTGCCGACATTTCTTCCAGGGATGAGGACGTCTCCTCAATGGCAGAAGCCTGCTCCGAGGCGCCATCGGAGAGGGAATGACTCGTCTTGTTTACCTGACCCGACTGGGAGGATACATGCTCGGCACTTTCAGCCAGCCTCTGGCTTATATTTCTGATCGGGTTTACCATGATCCGTGAAGCGACTAAATTGATGACGATACACAGCAATAAAATTCCAACAAGGGCCGCGACTGCCACCTGGACGACAATTTCCCCGATCTTACTCCGGTTGGTCTCCCGGGCTTCTTCATTCAGCGCCTGTATTCGAGATGAAATTTCATTCAGGTTTTTATTCACCGGTGCGTAATTCACCACGATTTCAACAGCCCCCACCGGCTCGGCATTAAACATCAACTCGTGCTGGACGATTTTCAGGTCTCCCCCCTCCTTTTTATCGTGGGCCGGCGTCAGGGGGCCGCCATCCTGGTTGAAAAAGGTGACGGCCTCAATATCTTGATCCTTCGCGCTGATTTCCGCCACCTCCCGCAGTGTGTCGTAATCATAGCCGGCAATCAGGCCGGCACCGGTCTCGACCAGTAGAGTTGTCACCGCTTCTATTTTCCCCTTGAGCGACTCATGGAGGGCTTTTTCTTCCTGTGCCTGTTCGGCCTTCATGTGATTGATAAAACCGTCTGCCTGGCCGAGCAGCGCTTTGTTGGTCATTGAAACGAAGATCCAGGCGAAAAATGAAAGGATAATCGCCGTGGTCAGAGAAACGGTCAGGAGAAATTTCCCACGGATTCCGAATTTGTTAAGCATAAAATATTACCCCTATTTGTATTCCTGCTTGGCGAGAACCGAAGACGCTCCCCCGTTTAAGAAATAGTAATTCTCGTAGCCATTGTCCTTCAGGTAGTATTGCAGCCATTTGACCTGCTTGCCTACCTGGTCGAAGATGTACAGGGTTTTGTCCTGATGCTCCTTTTTGAGGACAAAATGAGGCAGGAACCGGTCGAGCGGAATATGCCTGGGCTTCTTTAATCCCGGAAGGTTCTTGGACCTCTGGATATGATCTCGGACGTCGATGAGCATGCCGCCGTTAGCCGCATATCCGGACTTGAACTCATCAAAGGGCAGCGCCTTGTGCTTGAACGCGGACTTGGGAATCAGTTGCTTGTCGGGATTGACAATCGCCTTTCCGAGCAGAAGGGTGTCCTCCGGATAGACCGCGGCCCAATCCGGGATGCCGGCATCGTAGACATAACAGTTTTTAAAGCCCTTTTTCGTCGATCTTTTAGCAGCTTCGTAGGATTTTAGACAGGTAATCCCATTGCAGTAAAACGCAATTTTCTTTCCCGCATTTCGGGAAACGAGGTCGCCGACCTGGTTGAGGAACGTCTTGTTGCCCAACGGAATGTGTCTGGCGCCGTTTACATGGATGACATCGTACTCCAGTTTTGAGCGGACGTCCACCACCACCGTGTCACCGGCTTTGTAGCCTTTATGTAGGTCCTGGGTGCTAATGGGCACCACACTCGGGTATTTTTTTCGGTAGGGGAATTCATCGGCGGCATGGATAGGCGCCAAACCAATGTACAGCATACCGGCAAGGAGAACCAAGGGGATTAAGGGCATTTTGTTTAGTTTCATCGTTTCCTCCATAAGTTTGATCATAAAGGACTGTATCTCGATCATATGGCCCGGATTCTATGGACCGGCCCAATGATCACTATTGCCATTTGCGGTGTTCAGGTCATTCATGGTCTTTGCTGGCGATTCCTGTTGTCCCGGGTCGTTGCCGCAACCGACACCCACGAGAGGGTCGGGTTATCCTGCACTCCGGGCACCACATTGTGCCGCTCAGGCCTACTGCGTAAATGCAATAACCAAGCCAGTTTGATCGGGTTTATGATCGCTTCCCCTAAAAGGCATTGATCGCCCCAGGCTGCCAAGGCCCATTTTGTTGATATCTATTTAAAATTTTAATGTTTTGGAAAATGGCTAACCGGCTGAAATGAGCAAAAAAAGGACCAAATCTTTGATTTGCCATCATCCATATCCTTTAAATGCAAATAAAAAGGGGACAAATAGGGCTGCCGGCGAAACTGTCAATTTTTTGGCGATAGAAGCTTCAATGGCGGAATCGATAGATGTTATCAGACATGGCCTTTCTAATTTAATAATCCTTGAATTCGTCATTATCTAAAGGGATGAACGGATCAGCGTGAGCCTTACTTCCTTGCGGTGCCTGCTTTTCTGAAATAGGCTCTTCCGGTTTTCGTGGTGCCGAAAGTTTAGAGCTTAATGAACCAGCAAGATGGCTTATTTCCCAGGGTTTATTTTCCTTTGTTCTGGAAGATCCTCTAATTAGCGCCACCAGATCATCGACAACCTGACGCATATCACCGGTCTGATTATGCATTTCTTGTGAAGCAGCAGCCGTTTCTTCGGAGCTTGCGGCATTTTGCTGGGTAACCTTGTCCACCTCCGCAACCGCTTTGTTGATTTGCTCTATACCATGGGATTGTTCTTCAGAAGCTGCGGCAATTTCTTCGATGAGCCCTCCGGCCTTCGAGGTGCTGCCCACAACCCGAGAAAAAGCCGAATTGGCCCGGTCCACCAGCGCTGAACCTGCCCTAGTTTTATTGATCGAATCATCAATCAAATCCGCTGTGCTTCCGGCTGCTTCGGCTGCCCGCATGGCAAGATTTCTGACTTCTTCAGCGACGACAGCAAATCCCGCGCCGGCTTCTCCTGCGCGAGCAGCTTCTACGGCGGCATTCAGTGCCAGAAGGTTGGTCTGAAATGATATTTCATCGATGGTCTTCACGATTTTAGAAGTTTCTTCGCTGACTTCTGATACCGTTTGCATAGAGCGGGTCAGCTCGACCATAGAGTCGTTGGCCTGTCCAACGACCTGGCTGACATCGGTCATAATCTGTTCTGCCTGACCGGCATTGGCGGCATTCTGCTTGGTCATGGATGACAACTCTTCCAGCGATGCGGAAGTCTCTTCAATTGAACCGGCCTGCTGGGAAGATCCAGCAGCCAATGAATTGCTGGCTGCCGACAGGTGATCGGAGATGTCGGCGAGTTTGCCGCTGGTGCCCGTCAGGTGGTGGATGGATAGTGCAAGCGGACGGTTCAGCGACAATTTTACCAGTAGAAAAAGAATTCCATTTGCTAATAAGACGGCGCCTACCGACACTAAAATAATAAGGGTGGTCATATTCCGGCTCTGGTCAGTAAAGCCTTTGTCTAACTCATCGACATTCTGGGACATTTTAACTTCGGTAATTTGAATAATTTCATCGGTAAAACGCGTGGTCATCCACAGCTTTAACTCGCCAAATTTTTCACCGCTGCTCGAATCGACAAGCTCTGCTTTTAACTCAATTAAATCCTCTTCATTTACACTCTTCTCAGTGGTCACCGCCTGACCGTCATTGTCGTAATATATGGCAGTTACAACCTCTTTGTTCTTTTCAATATCAGCAACTATATGGTTGAGGCTGTCGAAGTCAAATACCCCCATGCGCTCTACACCGATTTGAGCCATGAAATTAAGTATGGTAAGGCCTCTGTTTTTAAGATTGTCTTTGAGCAGCAACTTTTTATCGTCGACTTCGTTGTTAAAAAATTGTTGCACGGTAGCAATGTTTTTGGAGTTGTTGCCATTATAGACCCAGAGTTGAATCATTAAAAGAACAGCCATCTTGGAAAGAATGGTGGCGCTGATAACGAGCATAAATTTAGATCCAAGGCCTAATTTAGTGTATTTGAACATTAAATACTCCTCAAATTTCCAGAATGAACTAACTCACAACCTTACCAACGATCTTCTCAATTCGGGTATTTTTAGCGGGAGGCTTTCCTCCGGCAGATGCGATTAATTTCCGCGAGACATCCGATAAAAATGCCTGGGAAACCATCTCATCGGCCTTGGCAGAAGCCGGCATCATTTTGAACTCTTTTATCATTGTTAGCACAGCCTTGCCGGAACTCTGGTAAGGAAACGGGTCGAAGTCGGAGCGCCCGGGCATAAACGCTTTTTTCATAGCTCCCGCCGGAAACTGGCTGTATAGTTTTGAATCTTTATGAATTTTTTCAATGTGCGCATTACGCGTTTTAACGTTATTGAGCATCAATCCGCTTTCAATTGAAGATTTGTAAACAGCCTGGACCAGATCCGGATCCTTTTCATAAAGATCCCGCCGTACCGAGACGATGCAGCAAGGGTGTTTGAACCACAACTTTTTGGTGATCATTAACTCCCTCGCCACACCATTGCTTTTTGCAAAGGTACCCAGTGGTTCAGGATTAATAAAGGCATCAATTTCACCGGACTTGAGGGCTGGAATCAGATTCTTCATGCTAATTATTTTAATTGTAATATCAGTGGCCGGATTTATTTTGTGGCGGATCAGCAGCGTATTAATCAGCAGATTGTGAACCATCAGGGGGCTGTGAACACCGATCTTTTTACCCTTCAGATCCTTGGGACTTTTTATGGTAGAATAATTGGCAACCACCAGGACTCCGCCGTTGGTTCCGGCAACCTGGGCCGTCACCAGGGGTGTGGCTTTACCCTTAAAGGGCCCACTGCCGGCATTCATTGCGAAAAATACAGGGGAAATCAGCTGGCCGACCTGGAGTTCACCACCCATCAGCCCTGCGGCGATGTCCGGCATATCCGGTTTGTACACGATTTCCGCATCGATACCATTTTTTTTATAAATATCATTGTGATATGCATCTAAAACCGGCAAGGCACAGTGGGAAGG